>Ga0256847_1000536_pt1 | contig 23437 bp, 18 predicted proteins | sample TeddybearmetaG_FD_189099 | JGI IMG/M metagenome (GOLD analysis project Ga0256847, IMG submission 189099) | Hydrothermal vent microbial communities from East Pacific Rise, Pacific Ocean - Teddybear | ecosystem: Environmental > Aquatic > Marine > Hydrothermal vents | place: Pacific Ocean: East... | reverse complement strand
CATATTTACGCTGACCGAGATAAACTAGTGTTTTTCAACCAAACCAACACTTATGAAATATCTACATACCATGGTCCGTGTCACCGACATTGAAGCCTCACTCAACTTTTACTGCGCAGCCCTTGGGCTAGAAGAGGTTAATCGATACAACAGTGAAGCTGGGAGATTTACCTTAGTGTTTCTAGCCGCACCTGGTGACAGCGACGCTCAGGTAGAGCTCACCTACAATTGGGACCCAGAAAGCTTAGATAGTGGTAGAAATTTTGGTCACCTCGCCTACCGAGTCGCTGACATCTACGCCACCTGTCAGCGGCTGCAAGACAACGGCGTAACCATTAACCGTCCACCCCGCGATGGCCACATGGCCTTTGTTCGCTCGCCGGACGGTGTATCAGTAGAACTGCTACAGGCTGGAGAATCACTTGCGCCCTCTGAGCCGTGGCAAAGCATGGAAAATATTGGCGAGTGGTAACACTTCTTGCCGTGCAGGTATTTTAACTGAAAGCCATGCATTTTTGCGCGCACTCGTGGTTAACTAGCATTTGCCAGCAATGTTTGTCCGGACAAATTTGTTTGCCAAAACACAAATAGGGAGAAGTTATGAAACTATACAATTCAGTTGGGCCTAATCCGCATGTCGTACGAATGTTTGCTGCCGAGGTTGGCGTCGAGCTGGCCATGGAAGATGTCGACATAATGAAAGGTGCCAACCGTCAGGATGATTTTTTGTCGATCAACCCTGCCGGTCAGTTGCCCTGCTTAGAACTCGACAATGGCGACCGTATTGCCGAGATCACCGCAATTTGTGAATACCTTGATGAAAAAGGCCAAAGTACTTCGCTGTTGGGTGCAAACGCAGAGCAAAGAGCTGCCACACGCATGTGGACTCGCCGCGTCGACTTAAACATTTGCGAACCACTTGCCAACGGTTTTCGCTATAGCGAAGGGCTTCCCCTGTTCAAAGATCGCATGATTACGATCCCAGAAGCCGCCGATGGCTTAAAAAGCATTGCTCGAGAAAAATTAGCATGGCTCGACGGCTTAATGAATGATGGCAGAAGTTTCATTGCTGGCAGTGAAATTTGCATGGCGGACGTACTACTGTATTGCATGCTGAGTTTCGGCAATACCGTTGGGCAACCGTATGACGAAAGCTTAAGCAGCATTAAGCCATGGTTTGATCGCATGGCCGCCCGACCAAGTGCATCTGCGTAGCAGATCGTAGCCCCGCATCTAAGACAAAAAACAGTCTGGTAGTTCAGCCAGACTGTTACGTTGTAAAATCCCCTAAAGAACCCTGCCGATTCAGCGATCTCATCACAAATCCACGCCCCTCCATACCTATTTATCGCATTTTCACCTAACCTTGAGATGTAAACTGCGACACTAGAAATCAGCGACTCAAGGCGCTTCTTTAGCCAGCGCCACCTGGTGGCGCTAATACGGCCAATATGTTACCTTTCGTAGCATTTCGTGTAGCGTATATACACCCCCCTCGTTTACAAAGGGCCACGCCTGATGAGAACTACTTATATTACAGCCACTGTTATTGCAGTAGTACTGGCTGTATGGCTGGTTTCAGGCAACTTGTCCAACGACGATACAGAGAACCCTGCCTCCTTGGCCGATATTTCTCGAGAGCAAGACCGAGTTGCGGAAGATGCCGCACCAACTAAAGTTCGCGTCACCATCATCGAAGCCACACCACAAGATAGGCTCATCAAAGTGCGTGGTAAGACCAAGAACAAACGCACCGTTGAAGTCAAAGTGGAACTCGCCGGTAAAATCGTCCATCGACCGATTGAGCGTGGCACCCATGTCCAGCGAAACGATTTGCTCTGTGAAATATCTGTGGAAGATCGCCAAGTATCATTTATTGAAGCTCGCGAAGGTCTAAACCAAGCACGAATTGAATATCAAGGCGCCTTAAGTTTGAGAGAAAAAGGCTACAACTCTGATACCGCCATTGCAGGTGCCAAAGCACGTCTTGCATCCGCGCAGGCAAACTTGAGTCGCCGCGAACTAGATTTGCAAAAGATTCAAGTCCGCTCCCCTTTTCGCGGCATTGTTGAGGATACTCATCAAGAAATTGGTGACTATGTAGTAGCTGGCGCTAGCTGCGCTACCGTTGTAGACATGGACCCTATGCTGCTGGTGGGTCGCGTATCTGAACAAGATGTCATGCATCTTGAACTGGGACAAACCGCCACTGGCTTTTTACGTAATGGCACCACCGTTCGCGGTCCGGTGAGTTTCATTGGTCAACAAAACAATGCCACAACAAGAACCTATGCAATCGAAATTCAATTGCCTAACCCAGACCGTACGCTTCGCTCAGGTATCACCACAGAGATCCATATACCTGTTGAGAGTGTACTCGCGCAAAAGATAAGCCCTGCGCTCATTTCTCTAGATGACGCTGGTAGTATCGGCATCCGCACTATTGACGAAGACAATATCGTTGTGTTTCACAACATAAATATACTGTCTGACGCAAGCGATGGAATTTGGGTTTCTGGCTTACCTAATCGAGCCAGCGTCATTACAGTAGGCCAAGAATTGGTCACTGCAGGCGAACGAGTCGATCCTGTATTTCAGAATAGCGGCACCTTAAAAGCGCAATCCAAACCTGAATTGGATAAGGCGACCCAAACACCCGGGCAAGCAAACTTGCCAGTGAACATGGGCATAATCGCTCAATAATTAGAGAGTTCGCGCATGTACGCCTTTATAGAAGCAGCCATCACTCGCTCGCGAACCACTTTACTTATTATGGTAATGGTGGTCATTGCTGGCCTCATAGCTCGCACAGTCATACCGGTCGCTAACGACCCAGATATAGATGTGCCGTTTTTCATCATCACGGTTGTGCATGAGGGCATTTCGCCAGAAGATGCCGAGCGACTTCTTGTTATGCCCCTAGAGATTGAGTTGCGGAGTATCGAAGGCGTTGAAGAAATGACGGCTTTTGCTGCAGAGGGCGCAGCGACCGTGATGGTTGAATTCGATGCCGATCACAATCTAGACAAAGCACTCGTCGACATTCGCGAAGCGGTCGATCGATCTAAAGCGGAAATGCCAAATACCGCGGAAGAACCCATCGTCACTGAGGCCAGCGTCGGTGACTTTCCCATCTTACAGATTAACATCGTCGGCGACGTACCAGAGCGCATGCTATTCAATGTTGCGATGGATCTGCAAGACGAATTGGAGGCCATTCCAGATGTATTGTCTGCAGATATGTTCGGCAACCGAGAAGAACTCCTCGAAGCCATAATAGATCCGAACCAGCTCGAAGCGTATGCCATATCCTCCGAGGAACTTATCAGCACGATTGTCCGCAACAATCGTCTAATTCCTGCCGGAAGTTTAGACACCGGCCAAGGTCGTTTTTCCGTCAAAGTACCCAGTATTATAGAACAAGCATCTGATGTCCTTGATCTCCCTGTACGCACAGATGGCGACACGGTTGTCACATTGGGAGACGTTGCCACTGTCAGAAGAACATTCAAGGATCGCACCAACTACGCCCGCGTGAATGGCCGTTCAACAATCTCATTGCAAATCGTGAAGCGCGCAAATGGCAACATTCTGAGTACCATAGCCGCAGTTAAAGTTGCCGTAGACGCGTTTAGGCCCACCCTACCAGGGCGAGTTTCCGTATTCTACACCACCGATCAGGCACCTTTTGCGCAAGGACAGGTCACCGAACTTCAGGGTAATATTTTCACCGCCTTAGGGTTGGTAATGGTAGTCGTAGTTGCGGCCATGGGCTTTCGGAGCGGCGTCATCGTCGGCCTTGGCATTCCCGTGTCCTTTCTTTTTTCGTTGATATTTATCTACATGCTGGGCTACACATTCAACTTCATGGTTATGTTTGGCATGTTGTTAGGACTAGGCATGCTCATCGATGGCGCGATAGTGGTGACCGAGTACGCAGACCGTAAAATGACGGAGGGTTATACCAGCCGCAGTGCATACACGCTGGCTGCCAAACGTATGTTTTGGCCGGTTACAGCCTCCATTGCCACCACCTTAGCCGCATTTCTACCACTCATGTTTTGGCCGGGCGTTTCGGGTAAGTTCATGCGCTATCTACCAGTAACAGTGTTTACGGTGCTCAGTGGATCGCTGTTATACGCGCTTATATTTGGTCCAACGCTCGGTGCATTGTTCGGCCGCGCAGGCAATCGAGATGAGGCGTCTATGGAGACATTGCGCCAACTTGAAGATGGCGACCCGCGTAAATTGAAGTCTCTTACTGGCTGGTATGCCATCTTGCTGTCGCTGGCGTCGCGCTATGCAGTTGTGACCCTGACAATCACGGTCGCGACGCTTATCGCAACATTTTGGGCTTACGGCAAATACGGCAACGGTTTCACATTCTTCTCAGATTCCGAACCGAAATATGCCAACGTCTCAGTAAAAGCGCGCGGTAATTTGAGCGTTGACGAAGCCAATGCGCTAGTCCAAGAAGTTGAGAAACAGATTCTAGAAATCGAAGGTATCCAGAGCCTAAATTCATCCACATTACTCACCGGTAGACCGAGCCGAAATGGGGGCATGGACAGAATTGGCCAAATGTTCCTAGAACTGCTCGATGAAAACAAGCGTGATCACACAGGCACTGAAATTTTCCAGCAAATTCGCGAACGCACCAAGGATTTAGCCGGTATCAGTGTAGAAATCGAAAAAATGGAGCAAGGCCCGCCAGTAGGTAAACCTTTACTGTTAGAGTTTTCTTCGCATAACAAAGACCTGCTTGAACCCGCTGTTACCAAAGTAGTCGAGTATATGCAGAACGAGATGACCGGCTTACGGGACATTGATGATTCTCGATCTTTACCTGGGGTTGAATGGAGACTCACCGTGGACCGTGCGCAGGCTGCAATTTATGGCGCCGATGTTAGCCAAGTAGGTATTGCAGTGCAGTTGATCACCAATGGTGTCAAAGTCGGTGAATATCGACCAGATCGGTCAGATGATGCTGTGGATATACGAGTTCGGTACCCTGCCGAGGCACGAGGAATCAACGCACTTGATCAGCTAAAAATCGCGACGCGCAAAGGTCTGATACCAGTGTCTAATTTCGTCACTAAGCAAGCCACTCCTAACGTAGATGCAATCCAACGTATCGATGGTATCCCCGTCGAGCAAATTCGCGCCAATGTGGCACCCGGCGTTCTCGCCGACACCAAGGTGAAGGAACTAGAAGCATGGCTGGCTACGCAAACCTGGCACCCCGATCTAAAAATAAAATTCAGAGGCGCCAACGAAGAACAAGCTGATGCCATGGCCTTTGTCGGCGTTGCCTTTATGTTGTCATTACTATTGATGTTCGTCTTGCTGGTGACACAGTTTAATAGCTTTTATCAAGCCATCCTCATTTTGTTTGCGGTGGTGTTGTCCACCGCTGGCGTGTTGTTGGGTTTGTTGATTACGGGCAGTCCTTTCAGTGCAATCCTCACCGGTGTCGGGGTGGTGGCGCTGGCAGGAATTGTTGTGAACAATAATATTGTACTTATCGACACATACAATCACCTCAGGCGTGAACACCCAGATCTCGACTACGTGCAGCTTATCGTTCGCACTGGCGCGCAACGATTACGCCCAGTGATGTTGACGACCATAACCACTGTATTTGGACTACTGCCGCTGGCGAGCAACCTGAGCATTGACTTGGTTAATCGAACTATTGTTTATGGTGGGATGCTATCCTCGTTTTGGGTGCCTTTGTCCCAAGCTATCGTCTCTGGTTTGACGTTTTCGACGATGCTCACATTGGTTTCAACTCCGGCAATGTTGGCTTTGCCCCACCAAATTAAGCACCTCATTGGTCGTGGCCGCGACAAGATGAAGCGCAGCGAAGATAAACCTAGCGAGCCGGTGCTTGACCCCACATCGGCCGGATAACCTTCCACGCGTATTAGATTTCCAACGACCGTGCATTTCGGGCTTGAACTAGCTACTCTACGCACGCCTTAGCTTATACGATTTGTCACTGAGTTGAACTGGATTCAATCTCTTGCCGATATAACCCTCGCCGACCTTGATAGAGTTGGCAGTAAAGCCGCTCATCTGGGCGCTATGTTGCGCGCTGGGTTTCCTATACCGCCTGGGTTTGTCATCGATATTTCCGCATTTGTTGGACACTTTGGTGAGGTGACCGACCCGCTAGTACGACCTAAAACCCCATTACTGCAAACCGAGCTTATGGCCGAGGTCATGCAGGCGTTAATGGATATCTTGGGCCACGAAGAACAAGTAGCCGTGCGTAGCTCTTCAACTGAAGAAGATGGCAGTCACGCAAGTTTTGCTGGCCAGCACTCAACCTATTATTTTGTGCCGCCCAACCATATTGACGAAGCCATCATCGATTGTTGGATGTCGCTGTGGTCACCAGCCGCACTTGCTTATAGGCGGGCGGGCTGGACGCACGTGGTATCTGGCGAGCCTGTACGGATGGCCATCATTGTGCAGCAAATGCTGCCAGCAAATCGATCAGGCGTAGCTTTTAGCTGCGACCCCGTTCGCGCCACCAGTAATGACACAGTAATTGAAGCCAGCTGGGGACTAGGTGCGGCGTTGGTAGATGGGCGCGTAACTCCCGATCACATTCGGGTCGATGCCACAGAAGTAGTATCCAGCTACATCGTCTCCGATAAGCAATATCAAGTCAGCCCGATCTTAAGTAACCACAGCGGCCAGCGCTTGCAAGAAGTCCCGCGCCATCAACGCGAAGCCAAAGTGCTCAGCGACGATGAAGCGTGCCGTATAGCCAACCTATCAGTACAACTTGAAACGTTATTCGAAGCGCCACAAGACGTTGAATGGGCTTATGTAGGTGGCGATCTATTCATTTTGCAATCTCGCTCAATCACTAGTCGACTCAGCCGTCATAACATCGATCAGCGATTAGTTTTATTCAAACCAATCGCTGAAAATTTTACTGAGCCTCTCACGCCTCTGTCAGAAGATTTGTACGCGAAGGTTCTTCCGCGGCTTGGCGCATTTGTTGAAGGCCGTATTTACCTAGATCTCGATCAGATACAACGAATCAGCCCGGTAGAAGTTTCGCAACAAGACCTTATCAACGTCGCTCTGCTAAAAGCGATGCCAGAAAATTTTAAAATCTCCTGGCAAAAACTCATTTCTGTAGGCTTGCTTATGAGCACAGCATTCCTTGTCGACGGTGCTAATTGGATTCGAACATCTCGCGCTTCGCAGTCTGCATTGGCCCGCTACACAAAACTTATCGGCGAAGTTAAAAAGAACACCAACTACTCTATAGCCGACACGATGCAACGACTAGTTTGGGGGCGACATTTTTTTGAACCCATTGGCCATCAAATGCTTTATGCCAATGTTTCAGCCGGGCGATATTTCATCTACATAGGCATTCTAAAAACCTGCGTGCAACGCTGGTTACCAGATTACCCGATAGACCAGTTAAGCCGCACTTACCATGGTAGAGAAGACATGCACTCTATGGCTTTACTCTACCAGCTCGACGACCTATCAATCGCCTTACAACAGGCGTTGGAGGAAGAAGACAGCCTCAGCGAAACCATTACCGAACTCATCGAAGGTCGTCGATTTGATTTGCCACCTGAATCAGCATTCACACCGGCATTAGAAAAATTCTTGAATTTATATGGACATCGCGGCCCACGTGAAATGGAACTAGCCGCACCTAGTTGGCGAGAGGCTCCTGCCAGCCTGTTGGCTATAATCAAACATCATGAGCCGATGCTACAGCGCAGAACGCAAACTCACGGCGCGCACCTAGCCGCTAGAGACGAACTAAACCAGCAACTCAAACCTTGGCAGCGTAGCTTGACACGTTATCTGCATGGAAAAATCAGCCACTTCATATCACTTCGCGAAGATACAAGACATTTTCACATCATGGCTTTCGACGCCGTCCGGCAGAAAATTTTGCACACGGAACAAGAACTGGTTCGCCACGATAAGCTCAAAATCTCTGGAGACATATTCTTTTTAACCCATGTAGAAATAGAACAGCTACGTGAAAACAAGCTAAAGCCCGCGGACGCTCACCAGTTAATACGCATTCGTCGACGTACCTGGCAGCAACAGGCGCGCACACCAGCCTTAGAAACAATTAATGTCGAACCTGAGCATTTGCCGCCGCCGGACGCAGCGCTTACTGGTCAATGTGCTTGCCCCGGTACAGTAGAAGGCATCGCTCGTGTGCTGCACAGCTTAAGTGATGCGCATACCCTGGAGGCCGGAGAAATTCTTATTGCCCCCTATACCGACCCGGCTTGGACCCCACTGTTCGCCCGCGCGAGCGCTATTGTGGTCGGCACCGGAAGCTTTCTGTCCCATGCGGGCACGGTGGCTCGCGAACTACAAGTGCCTTGTATAGTCGACGTCAAACAATGTACAGAGCTTCTCAAAAGCGGTGATCATCTACGCATTGATGCTAGCCAAGGTATTGTTGAGGTACTTTGCTAATGTTGCTGTTTTTTGGTTTTCTGATCGGGCTACCGTTAAGTGTATGGCTACTCGCAGCTGTTTGTGCGGTTTTTGACGAACCCAAACCGATGCCTGCGCTCATTCGTTTAATTGGGTTTGTTTGCGCAATTCTTTTGCTCTTACTCATCACGGATCGGGCGTTTATTTACCCCGTGGGAGCAGCCCTGGTTATTGTCACGTTATTGCATCTACTTGGTTTTTGGGCAATCAGACACTTCGCTTTAACAGTACCGGTGTTCCAACGACAGCCTGTACCTCCGGTTACCGACGCATTGGCTGATGCTGAAGACTCAGCAACCCGACAAGACCAGTAGCCTCACCCGTCTCGCTCGGCAAGTGCTTGTGCAAAGGCTACTACCCGTTCAGCCTCTGTAGCATGCAGGTTTTCAATTAGCTTTCCGTCAAGTACAGCGACGCCTTTGCCCTGCGCTAAAGCAGCTTGCCAGACCTCCAATACGGTTCTTGCATGAGCTACCTCTGCATCTGTATAACCAAACAGCTCGTTTGCGGTAGCAATCTGAGAGGGATGAATTAGGGTTTTTCCGTCAAAACCTATGGCTGCACCATCTTCACATACCTGGCGAAAGGTTTCCTCATTACGAAAATCTAGATGAACCCCATCCAAAATATCTTTGTCCAGCCGCCGTGCAACTAACACACAATGTTGTAAAGCGTAGGCGATGTTTCGGCGGTCAGACAGGTGAGTTGCCCGCAACTCTTTGACCAAATCACTTGTGCCCATGATGAGAGCTTCCACACGGGGGTGATCTGCAAATATCTCTACATCAAGAATAGCTGCCGGAGTTTCAATCATTATCCAGATAGCCATGCTTGTTCCGCCGCTAGCGTTCACCTGGTCAACAATGTCTGCCACTTGCGCCGTATTCTCAATTTTTGGAAATAACATCGCCGCGATTGAGGTGTTTGCAAATGCAGCTACATCTTGAGCACCCCACTGCGTATCGAGTCCATTTGCCCGCACAATCAATTCTCGATGGCCGTACTCACCGCTGTTCACTGCCGCCAAAACTTGAGCTCTAGCATCATTTTTAGCATTGGGTGAGACCGCATCTTCTAAGTCAAATATTATGCTGTCGCAAGCCAAGCTTTTGGCTTTTTCCATCGCCCGAGCATTCGCCCCGGGCATGTAGAGTACCGATCTGCGTGGTTGCATAAACGTGTTCTTCGAGTTAGCGAAATTGAGCATGATCATAAGGCTTTAGAACAAGTTTGAAAATGCGCAACAGGTCACACTTATTTATCAGCAAGGTTTTTACCATGGACAATCGACTGCGTAGATTTTGTAACCGCTAGCCAACTAGTGACCTACTGAAGAATTTTCGCGCAGATGCAAGAAAGGAAGCTGCAACAATATGTCTCTGCAAGTCTACGGTAGACGGTACATTTGGTTATTTACCGGTGGAATTACTGGTCTTACGATACTCGCAACCCTAACTGGGTTAGCCATTCTCTATCTTATTGGTGGCAAGGCCGCCTTCCACCTGCAAAATGCCATCGTAATGTCAATCCTAATGCCTTTCTGCATTGCGGCACCAACCACGTACTATATTGCTTGCACAAGCGTCAAGCTGCGACACAGCCGGGCCGAACTTAAACGCTTGGCGAATACCGACCATTTAACCCAGCTACCCAATCGACGTGCATTTTTTAAGAATGCAAATTCTACACTTGCCAATACATCAGACATTTCCTCACTACTGGTCATTGACGCAGATCATTTTAAGGACCTAAATGACAACTATGGACACATGGTCGGGGATCGTGTGCTCACTTCTATCGCGGACATTCTCAAATCCAACTTTCGCGAAAACGACCTAGTTTGTCGCGTTGGTGGCGAAGAATTTGCTGTGCTAATACCTGGCATGGACGCGCCTACAGCAAAGGATTTAGCCAAGCGAGTCGTGCAAAAAATTAACGCAAGTCCCCTTTTCGAAGACAACGCCATCATTGAGTTTTCCGTGAGTTGCGGCGTTGCCGACACGCAGACTAACAAAGACCTACAATCACTGTTCAAAGCAGCAGACGACGCTATGTATCTCGCCAAAGAACAAGGGCGCAATAGGGTAGTTTCATTACTCGACGCCGCCTAAACCTCTCGAAGAACATATTCACTGTGATAGGATAATTTCCAAATACTCGGAGATTACGCAGTGACCGACACATTCGACCTCACCGGCAAAGTAATTGCCATTACCGGAGCATCTTCTGGATTCGGCCGCCATTTTGCTAACGTCTTAGCCAGCGCCGGTGCGAACGTAATTCTTGGGGCTCGCCGTGAAGACAAGCTGCGTGAAGTGGTGGAAGAAATTCACAGCGCAGGCGACCAAGCCAGCGCTCTTCGTCTAGACGTCCTAGAAAAGGCCAGTATCGAAGCTTTCGTCGATTCTGCTTTTTCCCAATTTGGACGCTTAGACGTACTCATTAACAATGCTGGTGTAGAAGCAGGCGCAAAAACTTACGCCATGATCGATGAAGAAGATTGGGATTTTGTACTTAACACGAACCTTAAGAGTGCTTGGCTCACATCGAAAATTTACACGGATAGGGTCACTACGCACAAACAAGACAGCGGAAACATAATAATGATCTCATCGATTACCGACACGCGTACTATAAAAGGACAATTTCCCTACGCGGTATCAAAAGGCGCCCTCACCAGAATGACTCAGGTGATGGCATTGGAAGCCTCACGTTACAACATTCGAGTCAATGCTCTTGCGCCAGGTTACATACTGACAGACGTCAGCCGCATCTTGTTGGAATCGGACGGCGCGCCAGAATTTGTAAAAGGCATTCCAATGCGTCGTTTCGGAGAATTCGAAGACCTCGATGGACCTATTCTGTTGTTAACAAGTGATTCTTCCCGCTATATGACCGGCTCAACGATCACCGTCGATGGTGGCCACGTTTGCGGGTCGCTCTAGAATTCGCTGAACTCTACGTCGCAAATAATTAGGATAAAAAACATGGCCGACATACGCTCTTACATCGTCGATATTAGCATTGCCACGCTGACCGACCTGAAGCAACGTTTAGACAATACGCGTTGGCCCGAAGCAGAGGCCACAGGCGACTGGAACCAAGGTATCCCATTGGTCTTTACCAGAGAGATCGTAAAATACTGGGCCCAAGAGTACGATATGACTCGTCTAGCAACACGTCTAAATGCACATCCAAACTACGTCACTGAGATCGATGGACTTGACATCCACTTCCTGCACATACGATCAAGTCATGCGGATGCACAACCACTCATATTGACGCACGGTTGGCCTGGGTCCGTAGTTGAGTTCCTAAACGTTATTGGCTCACTCACAGAGCCGCAGTTACACGACGCAGAAGAAGCGCAAGCCTATCATCTCGTTATTCCTTCATTACCGGGCTTTGGTTTCTCTGGCAAACCTAGTAAAACCGGCTGGGGCACGTCAAAGACCGCCAATGCGTGGGCAAAACTCATGGCTCGGCTGGGTTATGAGCGCTATTTTGCTCAAGGCGGCGATTGGGGTGCCGTCGTCACGAGCTTGATTGGTATTGTTGACCCTGATCACTGTCGTGCAATTCACCTCAATATGGTCATGTCTCCACCTGATCCCAGTGCAAAAGATCTCACGGTCTTAGAAATATCAGCACTTGAGGGTTTAAAACACTATCAAGATTGGGATTCTGGCTATTCAAAACAACAAAGCACACGCCCACAAACCTTAGGCTACGCTCTAACAGATTCGCCAGCCGGTCAAGCGGCATGGATTATGGAAAAATTTTGGGCATGGACAGACTGCAAAGGCGATCCGCGAAATGTCATCAGTCTCGATGAAATGTTAGACAACGTCATGGTCTACTGGGTGAATGCCGCAGCCGCCTCAAGTGCCCGCATGTATTGGGAGAGTTTTAATTCTGGGTTTGGTGGTGAGCAAGTAAAGGTTCCGATGGGCGGCACCATTTTCCCCAAAGAGATATTTCGCACCAGTGAAAGATTTGCCAAGAACGTTTACCCAAACATTATCTATTGGTCCCAGCGTTCGCAAGGTGGCCACTTTGCAGCATTCGAGCAGCCAGATGTTTACGTTGAAGAAGTCAGAGCATGTTTTAGTAAGGCAACACTTTGAAAGAACCGCTGTGGACGCCCAGTTCTCAGGCCATCTCGGCGTCAAATCTGACGAAGTTCACTCAGTATGCCGCAGCTCAAACAGGCAGAGAGTTTGCCGACTATCCAGCATTACATACTTGGAGCGTGTCTCAACCAGAAGAGTTCTGGCAGACCTATTGGGCTTTCGGTGAAATACACGCATCGAGGCCCGCTAGCCAAACCGTCGTAGACGTAGACAAATTTCCCGGTGCCCGTTGGTTTCCGCAAGCCCGACTGAATTATGCAGAGAACCTTCTGCAAGAACGTAGCAATCACCCGGCCTTTGTTTCTATATTGGAAAATGGTCAACGCCGAACAATCTCCTATGCAGATCTATACGACCAAACTGCTGCGGTCGCATCACAACTCAAACAGTTGGGCATCGCATCAGGAGATCGGGTGGCTGGCTGGTTACCTAATATCCCAGAAGCCGTCGTCGCCATGTTAGCCACCTCCAGTATCGGTGCCATTTGGTCTTCTTGCTCCCCCGATTTCGGCGCTAGCGGCGCCTTAGAGCGCTTCGGACAAATTGAACCTAAAGTTTTGTTCGCTTGTGAAAACTACAGTTACAACGGTAAGACAATCGACGTTGAAGATAAAGTGCGCGAAGTAGCACGGCAAATTCCGTCCATTAAGCGAATCGTTTGGATCAATATCATTGTAAACCCGCTGCCCGAAAAATATGTGGCCACAAACCTTGATGGAGAAACGAACTGGCAAGCTTGGTTAAACGAACCCTATGAACCGCTGCAATTTGAGCAGCTGCCCTTCAACCATCCATTATTCATATTGTACTCGAGCGGCACCACGGGCAAACCCAAATGTATCGTCCACGGCCAGGGTGGCACGTTAATACAACACAAAAAGGAGCACCAATTACACGTCGACCTAACCCCCAGTGATACCTTGTTCTTTTTTACCACGTGCGGGTGGATGATGTGGAACTGGCTAGTTAGCGCCTTAGCCTGCAAGTGCACTATCGTTCTATTCGATGGCTCGCCATTTCACCCCAGCCCAGAAGCGATGTTCGATATTTGCGAACGAGAAAAAGTGAGCGTATTTGGCATTAGCGCCAAATTTCTAGGGAGTGCACAAAAGGCTGACGTACTGCCGGCACGCAGCCATAATCTAATGCACATGCGCATGCTTATAAGTACTGGATCTCCGCTAACTCAGGAAGGGTTCCAGTACTTCTATCACGATATCAAGCCTGACTGCCACTTAGTGAGTATGTCTGGGGGCACAGATATCATATCGTGTTTCATGCTTGGTAATCCGAACCTTCCAGTTTACGAAGGCGAACTGCAATGTGCTGGCTTAGGCATGGCAGTAGAAATTTGGGACGATGAAGGCAAGCGTTTAGACCGCGGCAAAGGAGAGTTGGTTTGTACAAAACCATTCCCATCGAGCCCCATAGGATTTTGGCACGATGCGAATGATGAAAAATACTATGCAGCCTACTATGCTCGATTTCCAAATATTTGGGTACATGGCGATTACGCCGAACAAACCGCTTCTGGCGGCTATATTATTCATGGGCGTAGCGATGCGGTACTGAACCCCGGTGGGGTGAGAATTGGTACAGCCGAAATATATCGACAGGTTGAACACTTTGCAGAAATTGTGGATGCCGTATGTGTTGGTCAAACTTGGGACAACGATGTCCGCGTTATCTTATTTGTTGTGCTTAAAGCAGAGCACACACTCAACGACACCCTTACTGATGCCATAAAACTGCGCATACGCCAAAATGCATCACCTAAACACACCCCGGCAAAAGTCATCGCTGTAACAGATATACCGCGCACCATGAGCGGCAAAATTTCTGAATTGGCTGTTCGTGATGTCATTCACGGCCGCGAGGTGAAGAACACTAGCGCCTTAGCAAACCCCGAGGCACTCAAGCTTTTCAATAATTTAGCAATGCTGGCAGAGGCCTAAGTTAAGCGCGAGCTTACCTCAGGCTTCTGCGGTGGCGGCGCCAAATAGATCAACACCGCAGAGAGCACGTTAAGGCCCGCGACGACCATTAGTGCACCATCATAGGTACCGGCTGCATCACGATAGATTGATACTAACCACGGCGCCAGAGCACCCAAGGCGAGTGCAAACGGCAACCCTGCTCCACGTATAGCGCCAATGTGTTTACGGCCAAAGAACGACGCCCATATGACCTCCTGCATCGGGATCATACCACCCCAACCCAACCCCAAAAGAGCGTAGGCAGCGTAGATCCAAAATAGCTGCTGTGAGGACACTGCAATGACGATTAAAAACAACGCAAGGCCTGTGACAGAGGCCGAGATAGCGGCCAATGGTTTGACCGGACTGCGATCTATGAAATAACCCCACACTGGCTTAGACACCATAGCAGGGAGCGACGCAACAGACAGCGCAAATGCAGCTTCATAACGACCAATACCGCTGTCTGTTAGATACGGTACCGTATGCAGGAGTAGGACAACAATATTGATAGAGAAAAAACCAAACGCCACAACCAGCGCGTAAAATGAAAAACTACGTAGTGCTTGACTGCGAGTAAATGCGCGCTCGGCATCTTGTTGCGCCAGTAAACCTGCACCAGCCGCGACCTGAGCATCGCTAAGCCCATCTGGGTGCAAACCATGGTCTTCCGGCGCGCGCCGCATAAACAGTGCCACCGGATAAAGCAATACTGCAGTTAAAATACCCAGCCATATCCAGGCCTCGCGCCAGCCGATGTTGTCGATCAACCAAGTCGCTAATGGTGTTAGAACGATGCCGCCGAAAGAAACACCCATGGCGGCAAAGGCAATGGCTTTGCCACGGTTGACCACAAACCACTTGGATAATGTTACGTTAACGACCAAATTGCCGATCATGGCGCAACCTGCCGTTAGCAAAACACCATTGAGCAACCACCACATCCACAATGATTGAATCAGACTGTGTAACACCAACACAGTGGCAAGCAGGGTTATGCCAATAAGCATGATCGGTCGACCACCATAGCGGTCGACGCGCGAACCAATAGCAAAACCTACCCCAGCCATAACAAGCTGGCCAATTGTTCGCGTTAAGGTGAAGTCGGCCCGACTCCAGCCAAGCTCTGCAATCATGGGACTCATAAATGAACCCAGTACATAGCTATACATGCCAATGGCAATAAATTGGGCAAAAAATGCCGCTCCGACCAGCCAGTAACCGTAGTATATTTTTTCTTGTTGAAGCGTGCGCATAATCCAACATTAGAGCATGATTGCATTGTCTTGAGTTAAGGTTTGTCGGCATGTTGACCCTCTTTACTGCAAAATCTGTCATCACCATGAATCCTTCTGCACCCAGAGTGGAAGCGGTTTTAGTGCGTGACGGGCGTATTCTTGAAGCCGGTCCTATTGGAAAAATGCAGCCTTGGTTAGACGCTTTTCCGCATACTGTAGATGACCGTTTCCAAGACAAAGTTATCTGCCCGGGCTTCATCGACCCACATTTGCACCCCACCATGGCCGCGGTGCTGCTGCCCATGGAATTTATTACCGCGATGCGCTGGAAATTACCCTGGGGAACTGTGGAACCCACGACCACGACACAAGCATTTACCGATCGCATGCAAGTATTGCATGCCGAAAAGCCTGTGAATGAACCATTATTCATATGGGGCTATCACCAACTTTGGCATGGTGACATGAGTCGTACGAGAATCAACGCAGTGTCCAGCGAACGCCCAATAGTCGTCTGGCATCGGTCATTTCATGAGCTTTTTATGAACGATGGCGCCCTCGCCATGACATCAATACAACCAGACACGATCAAGCCCGGGAGCCAAATAGATTTGGCCACAGGCCATTTTTACGAGAACGGCCTAGGCTTCGCCATTAATCGGCTTAACCCGTGGATACTTGCTCCCGAAAAATATGCAGCCGGGCTAGAACGCTTAAAGGCAGCGGTACACCACGGCGGTCAAACCACCATAGGCGACCTTGCAACCGGCCTGTTTGATTTCGAAACCGAAGCCAGTGCATTGGCCGAAAATTTAGACGGCGACGATGTACCCTTTCGAACTCGCCTTGTGGCCCATGGCTTACGCATGACCGCCGGTGGTAGATCTCCTCAGGAAGGTGTGGCTATGGCGGATGCTTTGCCGCAGAGAAATACTCATCGGTTAAAATTCGGCAAGCACATCAAGCTCTTCAGCGACGGTGCTTTTTTCAGCCAACTGGCCCAATTGAAAGCACCCGGATATATCGACGGTCATCAGGGCGAATGGCTAATGCCACCAGAGATCTTAGAGCAAAATATTAGAGCCTATTGGCATGCGGGTTATCAAATTCATGTACACGTGTGTGGCGACTTAGGTTTGGAGTTGGCCATCGACTGTTTGGAAAAAATGCAGGTTGAAAAACCTCGCTTCAATCACGGTTTCACCTTTGAGCATTTCGGTTTCTGTGATCATGAGCAGATTCGGCGAATTCAACTACTCGGTGGTCAAGTGTCTGCCAACGCCTATTATTTGCACGAGCTGTCTGATATCTACGCGAACTTCGGCATTGGTTACGAGCGTGCTTCGCAAATGTCGCGTTTGGGCTCCTGTTTTGCAAGTGGCATAAATACAACCCTCCACTCAGATTTCACCATGGCTCCCGCAGAACCATTAAACAGTGCGTGGGTCGCAGTGAATCGCATCAATCATACAGGTGAGGTCATGTGTGAAGCAGAATGTCTTACGCAGGAACAAGCACTTCAAGCCATCACCATCAATGCCGCCCGCGTGCTAGGTTTAGCCCATGAAACCGGCTCGATAAGTGTTGGCAAGTACGCCGATTTTGCTGTGTTAGATGAAGATCCGCTAACTTGCGACCCCATAGACCTGCGCGACCTTAATATTGCCGCCACCGTCTTCGAGGGAAAGGTATTCGAGCTACCATAGTGAGCATACCCATAACGGTCATTGCCGGGTATCTCGGCGCAGGCAAGACAACGCTAATCAACCGCGTTTTACAGCAACAAAGTGATATCACAGGGTTGGCCATCTTGGTTAATGATTTCGGTGACATCAATATAGATGCCGCCCTGCTCAGTCAAGAAAATATCGGTCAACGTGTCGTTGGCCTCAGTAACGGCTGCGTTTGTTGTTCTCTGCAAGATGACTTTGCCAGCAGCTTAGAAACCCTAAAACAACTCCAAATTCAACACATACTGTTTGAAGCCAGCGGCATTGCGCGTCCCGCCAAGCTGCGCGCACAATGTCACTATCCCGGTTTCCACGCCAATCGAGTTTTAGTGGTGGTAGATGGGCAACAGTACACAAAACAAACCACCGACAAATACATTGGCGCGCTTGTTCTACAACAGGTACAAGAGGCAGATGCTTTGGTGATCAGCAAATTCCCCGCCAAAGCATTGGTAGAACGGTTAGCGAAAGCTAAACCTATTCTTGAACAAAATGATGACTTCATCTCAGAGCTGCTCATGACTCACAACCTCACCACTGCTTCTCAGTCGGGCGGATCCGAACTGCCTACTCCCTTTGTGAGCATTACCCTCAGCCAGCGTTACCCACAATCTCTAAAGGCGATGAAGCTGCAACTTGAAGCGCTTCCCGCCTGGGTCACACGAGTGAAAGGTTTCGCAAGATCAACTGAAGGTCGCGTTTTGATTCAAAGAGTTGGGCAGGTCGTGAATATTGAACCAACACAAGCCAGTGGCCTAAATCAGTTGGTACTGATCAGCGCGCAACCTGACAAACAACAACAGTTGCACGATCACACCCGCCATTGGTCAGCTTGGCGGAGTTAAAAGCAAACTGCCCCCGCCCGAAACCTACACCTATCCTTGCAGAGCGGCGATAACTTGGTCCACGATGGCATCTGCCTTACCACGCATTTCCTCATCGTTGGCATCCTGAATCGGGTGCGCAACAAAAACCCGCTGAGCGTCTACCATACCCAGGGCTTCAGCCTGAGTAAGTGCAGCATCAGCGAACTCTGTCGACGCTATAGAGACCGCAGGAGTACCCTGAATCTCAAACCATACCGTGTCATGCAAACTGCACGTGGTACAGGATCCTCAGTCAGCCAAGGCCTCAATGACATAGTCATTCTGCGATTGAATTTCTTGGCGCAACGCATCTGGCGCAGGCTTCGTAAATGTAGGTTTCGAATATCTATTGAAAGTGACATCAGGAAGACGCGCGGCTAACAATTCTTCGAGCCGATCAATGAGCACACTGCCACGCGGTTTAGATATATCCAGCAAAGCAACATTTCCTGCAATAATCGACGGTCGCGGCGTAATTGCCCGCGTAACCGGTACTCTTTCATCCGTAGGATCAAGAATGGTAGACATAGACTCTCCTGTTAAATTTCTTCAATTTTGCGAGATACAGACTGAGATCCAACCTCGCCAGTTACCCAGCCGTGGAATGCACCGGAGAACTTTCCGGCATCTGAACCAGCGACGACAATATGTATATCTTCTTCTGTGCGAAATTTTGGCAACTTCTTATCCATCGCCCCATCTCCCATAGCAGCGACGGCTGCAGGCTTAAAACCTGTACCGGAAACGTCATCGATCATAAGATCACGTATAGGACGCGCCGTCACCTCTTGAATCCGCGCTCTAATATCAGCCTTACTGTAGCCATCCTTCACAAATGTATCGACATGCTCTGGCACCACCACCAGCAAACAATCTGTCGCGTAGTGCGCTTTAGGATTAAAGGCCGCTTCTAAGGTTAGCCCCATGGTACCGGCCAAAGCATCGCCAGAGCGCGAATCTTGATCCACAATCAAAGTTGGCCCACTGGACATGGTGAACACTGTCACGACTGAGTCAGAAGCCTGAAAGCCACGCTCGACGTGTAGCGGCGACCACGGATTTCGCTCCTCCCATTCGGCAAAGGCCATGGTGAATTTCATAGGACTGCCGAGGGTTGAGCGTTCCGTACCACCTGGTTTAGCACCACCGACGTTACGAATAATAAGGCGTACCGCACGACCTATGGTGGCATTAGCTCTATTGCCTTGACCAAGCGCGCCCATCTTCATGTTCATGCCAATTTTGTTGCGAACGGGTCCGTTTACTACCACCACTGGGCTCGCACCCATCGTTGTCGCCATAACCCCATGAATATTGTAGGCGTCCGTGCAAATAGCCTGCACGATGGTATTTATCACCGGCATATATTCGGGCTTGCAGCCAGCCATCACAGCATTGATCGCCGCCTTTTCTACAGTCACTTCGCCCAGATTCGGCGGCATTATGCCTATTATTTCTTGCGGGTCACGTTGGGAACCCGCCAACATGCGAATAACACGCTCTGGCGTAGGTGGCACCAACGGTAAGCCGTCAGAAAAACCTTGATCAAACATAAACTCAACATCGTCATCAGCCACACCGATTTCTATTCGACGTGCGCGCAAAGGGGAGTTTTCTGCTTCTGCTTGTAGTCGGGCGGCATGTTGCGGATCGACCGAGAGAGACCCGCACCCAGGGCGCCATTGTGGCAAGGCAGACCATTCAAGTGACACCAGCTCTGTGGCATGCGTCGATGCCAATTTAGTTGCCAGAGCCTGCCACTCATCTCGTACAAAGCCGATCAGAGTAGTGAGGGGCGCTCCGTCCGCGTCGCTCATGAACAGGGTCGGCACTGTGTCTATATCTGCGGCAAAAGAAACCTTCAGGGTACTGTCATCAAGTAGCTTAAAAGGAAGGTCGAAATTTTCCTCAAGAATAGTGTTGCCGCGCTTAGTCTGACCGACCACGTGTATGTCGAGGTGATCTTTGAACGTCCGTGCAAACGCCGCCAAGACAGGCATCACTTCGCGACAAGTAGGACAGTCTTCTTTAACAAAGCAAACAAGACTCTCTCGCTCACCAGGAAAATTAACATCGTGACCCGCACCATCGGCCAGCGAGAACGGTGGAACAACCATACCCATGGGTCTGCCTTATTTAGTTGATGAACTTGAGTTCCACACTCTATACCGAGTACAGTTTTCAAATCGCATTTATTTGGGGAAGAACATTGATTGATCACACGGAATATCGCGCAGAAATAGCCGCCTGGCTTGTCGACAACTGCCCAGCTGGCGCGCGCGGACCAGGACAAGTCGCTAACGGCTCAAGCAAAATTGAACTGGAATCTGATGTCGCTAAATGGCTCGAGGCCTGTGTTGAGCAAGGACTAACTGCCCCCACTTGGCCAAAAGAATATGGTGGCGGTGGTCTATCTAATAGCGAAGCTAAAGTCTTCTATGAAGAAATGGGTAAGATTAAAGCCCGCTCACCCTTGGTCGGCATGGGTATGTCTATGATCGGCCCCACACTGTTGGAATATGGCACGGACGAACAAAAACAACGACACTTACCCAAAATAGTTCGCGGTGAGGTGCAATGGTGCCAAGGTTATTCAGAACCCAATGCAGGCTCTGACCTCGCTGCGCTGATGTCGCGAGCTGAAGATCAAGGAGATCATTACGAAATCACGGGGCAAAAAATATGGACATCTGGCGCTGCCACAGCAGATTGGATGTTTATATTGGTCCGCACAGATTTTGACGCGCCCAAGCACGAGGGTATCAGCTTCATGTTGCTGACCATGGATCAGCCCGGGGTTACCGTAAAGCCTATCCAGCTTATTTCTGGCATCTCGCCCTTTTGCGAGACTTTTTTTGATAGTGCCTCCGCCTTAAAAGAAGACTTAGTCGGCGAGTTAAATAAAGGTTGGACGGTGGGTAAGAGACTTTTACAGTTTGAACGCTCGGGTATTGGCGGGCTTAGCGGAGGTGCACGCCCGGCCCAACCTGGGGCTGGCTTGGTTAAAGTGGCTAAATCTTATATTGGCGAAGTCGCGACCGATTCTACGCAGACACGCATACTTGACCCGGCCATACGTCAACAAGTCACCACACTCAACATGAATCGTTCCGCGTTCCAACTAACAGCCCAGCGCGCCAACGAAGAGAACAAGTCGGGCATTCCGGGTGCCGCCACTTCGATATTTAAACTCTATGGTGCGGCGCTACAACAAGATGGGGCCGCTCTAAAAAGAGAACTCATGGGTTTTAGTGGACTTGGTGCCGACAATAGCGCAGGGTTCAGTGACGAAGAATTAAACACCACCAGCGAATGGTTAGGCAGCAAAGCGACAACTATTTACGGCGGTAGCAATGAAATCCAAGCAAATATTATTGCCAAACGAGTACTAGGTTTACCTGAATAGGAGAATTTTGAATGGCCCAGCAAGCAGCTTATCAAACAATTAGTGTCGACAGTTTAACACCTCATATTGGTGCCGAAATAACTGGTGTTGATCTATCCAAACCACTTTCTAACGAACAATTCAGCGATGTTTATCAAGCCTGGCTAGACTGGAAGGTGTTAGTCTTTCGAGATCAACACATCGATCAAGAGCAACATAAGTCATTCGCTAGGAAATTTGGTACTTTGCATGTACACCCCATGCAACACAGCTATGGCGGTGATCCAGAAATCTTAACTGTAAAGACCACCAAAGACTCAAGCTATACCGCAGGCGATGGCTGGCATACAGACGTGACCTGTGATGAAATTCCACCACTGGGCTCTATGCTCTACATCACCGAAACCCCCGAAGGCGGCGGCGGAGATACATTGTTTGCAAACATGTACTTAGCCTACGACCTTCTCAGCGACACCATGAAAAGTTTTCTAAACACCCTTGTTGCAGTTCATGATGGCGCCCTACCCTACCAGGGGAGCTACGGTGTGGCACCACCGTCCGGCGAAGAGTATGCGAAAAATGAGCACCCAGTGATCACTACTCACCCAGATACCGGCAAGAAAGTCCTCTTCGTCAACAGCGGCTTTACTTCGCATATTAAGGGCATGCGAGTGTGGGAGAGTCGCGCGATACTCAATGCGTTGTACGACCACATCGCGAAGACTCAAAGGCTCTTCTGCCGAGTCAACTGGACACCCAACACACTCACGTTTTGGGACAACCGCTGCACCCAACACCACGCCGTATGGGATTACTTTCCTAACTCTCGCTATGGCGAGCGTGTATCGATACTTGGCAATAGCCGGCCGAGCCAAGATATCTAAGCCTGCAAGGTCATCGAAAGTGTAAATGAAACGTTGGGGACACCGATATTTAGATCAAGAATCAGGTATCACTCTAGATACCTGGTTTCCCTTAAGTAATGACAAGTGTGAACGAAACTGTCTCGCCATAAAGGCAGGCATAATAACCGCTGATTTTGTTGAGATCGAATTAGAGGATGTTGATTCACCACCCACCTCATCTGAAGACCTCCTCCTGCGCCTACACTTATTGTCGGAATGCAAGATACAACCGAATAACATAAACCTCGAAGGTATATTTGACCTTCTTCCGAACGTTGCGTGGACATCAGCGGGCCCAGTATTGCCCTCCAAGGTTAGTCTTCTACGAGAAAAAATGGCAGTGGAGAACCACCACCTTACCGTGTTTTCAATTGACAAAATCCCTCGCATGGTTGATTACGTTGTACCCACGGGGGTCAGAATCGCTGATGCAGACCGCGTCAGGCTCGGCGCTCACCTAGCCCCTGGAACAACAGTAATGCATGAGGGATTCGTTAATTTTAATGCAGGCTCAATAGGTGCAGCGATGATTGAAGGTCGGGTTACGCCCGGTGTAATCGTTGGCGAAGGTTCAGATATTGGCGCGGGCTCGTCTATTATGGGCACCTTATCTGGCGGCGGCAAACAGGTTAATTCAGTGGGCGAAAGATGCCTGCTTGGAGCAAACGCTGGAATTGGCATATCTTTGGGGGATGAATGCGT
>Ga0256847_1000535_pt1 | contig 23483 bp, 37 predicted proteins | sample TeddybearmetaG_FD_189099 | JGI IMG/M metagenome (GOLD analysis project Ga0256847, IMG submission 189099) | Hydrothermal vent microbial communities from East Pacific Rise, Pacific Ocean - Teddybear | ecosystem: Environmental > Aquatic > Marine > Hydrothermal vents | place: Pacific Ocean: East... | reverse complement strand
TCGTATTTGGCGTACCTGAGGTTGGCGCACCTGAGGTCGGTGCACCTGAGGTCGGCGGAGCGGAGGTTGGTGAAGCTGAGGTCGGCGGAGCGGAGGTTGGCGTACCTGAGGTTGGCGTACCTGAGGTCGGCGCACCTGAGGTTGGCGCACCTGAGGTTGGCGGAGCTGAGGTCGGCGGAGCTGAGGTCGGCGGAGCTGAGGTTGGCCAAGGCGATCAGGTCAAGCGGCTTGAACAGTGCGACTACTTCGACCTTGGCTACCCGAATCTTTTCGTCGTCGGCGCAGCGGCCTAGTTCGTCGGCGGTATCCCATCGGAGGTCGAGGCCGATGCTGTTACCTAGTTTGATGCCGCCGGAGGTGACGTGGCGGCCTATGCCTTCACGTACCACACATAGGCCGTCGCCTTCATATGCCGGGCATGCACCGGTGTTGTCGTGGTAAATGTCTGTGGCTTCGACGGGGGCTGTTTCACCTGGCATGGGTAGCGGCCAGCGGTAGCCGCCGTGGGTGGTGCCGTCTACGTGCGTGATCTTCCAGCCGCGTCGGCGGTCGTTTGTGTGTTGACCCATGGCGGGTCCCCCAATCAGATAGGTGTAGGAAGGTGGGTCAGGACACAGCCAGCACAACGGGCGGTGCTGTGGTTGGCCTGTGCCCTGACCCGGTACGGCGGCCCCTAGAGGCGCCCGCCGAATATTTGGATTCGTTGTCGTACCGGCGCAGCAGCACCGCGACGAGTAGCGGCGACGCGTTCGGGTCGTTCTCGAGATAGTCAGCGGCATCAATGAGAGGACTCATGTGGTGGCCTTTCGCATGTTGCGGGCTACCCGGCGTAGGAGCCGTATCACTTTGCGTTTGTCGGTCTGGGCGTCGTTCCATTCCTCAGGGCCACAGTTGTCAGGTATTTCGGCGTAGAGGTCGGGCGCCGATCTCTTCAACAGCACGACGTTGTCGCCGCCGGCCGCGTAATGCATCGCGCCGATCAGACACACCCCGCCCGTCTCCTCGCCGTACGCTCCGTACGAGTGACGGCACCAGCCGCCCGACTCGATACGGTCAGCGGCCCTGTCATAATGATCTGCCGTGATAGTGATCATCGCCGGCCGTCCTTTATGTCGGCCAGGTAGGCTGCTGCGGCGACTACTATCAAGCCGTCGAACGCCAGGGCGATGGCCACCATCAACGGGGCGCTCATGCTGAGGCCTTCCGTGCGGCATATGTGCGTCTACTCTGCAGGCGGGCGGCCTCGGTGCAATCGGCACACCTGCACCCGTAGTTGCAGTAGCCGTTGGTGGTCTCACCGTGAACGAAGCCGGGAGGCATGGATGCTTTATCCATCCATGCTTTATGTCTGACCCTGTGTGCTTCGGTGCAATCGGCACACCTGCACCCGTAGTTGTTGTAGCCGTTGGTGGTCTCACCGTGGATGAAGTCGGCCGGCAGGGTGGCTTTAGCTCTCCATGCCTTATGTGCGACCCTGTGTGCTTCGGTGCAATCGGCACACCTGCACCCGTAGTTGCTGCTGTAACCAGTGTTGGTGCCGTGAGGGATGGCCCTGACCTTCTTAGGGCTCATGCGGTGGCTTCTTCGATGTGGGTGGTGAGGATGCGTCGGGCGTAGTCGGAGATGGTGCGGTCGTCTTCGGCGGCGAGGCTTGAGAGTCGCTTCAGGTCATCGGGTAGGAGCCTGATCCGTAGGTCGGCCGACTTGGTTTGTGTGCTCATGGACTACATTTGTACCCGATCGCCTACGTTTGTCAAGCACAAATGTGCCCCTATTGCGCCATGTGGGACAATGTGGTACAAATGACCTATGGATACGGTGGGCGTACAGAGAGGCACACACATGGCAACATCATTCACAGAAGTGCTAGGCCTGGGCGAACGGCTGACACGTGCACGCAACCACCTCGGCATCAGCCGCGAAGCGTTAGCAGCACAACTAGACATCCATCCACGGTCAGTGACCAACTACGAGCACGACAACCGCAAGATCAGCCTTGACCTGGCATGCCGTTGGGCGCAGGTGACGGGGGTGCCGCTCGAGTATTTCGCTGCGGCTATTGGTGAGGAAACCGCACGGTCACTGCACTGGCTTGAGCTTGCCGCCTACCCGCTGGCCGGTCTGCGGCCGTTACCGGTGCCTGACAGTCAGGTGCCTACGGTGCTGCCATTCCCACATTACGTGCCGACCGCTCTCGCTGCGTGACCGGCATCTGATCCTAACGGATCATGACATGGGGGTATCGGGTTGCTACGCGCTGCACCATAGCCACTGACAGCGTGATAGCCACTACTTCTCCTGGGAACCTACACAGGGAATGGCGGCGGAATGAACGACGACGGGTTCGAACAATGGATGCGGAGACGCAACCTCACCCAACCGACAATCAAACTATGGGGCAACGTAAACCGGCGCTTCGCCGGCTGGCACGGCGACCCGCTCAACGCCACCCACGTGGACATCGAAGCGTGGCTCTGGGTTGAGCAGCCGCATGTGGCGCCGGCCACCCGCATGTCATACCGCAAAGGCCTACGTGCCTACTACCAATGGGCGCTACGTGAAGGCCTGGTGACAGTGGACCCGACTGACGCGGTGCCTGTGCCGCAGGTGCCGCACCACCGGCCGAGGCCGATACCGACCGCGCTGCTACGTGAAGCGTTGACCGCGGCGACGCCTAAGGTGCGGGCCACACTGTGCCTCGGCTGCTACCAGGGTTTGAGGACAGCGGAGATGGCGGCGCTGCGGGTAGATGACGTGACAGACACCACGTTGACGGTGTGGGGTAAGGGCCGCAAGCAGCGATCCGTGCCGCTACACGACGACACCAAAACGGCGCTCGCAGCCATCGCCACACCTGGCGAGCTGGTGTTGGGTGGCATCACCGGGGCATGGGTATCGGTGCGCGGCTCGAGGTTTCTGCATGGTCTGGGTTGGGATCATCCGCGGCCGATGCATAGTCTGCGGGCGTGGTATGCGACGTCTTTGTACCGGGAGTCAGGCAAAGACCTGTTTTTGGTGCGCGACATGCTGGGGCACTCGTCCACGGATTTGACAGCGTTGTACGTGGGTATCGCTGACGGTGCCGCAGCAGCGGCTGTGAGCCGGTTGGCGGCCTGATGCGCTACCGTTGGTGCCATGGCGAAACGGATGTGGCTCGGGTTGGTGGTGGCGTTGACCGTTGTGGGATGCGCCAGCGGCGCCACCGATGCCGAGTCTTGCTGCTACACCGGCGACGGCACGCACGTGCCTCTCGAGCGCATGGGTGAGATGACGTCGTTGGAGCTCAACGACTTGAAGGGTTTGCACAATAGTGCAGGCGTGTTGGTGAATCAGAGCGGCCAGACAGCCGCCGATTTCCTGGCCGACCGCGACAGCTGAACCCTAGACGCGTAAATTCCCCCACACCGGCCGGGGTTGGGGGGACCACCGGAGGTGTGGGGGAAGGACATGCATCTGTGCTGTTTCATCGCGGGTGAAACGGTGGCAGAAATGAAACGGTTACGCGCTTATGTGAGTGCATTGGCGCTGGTCGCCGAACACCACACAGTCGTGTCGATGGTCGGTGTTGATGTGTTTGGCGTAGGTACGTACGTACCCACGATCCCGCCGTTTGTGTACGTGTAGTTCTGGGGCAACGAGAACGCCGTACGCTGAAACACCTCGGGGCCACTCTCAGGTGGCCTCGTTAGAAAGGGCGTACCCCCACCTCGCACCGATCTAACTTGTCGACGTATTCATCGGGGATGTCGCGCGCCGCCAACATCTTGGCGTGATCCTCATCTCTGGCCATGCATGATGTGACCGGTACAAGCAGTTCGGTGTGACGTTCTTTGTCGTCCTCGGGCTGTGGGTGGTACAGAACGCAGTACTCCCAGACGGACAGCTTTGTGTAAGGGCTCTTGCCCATGGTTGTCTCCTCTCAAGATTCAGAGCGGCGTTATCGCCTGCACTGTTGGTTTGAGATCTACGTGTAGGCAGCAGCGATCTTCGGTAGCGACGTGGTCGACTTGCCCCACGCCCCGCAATCGTCGCACCGGACCCGTTGCCGGACCCTGGTGGCGGTGTAGTCGAAGCCGTCGGGTGTCAGGTTGAGTGACCCGCAGTTGCGGCAGCCGTCGAGCTCGCCGGACAGCAGCCCCATGTGAGGGTGACGGTCCATCCACGGCAACAACTCGAGGTACACGGCGATCAGCAGGTGGACGTCTTGGCGGTTGTAGGACTTCATGAGCCGCCAGGCTTTGGCCTCACCAGCCATGCAGCCTCGCCACAGGTCGTAAGACGACGGCGCTTTCTCGCCGAGCCCCAGCTGTTGGCCGATGTCGTCGAGACGGTTGGTTGTGAGTTTGAAACCCCGCCTCGCCACCTTCAACGTGTCCACAGTTTTGAACGGTGACGGCGGGCCTAGACGGTGCTCGAGGAACCGTGCGTTGGCTTTCTTCACGTCGAACTGGTCGCCGTTGTGGCCCACCACTATGTCGGCCTCATCGAACAGGGCCCATAGCGCCTGACATACGGCGAGGTCGTCGGAGTGGGTCCACGGTCGGCGTGTCGGGTCGTAGCCGTCCATGTCGCACTGGGCTACGACTTTGACTGTTTGTTGGTGACCCCACCGGTAGGCGAAGCACAGCATCTTCCAGTCCTCAACAATGTCGACGACGTTGGTGTCCCACTTCTTCCAGGTCGTCCCGATGATGGGTGACGTTTCGATGTCGAAGAACAGGACTTTGGGTACGCGCGGCTTGAGCCGTTGAAGGTTAGGCATCGGACCTACTCCGACGCTTTCTTACGTGCTCCCCATAGCGGCCCTGCGCCGCGGATGACGCCACGCAGGAACGACGATACCGCACTGTGCGACACCTGAAACCCTGCGTCGCACATCGTCGTAGCGATCGCCTGCATCGTCACCGTCTCGTCGTTCACCAGTTCGGTGAGGATCTCTAGATCGGTGCCGTCGAAGCGGTGCCCGTCTGATGCGGGCAGGTCGCCGGCGATGATCTTCTCCAAGTTCGATCGCCGGTATTTGTTGCGTTGACTTTCTGCGGCGTCCCTCGAGAGGTTCCCCATGATTTGTGTGTGCCCTGTCTGTTGGAAGCGGTGGCAGTCTTGCTACTTCTGTCCCAGGCGCGGGTGGGGTGTTGCTTTAGTCTGTTGAGCGGCGGTCGGTGCGGTCAGAACGTCCGGCTTTGCCCTCAAGCCACGACATGTTCCGCTCAGCGATGATCTGTAGCTGCCGGCCACGCTCATGCGACTCGACAGTGAGCGCCTTCAACTCTTCAGTGAGCTCGACCAGGCGGCGCTCATGTTCGGCGGTGTCGCGCGACACAATCCGGCCCTTAGCTACGGCGTACATGATGGTGAGGAACGCGACACCAAGCACGGCTACAGCACCCTGGTCGACGATGGCAGATGTAGGCGCCACAGTTTGGGCGACGATCGCTGAGAGCGGCGCCCCGGTGCCTACCACCAGCGGCGTCAACGGAGTCATGCGCCCGTAGCGATCTGGGCGATGTCGGCCAGTTGCTGTTCTTGTGTCCGTACAGTCGTTTTGCTTGCAGCAAGCAAGTCCAGGGTTTCGGCAACTGCGGCGTTGCAGGTGTCGAGTTCGGTGGTGTCCGGTGGCAGAAACTTGGCGCGCTCATAGGCGGCCCATGTGGTGCCGCCGGCCTTCGGGTTCGGGTTGGGTACACCCACCACGGTTTCCCACCCTGTCCATGCCAGGTCGGTGCCGGTGGCCTTGAGCCCGTCGATGTTGCCTGTGTAGAGGTGGCGGCCGGCGAGGAACATTTGTACTTCGGTGACGATGGGGTTGGCCACGTCGGGGTCTGCGTCGTTGTATGCCTGGCGCCATTCGGCATGGGGTATCAAGTCGGGTTCTCCTGTGAAGCCTGCCTCTACGGCAGCGAGGGTTGATGGTGTGAAGCCTGGGTCGGTGTGGTTGTTCTCTGGTACGTCGATGTGGCCGCAGTGGCCGTTGCCGTTGTCCCATGCCGTCGGGGTGAGCCTGGTAGGCCTACGCCCTGCGATCGGGGCACCGTTGAGCCACACACCAGGTATGCCCAGCCCGGATAGCCATGTGGTGAGGCGGGTGATCATGAATCGCTGAGCGGTGGTGACGTCCTTGCCGGTGAACCCGACGATCTCGATACTGATCGCACCGTCAAGGTTGGTTTGCACACCGCCGGGCAGGTTACGCAGCCCGCGGTCGTGGTTGTTCATGGAGTAGTGCTGGTGGAGCACGCCTGTTGACAGGATCGTTAACTTGGGGATGCCGCCGGTCTTGGGGTATACGGCGGTGATGACGTTGTCGTAGCCCTGGGTCTTATGCCATACGGCTTTGAGGTTGACGTCGTCGGTGTAGTCGCCGGTGGGCCACTGGTTGTAGTGCGTCCAGATGGCGAACGGGCAACGATCAGGCAGACTCATGCGGCCAACCCTTCGAATAGTCGGAGTGTCGAGTGGTCACCGTTCAGCACGTCCTCATCTCCGTAGCCGTAGAACAGGTACGTGGTGAAGGCTTCAGCGAATGCTTCGTAACGATTTGTTTCGGCGTAGTCAGTGACGGGCTCCGGGGCATGACTGAAGCCCATTTGGCAGTGGAGAGCGTGTCCCAACTCGTGAACGATCGTCGGCACACTCATGTTGTACTCGCCCGGTGCTAACACGATCGTTGTGCATCTGCGATCCGCTGGACCATCAATGTTCCACGGATAGCAACAATGACTCACGTTCCGGAATGAGCGGTCATCGGCCAAATCGTCTGCCGTGTCGTCGAAGGAGTGGAGCCCGGCGAATACCGGATCGACGCCTACAACGAATTCGACAGGGCCGATCGCGTTACTGAAACGGTCGACAATCCGAAACGCTTCACTGATAGCTTCCCTGGCTCCGCGGGTGTGTATGCGGTGTCTCATCGATTTCCCCCTCGTGGTAACGGCAATGCCGGCACCGGCCGGCGATAAACACGTGATAGTCAGGCTCGCACGGCAACAACTGCTCGTTGATGTACGGCTGGTCGGCGACGAACAAAGCCACAACAGCGGCCTTCAATAGCCGCCACCGACGGTGCCAGGTCAGGTGCTGCTCGCAGGTTTGCCGAATATGACAGCCATCACAGCCATCGCTGCGACGTTGAACGCGCTGACCTGGTCTGCTGACCATGCGAGCACGTCGAAGATGTTGAGAGCGCCGACCGTCGCTGAGATGGCTGCGGGCGCGAGAGCGTAACGGGTCTTCATTGGTGGGTCCTTTACGGGTTTTCTTCTACGAATGAGTTAGACGAGTTGCTGGCCACATCGGCGAGCGCCCCGTTGGCGTAACGCTGCCACGCCTCACCATCACGGCGAGTACGAACCATGTTGCCCTTAATCGAGAACGCCACACCCGTCCTACCGGCACCCACATCCTGGCCGATACCCTCAGACACGTTGTGCTCAAAGTAGATGGGGCCTGCGGCGTTGCCCTGCACCCGGATAGCGTGCAGCTTCGACCGGTTATATCGGAGCCACGAATGGTGCGCCTGGTTCTGTGCCAACAGCAGACCGTTAGCGTGAATCTCCAGGTCGTTGTGCTCGAACTTGAAGTCGTAAACCGCGGTGCCGGAACCCGTCGACTCAATGTCAAGAGGGAAACGGCCGATCACCGAGAACCGGTTACCGTACGCTTCGCAACGCTTCGAGTTGACGTTACCGATGCCGTGCCGCCCGGTCTGAGTTATGTAGTTCCAACGGATGACGCAATCCGAACAGTTCTGCAACTCGACGCCATCGCCGTAACAGCCCTGAAGCCAGCAGTTCTCCACCAGCACATGCGTTGACCCGCCGCCGATACGTATAGCGGCCTGCGCCTCCAAATCCCATACGGTGGCACCCAACGTCTTCCAGGTGCCCTCGATAGTGATCCCGTCAATCCACACATTGTGGCTGTTCCGGACGATCATGTGGGCGCGTGTACGCGGCCAGTTCAAAGACGTGCCGTCACGGTCCCCGGGCTGGGTCCCTGCACCGTCAGAAATAGTGCGGAGCCTGAGCCCGCGGTCGGTGGCCTTCACGCCGCCGCCCCGACCCACAATACGCACATACTGCTTATCCTCAACAAACAGCGTCACATCGGAGTCGTACGGAAACGGCGTGTCGGAAAGATCCAACGTCGACCAGTTGATGTGCCCGTCCGGGTCGACCGTACCATCAGGCAGATCGTCCACAGATTGCTGAAGCGGATGTTCGGGTGTCGACGCGCCTTGCCCGCCGATGTCGGCCACCGCGTCTGCGAGCATCTGCGGATACGATGCGTCGTTGCGAATGTCGCCGTCGTACGCCCCAAAGAAATTGAAATCTTCGCTCGTCCAATCGTTGAGATTGCCGGAGGCCCCTATGTGGATGTCGCCTACAGGCACGTTTGACCCGGCGTTACCTGACGCCACCTCCATGCCATCTATCGCCAACGAATCCGTTCCGGCGCTGTCGATCACCGCGGTGAACACGTGCGGCAGGTCATCGGCCAGCACAGCCGTCGCCAACGTCTTACCCGCCTTGAGCCGCCACGTATCGGACCCGAACCTGAAGTACGACAGAGACGCTATGCCCTTGCCCCACAGGTTACGTGAAGAATCCAAGCTGGCGAGCCGCCCCACAAAAACGATTGACGTGATCCCCGATGTCGCCGGGACACCGATATTGACCTTGGCAGCTTTGCTCACACCGGTGGAGAAGATGGGCACACCACCCATCTCTGCACCTGACTGCCACCACACCGGGCCGCCGACCCCTGGGATCAGGGCGCCGTCTCCGGGCATATCGACGGCCTGCGTGCCGGAAGCGGGCGGCGCCCATGTCGGGTCCCCGGCCCACGTAGAAGCCAACCAAGTGACTGCGGTAGGGTCAAACATTCAAACATCGTCCCCGTACTGGTCTTCAACGATCTCGACCAGACGCAGCAGTTCCGCCTGGAGAGCGCGCACACCTTGAGCGCGCCCGACTTTGGCTCTGATGTCAGGCAGCGACCGTAGCCGCTGAGCCTTGGCCGTCTCCGCGGCCTCCCGAACAATGTCGTTCTTCTCGTCGTTTGTCAGAGCACGGATTGTGCCGTCGTGGTCGTCGACCATTCCGTCGGGGTCGTCTGGCCAAAGCTTGAACGAGACTTCGTTGCCGTCGCTGTCGAACACTTGATCTTTGCGCATTATGGTTGCGCCTCCGTCTTGAGTAGGACCGGGTGAGACATGGCTTTTGTGGACATCTGTACCGATGTCCAGTCGGCTACCGGGTCAGACGCCGCCGCCGTACCCGCAGCGTCCAGTCGTGCTCTCTGGAAACCCCACGCCGTTGACGACGTGGTCGTAGGGACACCGGTCATTACTGCGCCGACGAGGGCTTTGAGGACCGTGGCGCCGTCGCTGACAACCGTGGTCGCATAGAAACCTGCGGCGCAGTCAAGAGTGAGACCGGTGATGGACTTGGTTCCGGTGGTCGACGGGTCTACAGTTCCTTGCCCGATCAGCCCCGTAGCGTTGGGCTGCCAGTCGTTGTCAAGCTTGACGACCATGACCCGCAGGACGGTGCCTGCAGCGGTGCCCACCTGGAGGTGCAGTTCCGTTATCCGCAGATCGGCACCGATGTAGAACACGTGGTAGTCGCGCCTGTTGGCGGTCAGCGTGCTTGAGCTGTTGAAAGAGGTTGGTGAGAAACCGGGGACCCATAGGTCGGTGTTGGTTACTGCCGCCGAAACGACCGGGGTGCTCAGACCGCTACCGCCTGCGGCTGCGGTCGCCCACTTCACACCTGAAGCCTGAGCCGAGTCAGCGGTCAGTACCTGGTCGTTTGTTCCTACGGCGACACGTGCGGGTGTGCTGGCAGCGGAAGCCGCCCAAATGTCGCCCTTAGCAGTGAGCACCGATTTCTTCGCATAGGCGCTGGCCACATTCGCTGGGGTCGTAGCCCTGGCCGTGTCGGTCCCGGTCGCAGTCTCAGCGTCCGTAGACAGCTCGACCTTGCCGGCAACCGTCGCCGACGCGGCCGGGGCGTTATCGGTCCCCGCAGGATCGACACCCAGGTTCGTTCTGGCCCCAGATGCTGAGCTTGCGCCCGTGCCGCCGTCGGCCACCGGGACATCGGTGCCGCCCTGGACGTGGTACGACTGCAGGTCTGTGATGTCGGCCTCGACGAGGGTGACCGCCCCGACCTTGCCGGCCACCGAAGTGACAGCCTCGGTGTTGTCGACCTTGTTCCATACCGAGTCACCGAAGTACAGGGCATCGCCGACAGCCCACTCAGACACACCATCAAGGGTGGTCGAACCTGCGACCGACACCTTATAGAAGTGGCCGACAGTGCCAGTGCTCGAGACTAGGGTAGGTGTGTTCGTCGAGGCGTTCCACGTGCCCTGGAAATCCAGACCATTGGCGAGAGCGTCGATGTCACCTTGGTGTTCAGCCAACGCAGCCTGAACCTCGGTAGCCGACAAACCAGAAATCGCAGACACCGAAACCGCTGATGCGTCATGCGCGTCGACAGTGTCAGCTATATGGGCGTCGACCGTAGAGTCGTCCGTCGCGCCGTCAGCGATAGTTGCCAGCTTCGCGGAGTCGGCAGACGGGTAAGTCACCTTCGCCGTGTTCAACGCCACCGCAGTGTCATTCACATCAAGACGTGCCACCACCGTCGCTGACGCCCCGGCAGGATCCAAACCAAGCTCGGCCTCGATCGCCTCAATCGCATCCTCTTTATCGGTGTGACGTGCGGTGTGGTTAGCCACATCCAACGTATCTGACGTGTTCGCCGGCGTGTAGCTGTCAAGCCCTGTCGGGTAGTTCGTTGCCATCAGGCAGCCTCCATGATTGCAGTGGCGTCTTCCATCGTGATAGAAGCCGATTCCATCGAGTTGCTAGCTGTGACCGTGAACGTCGCGCCGCCAGACCCGAAACGCGCGGTGTGCCGCGGTGCAGCAAAGTTGGCCTCATGCCGTTGGTTACGGGCCATCAGCCGACCCCCAGAATCCCGACCGGGAGAATCACGGTCTCAGACCCGACCACATACTTCAGCCACAGTTTGAAGTCGCCCTCAGCAAGCGACAGCGACCCAGGCAGCGTAGGTGTCAAAGCCGTCACCAGCCTCGTAGTAGACGACCAGGCCCCGGACCACGTGCCGTCAGTGAACGCACCGGGGTCGGTAGCCGTGGTGGTCGTAGCAGAGAACGACGGCACCGCCCCAGTAGGGTCACCGATAGTACGCACATCGATCGGCACCACCACGGTCGCGCCTGACTGAATCGTGTACCTACGTGCAGACATCAGGTCTCCTTGTCTCCGAGCCAAACCAGGTGCATCAGACACGATCTGACAGTGACCTCGTCGACAGCCGACGACAGCCCCTGAACCGTGATCACATCGTCCTTAGAACCGTTGATCAAAGCGACACTCGACTGACCCCACTCAAGCGACGACCCTGTAGCCGACGCCGACCGCATCGGTGACAACGACTTCGAGTTGTGTCTGATACGGAACCCGCGGTCACCATCAGAGTTGTCGTCATCAGCGCCAAAGATTTTGACGCCGGCCACACACAGCCACATGCCGTCAAACGGAAGTTTCAGCCCGCCGTTAGACCGCAGCGAAAGTTCATCGAGGATGCCCCAGTTGTCGTAGCGTGCGACATCTAATGTGATGTCGGACCAGCCGCCAGAGGTCAACGAGTTACCGTCGGTGGTGGCTTGCAGCGATATGACGGGCGGGTTCCATAGATGGCAGAACAGGTCACGTGTCGAAATGTTGGCCAGGCCGCGAGGCATCTTCACCGAGTCGGGGGCGGTGTAGTCGATCACCGCGGGTAGGCCCGTCTTGAAGAACTGCCGGTTTGTTGCGGTCACATCGCCGGACAGCAACGTCGCAGCCATGTAAGTACTGTTGCCGGCCACGACCGTAGAGTTGCCGCCGGTCGCGGATTTGAACACCCATAACTCGATGTAGTCATTGGTCTCGAGGCGCACAATGTCGGAATGGACCACGGCCGTGTCGGCCGACCCCGACACCTCATAGACGATTGGGTTCAACCCGAACCCGGAACCGTTAACCCGGTACTGGACAGTGACCCGGTCGCTTGTCCCGTTGAACGCGTCGACATTAACGCCGGAAGTGACGTGGTAGTAACCGCCGTATTTGGCTGTGATCCTTGTCTCATCGGTTGAGACCATCGCCGCGTTGTCGTAGGTCTCGAGATCGAACGGCACCTTTGTCCACGTGCTATCGGCCAGCGTCGTGAGGTTGGTGTTGAGGATCACCCGCGCCGACGGGCGCCGATGCAACCTCAGGACGTTTTTGCGCCACTGGTTCCACCAAGAAACCATGCCCTCAGAATCGGTTAGCGCAGTGTTCTCGACTATGTCGGACGACGTCGCGGTGTCGCCCATCCAGTACGCCCAGATTTGGCCCTCCATGCCGAGCGTGCCACCCGATGTTTGCAACGCCGTGAGATCGAACTTGTCGGTTCCGCTGGCCTCGGTCAACGTGTTGGCCGACAGACGTACCCGTTTCGCCTCGTTAGTGATCGTGCGCCAACGCGCCAACGTGGTGGACCCGCCTACCTCGTCGATCTCGAGGCGGCGGTCACCGGTGGTGTTCTCGTCGTACCAGACCGTCCCGCCGATCAGCCACACACCGTTCTTGCCGGTGCCGCTCAGGTCCAACGTACCGACCAGGCCATCCCAAAGCGTTGACTCGGACTCCCACTCAGGAGTCAACGCACCGAACGTGGCCTCAGGCCCCAGCATGTCTTGGGCTGTGGCCGTAGCCGGCGCCCGGTCATGGGTGTCCATCCGCACCGATATGCGTTGACGCAGAAAAGTCAGGTTGTCACGGATGTAGGTGTTCATCTCGGCGGCGGTGGTGTTGCCTACGCCGTCGACGATCAGGGGCGGTGTAGTGAACGCCATTAGAGTGCCCCCAGGTCCTGCGAGTTGTGGGTGGCGCCGTAGCTGTACCAGACGTTGTCGCCGTCATCGACCCACTGCGTCGCATGCGGAGACACCGTCACATGAGCCGACCACAGATCGATGCTGATCTGATGCGAAACCCGTTCGATACGGGCCTCGAAGTTCCAGTCAGTGCTATAGCCGACAGGTTTGGTTTGGAGCTCCACCCTTGTCAACGACTCGTAGTGGCCGTTGCTTATGGCGGTCACAGCGTTGTCGTTACCGGGGTACACCTGCACGTCGAAACCGCGGGCACGCTGACCGGTGAAATCCCAGCCCTTATGCCACGCCTCAGCTGCGACCTCCACGTCGGCGTCATACTCCACAGACAAACCGTGCGGGCCCTCATTCGGTGTGACCTTCGGGTTACTAGCCGCAGTCGTGTCATAAGCGAACGTGACGCCGCTATCACCCGACGAAGTCACCCTCGTCACATTGTGAATCGACCCCAACGTCCGCGCCAACGGTGCGTGCAACACCGCCGAACTAGTACCGTTACCGTCCGCGGTGAAACTGTGCTGACGGACAGACCACGCCGTCACCGACAACAGCGCGTAGCGTTCCCTGAAATTGATCTTGCCGTCGTCCGGGGTGACATACAGAAACCCGTACTCGGCCTTAGCGCACTGCTGCAACAGCGACAGAGCGTCCGACGCCAACGTCGCCGCCGGCATAAACACTGTGCCGTTCTCGATAGTTCCACGTTCCGCTGCGGGGACACCGATCGCATCAAGGATCGCTGTGACCCGGTCACCGGTGTACTCGAGCGGCCGTACAAGATCGTCGACGTCGTACTCGGAGATGAGGCGCATAATGTCCGACGCCGTCACCGTGGCCACACCATCAAGCGACGTACCAGACGGCACGATGTCATCGATGTAGCCGTTGAAGATCCCGCGCGACGTAACGAAACTGTCGTCAGACACCAGGCAACGGATCTTCTTGTTACGTTTCAGATTCGCGACCCCGAACACGGACCCGGAGTTGGCCTGGTCCCAGTCGGCGTCACGGTCCCTAGCGACAGTAACCATGCGTGCAGCGTCGAACGTTCCGCCGCCCTCGCCGTTACGGCCCGAATCGACAGTCACCGAGACGACGCCACGCTTCTCCATCTCGGTAGCAGAGATGTTACTGACCGCCGTCCATGTGGTTGTGGCGGCCCAAGGTTCGGTAGTGAACCCGATCTCGACGCGTACCTTGTCGCCGGTTAGCGCCATGTCAGCGGGCGTTCCTGATCTTCAGAGCCACACCACCGGAGTTGTTGGCGCTATCGATCAGCGCTTCCCACACCATGCGTGAATCAAGGAACAGCTGTATCGGTTGGGCCTGACCGCCACCGGATAGCGGCGAGGCGCCTGGCATCGACGACAGCGGCACTACGGCCTCAGGGCCGGCCTCACCGATCACAGCGAGTGTGGGTTGGGTGACGATGCCACCTGTAGCACCAATACCGATCTTGCCCAACAGGCCTTTGCCTGCGTTGCCGATACCGCCGGCCAGGCCACCAATGAACCCCGCAGGATTAGGTATCGACTTGATCTTGTTCGTGACATTCTCGACCGCGCCGGCCACATCGTCCCAGCTGCTCTTGATGAACTGGATCGTCTTGATCAGAGGGAACAGAAACACCTGTTCGGCTTTCACCAGCCCTCGGATCGCTAACGCGATGCCGTCCATAGCAGGGATGACCAGCTCGAGCGCCGGTATCAGTTTGGCGGCGACCTCGTCAACCAGTTCGCCGTACCGTGCCTTGACCTCGTTGATCTTCAACTGGTTCTTGGCGGCTTCGGAGGTCATGAACCCGAAGTCCTCTGACAGCGCCCCGATGATGATGTCCAGGTCGGCGCCGGCTTCGCCGGTCAATTCCAGGTCGCCGATCAGGTTAAACAGTGCGTCTTTCTCGCCGCGTAGCGCCGCCGTGATCAGTTCGGCACCCTGTTGTGGTGTGCTGATTTGCTTACGGAACAGCGACATGGCGAGACCGGCTTCGGCGGTCTTCTTGGCCATCTCGAGCATCTTGTCGCCGGAGAACCCGGCCTGGTCGAACTGCAACGCCAACGACGCCGCGAGTTCTTCGGTGCGCAGCTTCGATAGACCGAACTTGGCTGACCAGTCATCGGACCATTCGCCCAGCTTGGAGCGCATGGGGCCCGACGCGCCGAACGCCTCGGTGACCGTGAACTCCAAGCGATCGATGTCGCCGATGGCGCCGAGGACGTCGCCACCAAATTTGCCTGCCAGTTGGATACCTGAACCGATAGCCAGGTCTTTCATCGCCAGACCGGCACGGCCTCTCAGCGTGGTGAACTGGTCGCCGAGTTTGCCGACCTTGGCGTCAAGTGACCCCAGGTTGTCTTTGGCTTTGCGTACGTCGGCTACGACATCTATCTGTACTTTTGAGGGCATGTCAGAATCTCCCTCTCGTGCCTGACCGGTTCATCCGGTCGATCAGGTGGTCGATCTCGTCGTGATACAGGTCCACGACTTTGCGGCCCTTGGCACCCATCGCCTTATACACATACTGGAAACCGGGCCTGCCTTTTTGCTGTACCCAGTGCTGCCGTGCCGCATAGTTCTTAGACGGACCCACAGACCCAGACTTGACAGTGGCCTTCGTCTTCGTGGCGCCCACCTTGATACCCATCACCAGTTTCCCGGTAGGGCCGATCGGGGCGCGGCGCTCAGCCTCAGACGCCACGATGCCGGCAGCTTCGCGGTGGATCGCTTTCAAGTCGGAGAGGTCGTCGCCCATCTGACGCAGCTTCTTGCGGAGCTCTTTGGCGCCAGTGACACGCACGGTTCCCTGCGCCACGATGTCACCGACCCTGAGATTGTGCTACGGCCACCTCATGCTGCCGCTGCTCTTTCCTCAACTGCAACAACACCTGAGCAGCCTCGTACGCGCCGTCTATCTCAAGCAGGTCCGACAACGGGACACCCGTCTCCGAAGCGACAGACATCACGCGGATCAGGAGGGCGTCACGTCCAAAGGGACCGCATCATCCTCAAGCATCCGCACGTCTTCAACATCAAGCATCCACGCATCGAAACTCGGCTTCAGCGGACCTTCATGTTCGCCTGCCTGAGCCAGGTTCTTCATGGCCAGATAGGCCACGTAGTAGTACCACTCAAGCCGGCCGTCAGCTAGCGCCGCGGTGGGCTGGTCAAACTTGCGCTCGAAAGCGACAAAGTCCTTGACTCCAGCGACCCCCACGGCGACCCTGCCATCGGCGTAGGTCACCTCTACTGTCTGCCTCATAATCAGGCGGTGGCCTTAGTGAGAGTGCCTGTTCCTGGCCACGACACACTAAACGTGCCGATCGTGCCAAGATTCGCTGTGAGGTGCGGGAACTCAGTAAGGATCACATTGCCAGACCATTGCCGGTTCGTGGCCGACGTGGCAGCAGAATCCTGTTTGGCAGTGAACGCCACCGACGTTCCCACAAGGTCTTGCAATGTGGCAGATATCTCGGACGCGGCCTGGTCCTGTTGGAGCGTGACCCGCAACACAAAGTCGGTCATGCCACCTACACGTGTACGTGCTGCGGCACCGAACGCTGAAGTCTCGAGGTCGTCGGCCGTTTCAATCACCTCCACGGACATGCAATGGTCGGAGAGGTCGACGGTTGCCAGCGTCAAGACCGCGTTGTAGTCATGTTGAACAGCCATCAGCCGTCACCTTTCTCTGTTTGCGATACGGTCCCGGCCTCGATGTGGCCTGCTGCGATCAGCATGTCCACATAATCCGGGTGCGGGTCGATGGCGTCACCGGGCGACCGGTCCTTACCATCAACATCTTTGAGTTTGTGCGGCCCACAGACCACATACTTGGTTGGCATTTACGCCTCCACGGCTATCTCGTAGGTGACCAACATGGCCCCAGTCTCATCAACGGAATCGAACCTGACCCGCTCCACCTGCACATCACACGCCAACCCGCCAAGGTCGCCGTCGATCTCAATCGCGGTCCACACCAAACCGACCAGCCGGTCGGCGGCGTCAGACTTAGAACGATCCCAGGTGCCGAGCAGTTGAAGCTTGCCTTCGAGTTCGACCTTCCACCGGTTGCGGCCCATAGCTGAGGCTTCGTAGCCGGTCACAACCACCCAGAACGTGGGTGATCCCGCAACCATCTCAGGTTCGTAATGCTTGGCGTCGTCAAGACCATCAGCCGACAACGCGTTGTTGGCGATCGCTTGACGTATGCCGGTCAGGTCCACTTGTCTGCCCGCACGTAGGGCGCCAGCAGCATCTTCACGTCAGGGTCGATACCAAGGCTTGAGCGCGCTACGAAACCGTCGCCGGCCACGATCCCTGCCGGCATGTTGCGGCGTTCGTGTAACCGGACAGCGTGCATGATGGTGGCGTCACGTACAGCGTCGGGGGTGCCTGAGGTCCAACCCCACAGGGCGGTCACCTCGAGATGGGCACGCTTGCCTGTGGGGAACCGGAGCGACTCGATTGCCCTGATCTTCGTATACGGATGATCGGTGATACCGGACTTGTGCTGGTTGAGCGGTTCCAACTGGTAGTCGCTGGATGTCCATGTTTGGTCGTATGTGCCGTCGCCGCCGGTGTCGGTCTTGACGACCAGGCTGGTGTCAGATGAGATGGGGTGAACGAACGCCAGGTCAGAGAACGCCACCGCGAACACCCGTGCCGTAGCCGCGGCCGCGGCCGTCTCAAACGTCGACCCGCAATGGGCGTCCACGGCGCGCGACGCCGTAGTCAGAAGCGCCCCTAAATGGACGTGTTCTTGCTGGTCGTCGATCCGTATAAACGAGGCGAGTTCGTCGACCGTGGCGTAATCAGCCATCTACCTGCGCTGCAACCTTTTTGGCCGACTTGGCGTCATCGTCATACACGAGATCGGCGCACTTGCGGGCGACCGCTGATGGCACTACGGCGTCCTTCTCGTAGGTACGGGTGCCGTCCTCGAGAGCGATATGGAATGTTTCTACTGCACGCTTGGCCATCGGTCTGGCCCCCTTCATTAGAGATCGTTTGAACCACCCGCCAGTGCAGGCACCAAACCCCTGAGGGTCGGGCGCCTGCACTAGTCGGGATGGGTATTACCTGATCAGGATCAGGTCACATCCAGGAGACCGAACGCAGCGTCGTTGACGCTGTCAGCTCCGAACGATGTCTGCATGTACACGCCGGTCGCGCCGATTGGGCGGCCGGTGGAACCGAAGACATCTGGGATGATCCGCACCATTGTGCCGATGGCTTCAGCCACTACGTAGTGGGAGAAGTCGCCGAACACTGCGACGTTGTTGGTCGCTGTGGCGTTGATCACACCGTCCATCTCGGACACCTCAACAACAGGTCGACCCAACAGGGTGCCGACATCGCCGTCACCAAGACGGGCCAACAGTGCGTGGCCGTCATCGGTGGCGAACTGACGGACCAGGTTAGTGATCCCGTTGTTCATGATCCACGTGGCGTTGTTGCGGTAACGCTCATTGATAGCGTTCTGCAACGTGTACACGTCCGCTACAGCGAACACGTCAGTACCGGCAGACGCTACAGCGTTACCGGTGCCAGCGATCGCTGTGACGATACCGAACGGCTGACTTGAGCCGGAGCCCGTAGCCAACGCAGCACCAACAAGGTCATTCCAGCCGGCATCCAATACTTGCTGGGCGATACCCAGGCCGTTGGTTGCTTGCTGTGAACGGAACGACACAGGCACGAAGCCCTGACCGACATACAGAGTGATGTCGGTGTTAGTGAACGTCGGTGTGTCGTCACTGACCTCGGTGTTCTCTCCGTCCCACGACCAGGCGGCGTTAGGAGACCCGACGACACGGTAAGTGTCGCCTGTGGTCTGAACCCTACGGGCCAGGTTGTAGATCGGGTTGGACGACCCGTCAGCGGTAAGCGTCACAGCTGATTCGATGTCGGTCGGCACCAAGTAGCCGCCGCCGGCATCGGTGCCAACAGACATGGCGCGAGCCAGGCTGGTAGCGAACGCCATAGCTTTGGCTTCACCCTCAGTCAAGTCGGTTGGGCCTGTGCCCGTCTGTCCCATAGACCGGATGGTCTTCGAGAACGCCGACTTGTACTCAGGTGACGTGGTGGCCAACGCGATGCGTGCCATCTTCTCATCACCGTGAGTTTCGAGGATGCTGACCAACGCTTCGCGGCGCCGGTCGGTTGGGCCAGGAGTTTCACTCGCGGCGCCGATGGCACGTGCGAGCAGCTCGTCTGGGCTGGTGTCGATCCGGCCGATGACGTCAAGATCCCAAACCGAGGACTTGACGTCCTTGGCTTCGGCCTCTTCTTCGTCGTAGCTGCGATCGGATGATTCGACGATGATCGGGGCGTCAAGCTTGAGAGCGGCAGCGATGCGCTGGCGTTCTTCGTCGAGTTTGACGGTGCGGTCATGTTCTGCGTAGACAGACTCGAGCTCGCGGAAGCGGGCCTGGTCGTCTTCGTTGAGGGCCTCGTCACGTGTGACCAGGGTCTCTAGTTCTTCCCTCTGTTCGGGGGTCATAGCTTTACTCCAAGATGTAGGCGTAGACGTCGCCGGGCGGCGAACGTCGAATCAACGGCCTTGTCATCGAGGTGCTCAGAGGTGCCCGCATGGGCGGCGTCTGTAGCGGCGTCGTCGTCTAGGTGTTGCTGTATGTCCACGTCGGCCCGTAGGCCAGCGATCTTTGCTCCGTCGTACGCTGGGAAAGCGACAGTGGAGACTTCGGAAAGAGCGACCTCGGTACGTTCAACCAAGGAGCGGTCGCTATTCCATGCGTCACGGATCGGACGAAACCCAATAGAAAATGCGTCTAAAGCACCGTCACGAATCAGCTCGAGCACCTCGTCACCCTGGCGGGTGTTCGATACGCGAAACTCGCCAACCAACCCGGATGGGTCTTCCACGAGTGACACGGCGCGACCAAGAGGCAGTCGACCGGTGCGGTCATGATTGACCAGAAACTTGATCCGACCCACACCGTCATTGATTGTCTTTGTGAACGAACCGTGCCGAAAGATTTCCGTATAGTCACCCTGGCCGTCGCGTATCGGAGTGGGTGAATCGAACGGTACGGCCAGGCCATACACGGTGCGGCCGTCGCCATGGCGTCGGATCTCTATATCGATCAGCGGCGCCCATGAGCGTTCTACGATCTGCAACTCAGTCATCGGTTATGGCTCCTTGTGGGGCGAGTCCTTCGGGCTGCAACTGGACCGACAGGTTGCCGGAATGAGTCAGCGCAGCTAGATCCCCCTTGGATGCGGCTTCGATCACAGACAACGGATCGAACCCGCCGTCCACCAGCTGCCGCATACCCGCGGCAGTGGTATTGAAGATGTCGGCGGCGTCCTTCTGGTCTTCCTGTAGAAACAGGATGCGGTCACGGTCGAAAGTGAGTTCGGCGGCGGTCGGGCGAGCGATGATCCGTTCAAAGCTCGAGCACACAGACTGCCCGTACGGGGCGAACCATGCGTCAGCCCACAGGCGCCGTGTAGCGCTGTAGTTGCCCGTAGTGAGCGCCGACCCCTGCAGACCCTCGCGGATCCCCAGAATCGACGCAGGCACCCTTGAACGTGCAGCCACCCTCGTTTCAAGCCCACCCTGTAGGCTCTTCAAATCGAGGTCGGCTAGTGACGCGCCTACCACTTTGGCGTCAGCGCCGCCACCCAAATAGATGTTGCGCCAGGCGTTACCAGAGTTCGACACCTGAGCGTCGAACGTGTCCACCCAGTCGTTGAAATCCTCGCCCGTAGCGATGTTCTCAGGGGCCGTGACAATCATGTTCGCCGTCGCAGCATTCTCGAAGTACTTACCAAGATGGTCCGTAGCCTGAAGGTCGATCAGGATCTCGCGCACCACACCAGACACCCAAGACTCGCCACGGAAGTGCGCGGTGGGGTCAGGCTCCGGCGCTATGTGTGCGACCTCACCCAACGACAACACCTGAGGTTTAGCGGCATGCCGGCCCGGCGGGGCGTACAGGTATGCGATAGGTGCGGCGTCCGCGCCCCTGGCCACGTCATCGGGAGACTCGTCAGAGCCCAGCACAATGCTGACCCAGTCAGGGCGCAGACGCCGCAAAGTTCCGTCATTGAGACGGTAAACGTAGGCGTTGCCTAGATACGAGACATCCTGCTCGAGACGCCACAACAGCTGCGCGCGAGTCAAACCAGGATGCGGCCGTTCCAACGGCGCCAACGAAGCGTTACCAAACAGGGCGCCATCGATCTCACTACGCCAAACAAACCGAAGCTCAGACATCAACAACGCACGAGCAGTAACCGAAGCGGCCACCACACCATTACGGCGATGCATCACACGGATGGTCTGCTCAAACGAATTAGGCGGCGACTCCTGCGGCGAACCAGGCAAAGTCTGAGGCGGTTCGTTAGGCGAGAACAGTGGGTGTGCCTGCCCGTTGAACAAGAAATGGTCAGAGATCGCGTCCCGGTTACGGGTCGGCTTACCTCTTAGGCGAGTCAGGATTGACGGCATGCACACGCTCCCATTCAGGCACCAGGCCGGCCACGATCAGGCCCAGGCCGGCGCCAGCTAAACCCCACATACCGAACATCCACACGACAGCCACAACCAGACAGGCCAAGCCGCACATCACAAGAAACAGGTCGACTTTCATCGGACAGCCACCATCGGACCGGAGTACGGTTTCACTGTCGACCCCTTCGCCCCGGCATACGCCAACGTCACCGCATACAGTGGCGTCACGTCCTTAGAAGACGCCCTACGTGACCACACGTATGCGTCGCCAATCGTCTTCTTGACCACACCCCGCACAGCACGATCGATTGCATCATCTTGGCGGACGGTCACACTGCCATCAGCTACGGCGTCGTAGAACCCGGCGCACGCGTCGATCACGTCACCAGACTTCATCGGTGCCGCCCGACGCAGATCAGTCATCCCGGCCAGCGACCCCACAGGGCCACGGCCGTCAAACACCACCGGCGCCCTATACTTGTCGGACAACTCTTGGCACTGACCCACTATCCAGTGGACGTTGCCGTCGTACTTGATCAACTCGGCCACACCAGACGAATCGCACACCGCCACCGCGCCAGCGTCACGCTGAGGCGTGATATCGGCTGCGACTATCAGCGCCCCAATATCGGGTTCGGCCGCCGGGTCAACAACCCGCTGCCACACCACATCAGGGAACACGTCGCCGCCGTCAAGCATCGGACGGTTCCCGTACGCCCTAGCAAACTCGCCAGGCTCATCAGCGAACGTGACCATTGCCTGACGGACCACGTCGACCGTGATCGTATGCCCCAGCGCAGGCATGAACGCCCACCACGAGGCTTCGTCTGATTCGTCCCAGTCCTCAGGCGCCGACCACTCAAAGTAAGCCATGCCGCTGTCGGCATCCTCAGCCACCATGTTGCGGCCAGCACGCACCTTCCGGTTGTAAACCGTGCTGGCACCAGTGCCCGCCGTTGAACACGTCAACATCTGAGCGTGGCGCCTAGTAGCCATCGCCGGCACCAAAGCGGCCTCACGCCGATTATCGGTGTCGCTAAAGACCTCGTCCAGCACAGCGAAATCAATTACCATGCCGTGACCGGTCGACTCGCTGTTACTGAGGAGCTCTATCCTCGAGTCGGTCTGCCAAAGCAACTGCTCGGCGCCCATAGCTCTACGAACGTTCTTGATGAGTGGCGCCAACTCGGAGCGCTCCAGCTGCGGCACGATCTCCTGCATCCACTTGCGGCGGATGTCGGCGCCGGTCTGACCGGTCCACACACACGCCTGCGGCGTGGACCACGACAAGCACCGATCTAGTAGGAGTAGGAGGATGAGTGTGGTCTTGCCTGATTGGCGGGGTGTTGTGACGAACACCTCTCGGTAGCACGGCACCCCGGTGGCCGGGTCGTACTCGGTGGCCACCTCAGCCACCAGCCGTTGCCACGGCATCAACTCGAGGCCAAGCAGCAGCGCCAACCGCTCTACGCGGTCAGCGTGGTTTGGTCTCTCAGGCCTTGGCCTCGTCGAGAATCTTGGAGAGCACGTCGCCGATTGGATCAGCGGGGTCATCGATGTCATCTGATGCCAGGCCCCCGATCACTTCGATGTACCTACCCACGAGAGCCGCGTTCATTTCCACATCCGGGTCGGCGGCCTGTAGGTCGATCTCACTGGCCAACGTGCGAGCCAACGCACACCCAACGACCGGAGCATCAGACAACTCAGCGATAACAGCCTCGACGGCTTCGCGATTGGGGCCCATGGTCACCAGTCCCTAGACGGCCGGCGGGTAGACCCACCAACCCTGTTCGGCCGCTTCACTCTCGAGCTGTTGTGAAAGGTGCAGATCGCCCGAAGATTCTCAGGGTCATACCACGCACCGCCATCACTCACCGCGATGATGTGATCAACGGCGTCAGCCTTCTTGCCACAACCCCTGATCTGACACATGCCACTATCACGCTCAAGAACCACCAACCGGACCTTGCGCCACGTAGGCGTGTTGTAAACCTTGTCGGCCATACTCGAGCACCCCGAATGTGTACGGAACCGAACGAAAAAAGAT
>Ga0256847_1000534_pt1 | contig 23558 bp, 27 predicted proteins | sample TeddybearmetaG_FD_189099 | JGI IMG/M metagenome (GOLD analysis project Ga0256847, IMG submission 189099) | Hydrothermal vent microbial communities from East Pacific Rise, Pacific Ocean - Teddybear | ecosystem: Environmental > Aquatic > Marine > Hydrothermal vents | place: Pacific Ocean: East... | reverse complement strand
CATGACCAATATTGGTTTGAAAGAGAATAATGTCATAACCTGCAACCGTTGCAATAATGCCAGAGGCATAAATGCCGGTGCGTTTTTGCATTTTGTCGCTATTGCGCTTTTTCTTTTCAATCGGTTGCTGTTCTAAAATGCGGTGCGTGGTGTCATCCATATGAAAGTGGGTTGCATTCGCGGCCATGATGATCAGTGCATTGCGAATGGGGTGCAAATCATTTGCAACATATTCACTTTGGTCATAAATGGTCGAGGCGCTGATGGATAAGCCAAGTAGATCTTGTAGGCTTTCCTGGCGGTAAAATGGCATACCAGAAAAATATTGATTGTATCGCGTGGTGGTGTTTCAGTATTATGCTTTAGCAGGCAAATGGGCAAAACGTTACCACTTTTTAGCGCAGAAGAAAAAAGACGACCTACCGTATACAATTTCGCTGGGTTCTTACCCTCTATTAACACAAATAGAACGAGAATTAGGCCGCATTCAACCTGAAGACCGAGTTTGGCACCTGGATGGTTATACGACAAAACGGCATTTCACTTATGCTTTCTTTGATGTTGAGCCGGACTACCCGCGTGCAAAACAAATGGCCATAACACTATTTGAGCTGGATAATCCTGCTAAAAACTCAGTCAGCAGTATCTCGTTCAGAGGCGGGGTTCTCCCATAGAATCAATCTACCGTCAGTCGGCCACATTCTGATCGCTACGCTTAAAAACAATATCCCCATACCACGCCATTGCTTGTCCGCCCGTATTATCCGTATCGGTCATAATCGCCACCGCAGAAATCATGGGGGCATGCTGCACCCCAAACGCTTGCCGATAGTCGGCTTGAATATCCCGCTGTTGTTGCACCCACTGCCCGGCTTTATCCATCCCTGTTTGCAGCACAATCACTTTCACTCGGCGGGTATAAGGGCTATCCATCACCGCCCCCTGGTCTGCATGACTGGCCCAAACATAGGTTAAAGCTCCAATCGGCGGGTATTCTCCATAAACCAATTTTATGGCTTCAAATTGCACCTTTTCCCACCAGCTCACCTGATTAACATCATACGCAAACGTGACATACAGCCGAGCGGCAGCATCATCCCCTTGTTTGCGCGTGAGGTCGGCGGCGGTTACGGTCTTTTGGATTTTCCAGCGCCATGCAACAAGCGGCCATTGCAGCGGATCTATCTGTATTTTACGCACCAAACCAGACGAACTATTGAGGCTTTCTGCGGCTATCACGCCCACACCCGCTGCATCCACAACGTGCGTATACTGGGTGTGACGATCAACCCCATCAAACACCAAGGTTTCCCAGTCTGCTGGCAAGGCACCCGCTTGAGGCAATGCGCTGAAATCCCCCACCCGCAACGGCTCACTCGCACCGGATAGCGGTGGAAAAAATACGCTGAACAACAACAAAACCCAGCACACGTGATACATCATACTCATGTCTTGCACACCTCAATGGGTGAACATAAAACCTCAATTCGCTGCGCCACCAGATCCCAAATATCCACTTCAGAGGTTAAAATATCGTGACAAATGATGCGCCGATGTTTGTCCACAAAAAAAACATTCGGGCTAGAACTGATGTGCAGCGTATCCGCGACGCGATTACCCTCATCGTAAAGTACCGACACGGGTAAACCATTGTCGAGCGCACGATTCTCACTGTCCAGCCAGTTATGATTGTGCTCAGAGGCTGTCACCACATGCAAACCTGAAAAGATTTTGCCAAAATGCCTTTGCAGGCTTAAAAAGGCTTGCATAAAATATTCATAAGGCCCATTTGAGCGATAAGACCCAAGCAAACAAATGATCATTAACTGGTGGCGATCTTGATGCAGCGTGCACGCTTCTAACTGTTCGGACTGCCCAGGGTTATCAATGGCCGGTAAGGTGTAATTCACGGGGAAAATTTCACCCTCCCAAGGGTCGGCCTCATCCTCATCCGTCGCCAAGCCTAACTGACACCCAATCCGGTCAACCGAATGCCGGTCATAGGCATCTTCGATGAAGCTCCGGCCTATTTCAACCTCACCCAAACGCTTGTACTCAAGCCCGGTATAGTAAACGGCAATGGCACCAAAATTCGTGGTGTAACCATCCATCTCCTGCATAAAACGTTGGATATAGGTTGACCCCAGCACATGCTCACCGGCGTCATACAACACAACCCCCACGAATAACACTTCGACATCATTCAAAAAAGCCGCCCCAAATTTTGGGAAGCGCTGCTCCAGCCACAAAATGCCTTTTTTTCGCCACCGAAAGACCAGGTCTTGCAAGGCTTGATCTTCCTCTCGACCCCATAACGAGACTAAATCATCCTGGCTATCATCGGCATCATATTCAGCGATAATGGCTGACACCGGTTTTTCTAAGTCCACGCCCAGCGGCACACCATTTGTCCGCAACTTTAACCACGTTTTTGAGGCTTTCAAATAATAGGTATAGCGATGATGATGGATTAAAGCTACAGCATGTAACAGATCGGCTTTGATGCCATTCTGATGATTAAACTTGACCAACAAATCCCCTTCTTGAAGGCCTAATTTGGCTGCAATGCTGTATTTTGCCACCGCCTTCACACGCTGTACTTTTGCCAATGGCGGTGGCCTATTCGCCGGTGTCTGTTTGACCGACTGCAAACAGGTTTCGTAAAAAACACTGAGTAACTCTTCCGGCGTATGCATACAATGACCTTATTCGTGTGGAAGCGTGATCTATCAAACTTAGATGACGCCAGCACAAAGATCAATGCAGCCACTCGTGCGCTGCCAAGGTCTATCGACACCCCACGCACAAATATGCGAAGATGAGCACATAACAAACGCACAGGAATATAAAAATGTCTTTTGTTTTCAGTGTATTGGCCATAATCGCTTATCTGATTGCCAGTATTCTCATTGTGTTGCGATTAAACGCCAGACGACACAATCAGCCACACCGCTCACGCAAATTGCCAATTGCCGTCAGTTTGGCCGCTTTAGCGCTGCACTTTGTCGCGCTCATTGGCACCACGTTTACCACCGAAGGCATTGATTTTGGCATTTTTAACATTGCGTCGGTTGTCTCGTGGACGATCTGCTGTATTTTGCTCATCATTTGCCTGAAAAACACCTTAGATCATCTTGGCATGGTGGTTTTACCACTCGCAATCATCACCCTCATCTTTAAAATTCTGAACCCGGAAAGCCACCACTTAGTCGACCACTCCTGGGCGCTGAAAGTGCATGTGGCATTGTCGCTTTTGGCGTACAGCATTATTAGCCTAGCCGCCGTTCAAGCGGTGCTATTTTCCATACAAAACCACCACCTACATAATTGCAAACCCACCGGATTCATCCGCGTATTACCGCCCCTGAATCAAATGGAAGCGTTATTATTCCAACTCATTGTGATCGGTTTTTCGACCCTGACCTTGGCTTTAGGCAGTGGTTTTTTGTTTTTAGAGGATTTATTCGCGCAACACGTCGCCCACAAAACGGTGTTATCCCTCACCGCTTGGGGCGGCTTTGGCATTTTATTGTGGGGACATTATCGCTACGGTTGGCGAGGCAAAAAAACCACACGCTGGACGTTAGCCGGGGCTATGTTGCTGATGCTGGCGTATTTTGGCAGTAAAATGGTGTTTGAATGGATTTTACCCCATTAACCCAATCTTCGGGTTGCAACGATACTAAAACATGCTGAAACAACTCTCAGACGAACAACTCATGCAACATTACGGCCGTGGCAAAGTGCACGCCTTTGAGCTGTTATATGCCCGACACAAAGACCCACTGTATCGGTATTTTGCACGCCAATGCCGACACAGCATGGCCGCAGAAGAACTCTGCCAAGAAGTCTGGCTCGGCATCATCAAAGCTCGGCAGCGTTATCAAGTCACGGCCAAATTCACCACGTATCTGTACACCATGGCGCATAACCGCTTGGTTGATTATTACCGCAAACACCACAAAGATATTCCCGTATCCTACCAAACGGATGCCGAAGACCCGACCCAGTTAATCCCAACACAGTGTACAGACCACCCAGATTATCAATGTGACCAAACCCAACAACAACAGCGTTTGCAGGATCTCATCATGGCCTTGCCAGAAGCACAACGCGAAGTGTTTTTACTGAAAGAAGAAACCGGGTTAGCTTTAGAACACATCGCACACATGCTCGGCATCAACCAAGAAACCACGAAAAGCCGGTTACGTTATGCCATGAAAAAACTCAGAGCCGGATTGAGGAGCCATAATGAAGAATGATCTCGATAAACAAGATCGCGCGATCAGTCAGCTATATCGCACGATGGCGACGGAACACTCTCCCCACGGGCTAGATCAGAAAATACTCGCCGCAGCCAAACAAGAGCTCCGCGCCACTCCACGCTCGCCCTTTGCAGGGCATTGGGTGCTGCCGATGAGTTTTGCAGCAGTGGTCTTAGCCAGTGTTGGCCTGGTCACGTTGATGCCCAGCGAGCCGCCGCTGACAGATGAAATAAGCGACCTGGACAAACCTAACATATCACATGACATCGCTTTTCGAGGGGCCGCCAAAGCCCCGAATATCGCCGATCAGCTCAACCAATTACAGGATCTCATCCAAAACGCGCAGTGGCAAACCGCCAAAGACGGCTTAGCCGACTTCAAACAACAACACCCCACCTTCCAATCGTTTTATCTACGAGAGATCGAACAAACATTACACGCGCATTAATAAACGGGCATACTCGCATCCACTTGCTGGGCCCAAGATTTGACCCCGCCGGATAGATTAATCACCTTAGTAAAGCCTTCCTGCTGCAAATACTGCCCGACCATACGGCTACGAATACCGTGATGACAAATCACCACCGTTTCACGCTCAGGATCCAAGCTCGCCAGTTTGGTGGGAATCGATTTCATTGGCACATGCTCAGAGCCTTCAATATGACAAATGGCATACTCCCAAGGCTCACGCACATCTAATAACAGGGGCTGCGCCTCTGCCGCTTGCAATAACTCAGAAACCTCCTTAGCACTTAATTCTCGCATCATCTTCTCCTTTTTATATCTGATACCCGGTTCAATCCAGCAACAATCACACATAACACGCATTATATGACCAATCATCAAGAGAAAACCAGAAACCATACTGGCACCAGTGTTCTACGTGACATCCCCACCTATCCTGCCTAAACTATTGGATTTTTCACAACTGGTGAGACTCCGTGACACAACTATCCTGGACAGAGCAAACCCAAACGCACGTTTGGCCCCCTTATAGCGCGATGCCTGCGTCCACCCCCGCTTTTCCAGTGGTTCACGCGAAAGGTGTGCGCCTGACGTTAGCCGATGGCCGTGAATTAATCGATGGCATGGCATCCTGGTGGTGCATGATTCATGGTTACAACCACGCCCACATGAACCAGGCCTTAAAAGACCAAATTGACCAAATGTCACACGTGATGTTTGGCGGATTAACCCACCAACCTGCGGTCGAATTGGCAGAACAGCTGGTCGCCATCACCCCGCCCGATTTACAAACCGTTTTTTTCGCTGACTCGGGTTCTGTTGCGGTTGAAGTCGCCCTGAAAATGGCCATTCAATACTGGCACAGCCGCCAGCAGCCTCAAAAACACCGTTTTCTGACCATCCGCAAGGGTTACCATGGCGACACCTTTGGCGCGATGTCCGTCTGTGACCCGGTCACCGGCATGCACAGCTTATTTACCCAGGCCATCACACCACAATGGTTTGCCGATAGACCCGCGTGCCGATTTGGCGAGCCTTGCACCGATGAGGATATTGCAGACCTCACGCACCTATTGGCCCAACACCACCAACACATCGCGGCGGTCATTCTAGAGCCAATTGTGCAAGGCGCGGGGGGCATGTGGTTTTACAGCGCGGAGTACTTAATACGCCTACGCGAATTATGTGACCAATACCAAACCTTGCTCATCTTTGACGAAATTGCGACCGGATTTGGCCGCACAGGCACCCTCTTTGCCTGTGAACACGCCGCCGTCAGTCCCGACATTCTGTGTTTGGGCAAAGCCTTAACCGGCGGTTATTTAACCTTATCGGCCGTATTAAGCACAGCCGACATCAGCCACACCATCAGCCAAGGCGACCCAGGTGTGTTCATGCACGGCCCCACATTCATGGCCAACCCACTCGCCTGCACTGCCGCACTCACCAGCACACGCCTATTACTCGCCTCAGACTGGCAAACACGCATCGCCCAAATTGAAGCCGGTTTGCGCCAAGGCCTTGCACCCTGCCGCCATTATCCACAGGTTGCTGATGTGCGCGTGCTCGGTGCCATTGGCGTGGTTGAATTAAAACAGCCGGTCGATATGGCGAGCATCCAACCGGCCTTTGTTGAAGCGGGCGTATGGATACGCCCATTCGGGCGATTGGTGTATTTAATGCCACCTTACATCATCCAACCCGCCGATTTAGCCACCCTCACCCAGGCCATTTGCGACGTGATACAAACAACGCCGTGATCTCGATTGCCGCTATTCTAGCTGAATGCTATACTGCGCGGCCTCTCGATTCAGTCGGCCACAATAAGGACATTGTGCTATGAATATCGGAACGCCCTTATCCGCCAGCGCCACCAAAGTCATGTTATTGGGCAGTGGTGAGCTTGGCAAAGAAGTCATTATTGAGCTGCAACGCTACGGTGTCGAAGTCATCGCCGTGGATCGTTACCCGAATGCACCAGGGCACCATGTGGCACACCGCGCGTATGCTTTGGATATGTCCGATGGCCCCGCCTTACGGCGCTTAGTTGAACGTGAAAGACCGCACATCATTGTGCCAGAGATTGAAGCCATCGACACCGATATGCTCGCCGATATTGAAGCCGAAGGCCTCGCAGAAATCATCCCCAACGCCAAAGCCGCACAGCTCACCATGAACCGAGAAAAGATCCGCACATTGGCGGCAGAAACGCTCAACCTACCCACCTCTCGTTATGCCTTTGCAAGCAACCTAGAAGAACTCACCACAGCGGTGGCAACAATCGGTTACCCTTGCCTGGTCAAGCCCATCATGTCCTCTTCTGGCAAAGGCCAATCGTCTGTGCATCAAGCAGAAGACATCCCCGCTGCCTGGGATCACGCGCGACATGGCGGCCGCGTTAACCAAGCGCGGGTGATCGTTGAAGAATACATCGATTTTGAGTATGAAATTACTTTGCTGACCGTTCGCGCCATCACCGCAGACACCGAACAAACCATCGGCACCTACTTTTGCGACCCAGTCGGTCACCTCCAAAAAGCCGGGGATTATGTGGAAAGCTGGCAACCTCAAATCATGAATGCCGTGGCTTTAGCCAAAGCCCAAACGATTGCGAAAGACATCACCGATAGCCTCGGTGGTCGCGGGTTATTTGGCGTTGAACTCTTTATCAAAGGGGACGACGTTTGGTTTAGTGAAGTCAGCCCACGGCCTCACGACACCGGCATGGTCACCATGGTAAGCCAGCGTCAAAGTGAATTTGCCTTACATGCACGCGCCATTTTAGGTTTACCAGTGGATACTCGCTGCACCACCCCTGGTGCCAGTTCTGTCATTTATGGCGGTTTAGAGAAAAAGGGCATTGCCTATGAAAACGTGAATACCGCATTGTCCGTGCCCAATACAGAAGTGCGTTTATTTGGCAAACCTGAGTCCTTCTTAAAAAGACGCATGGGCGTTGCCTTAGCGTATGGCGACAGCGTACCAGAAGCCAGGCAACGCGCAAAAACAGCCGCACAACATGTCACCCCCATCGCAGATTAATGCGCATCTGTGACCATCATCACACTCGCTAAGCAGCAGACTTGTTATGCTTGCCGCCGCAATCGTGACACATTATGGACAATACTAAGATTGGAGCATTCGTGATATCGGCTACCTTGAAATTCATCCACAATAAATTCGCCAAACCAACGGTTAAATGCCAGCCATTACCCGCACAAACAAACCCAATGACTCAGGATAGCCTCCGTGGTTTTTTACCATGGGTGGATACAACGGTGGTCGAAGAGGTTGATTTAATGGAGGAGGCGAACGGCTTCATTGCAAAAAAGCAATTCCAAGCAGCGGCCAAGGTCATGGCCGCGCATATTAAAGTTAGCTCAGATGACATACCCGCCTTTCGAAAATTACTGACGTTGCATTTCTGCCTACGTCAAGAAACCGGTTATGCAGACACTTTACTGACCTTTTCACAAAACCACCCTGGCCATGCACTGCTCCAAGAGGCGGTTCAAAAAGGCTTACATCGATTCACACGCAACTCAATTCTTGAACGCCTGTCTACACATCCAGGATAATCAGAATACCGGCAATGATGGCCAAAAGCGCCATCATTGTATGCATGTGAAGAAAGTGTAAATCCAACAGGGGAATGACCCCCGTGAAGATAAACCACCCGCCAGCAAGGCGCGCCCCCCAACGATTCACAAATTGTTTTCTAAACATACGACGCCTTTTTTTGGTTAGAACCTTTTTTCGGTTAGAGCATATCGGCCAATAAAACGATGATTAACAACGGCACACACACCATCACAACCCCTAAAATAGTATAGGTAATGACCGCCGGTATACTGGCAACTTCTGAACATATTGGTTTCATCATACGATCCTCATGAATGGTAAATAATTATATTCTAATTCACCAATATAAAAGATGCCAGCAATGCTTGCATTGTTTTAACCCTACTGTCCGAAATTTTGTCTATAATCTAACCACGTTTTGCCTATTCGAGTGACCCCAATGAATGGAGCCGTAAAAAGCCCAAACGTTAGCCATATTTATGCCCTATATATTGGCATTTCCTTGATGGTCGTCAACTGTGTGGCCGGGGTACAATACCTGGTTATCATGGATGTCTCTTTATATTCTGGCTTATTTATCTTTCCGACTTTTGTGGGTTTTGTGTTTGGTTATCTAATGGCCAAAAACCGGCTCATTTCCGCCGCCTTGAGCATTCAAGCCTCAACCGACCCACTGACCAAACTATGCAATCGCCGTTATGCCAACGAGTCTTTAGAAGCCGAGTTAATTCGCGGCAAACGCTATCAAGCAAAGTTTTCACTGATTTTATTTGATATCGATAACTTCAAAAAAATTAACGACACACATGGCCACCTAGTCGGTGATTGCGTCTTAGTCCAAGTGGCCAAATTGGCCATGCAAGACAGCCGAGAGTCCGATATTGTGGCGCGCTGGGGCGGGGAAGAGTTTATTATTTTTCTCCCCAACACCCCCAAAGAACAGGCCATGATCAAAGCCGAAAGCTTACGCGCACTGCTGGAACAAACCGACATGGATCCTGTTCCATGTGTCACCAGCAGCTTTGGCGTGGCCGAATTATGTGATGACCCAGATGAAACCCTGGAATCCATCACCAACCGCGCCGATCAAGCCTTATACGAAGCTAAGCACAAAGGCAAAAATTGTGTGGTTTGCCATTGAGCCACGCCCCCGCCTATAAGCGATATTGAAAACTTAATTGCGGGGTTTTTTTGCGATTCACCGCCGCCGATACGGCCGCCTGAAGTTGACCTTCTGCGCCTTTCAAAGCCGCCAAAACAGCCTCAATATCAATCTCTACACCCTCTGCCCTCGGGTACGAAGCGATGGTGACCTGTAAGTGCGAGCTGTCCGGTGCGGGTTCAACCTTATCCACAAATAACGACTGTAACAACGCATCCCCCATGTCTGCCAACACAAAACTCAACGCACGCTCGACCTGCCGACACACTTGATGCACTTTACGATCTTTGTGTGCATGCTGGTCACGCTTAGCCAAGGTTTTAGAATCAATGCCATCATCCATACGCGCTTCTGCGCAGAGTGGTTCCTGGGTATTTACTTTTTGCTTCAATTTCATTAACAGTACTCAATCATCAATCATTAACGACGTGACGAAGACGCCCGACAATCAGCAAAGCGAAAAGCCAAATCATAACAAATTCGGATTTCACGCAAACGTCGTTGCTTCATATCAACCCAAATATGTTTGCGTTTTAAACCTAAACGCTGATTCAATTTGACCATCATTTGCTTAATGTCCGATGGGCGCTTACGTTCAACAGTTAATAACATCGCCCTAGTCGGCAATGTTAGTTGCTCATATAGCTGTTTTGCTTGCTTAAGATAGGCCTCAGGCTGCTTAAAATCACACGTCCCGTGTTTCTCCCATGCCTTTTGCATCAGTCGCGCACCCGGTATCATGCACCAATATTGCCGAATCAAGGTGGCTGGAATCGCTTGAGCATCCACACAATTTCGAGGGTGGCCTTTATAATTCCGCCCCGCCACGCGTGACTGCGCCCACAAACCATGCAAAATCAAGCCAAACGCATTATCCCGACACTGAGGATTTGCGTCATTACGCCGTTGATCACAAAACGCCTTCGACCAACTTAACGCCAACATCCAGTAATCCGTTTTGACCTGCGCATTACGCCAGTCTTTACCTCGACGAATGGCCTCAGTGGCTCGATAATCCCAAGCTTTAATCTGATCCGGCAAACGGCATTGATCCGCTGCAAACACCTGCTGCCCTGGTAACAACAACAGCCCAATCACCCACAAAATTCCAATCCGCACGACCTTACTCCCCGTTTCAAATACACCCCAGAAACATCCCTATTCAGGATGACAAAAAAACGCTTAACGCAAAATGCTTAGCACCCCGCCTTAGACTACAAAATTCCCCTTTGGACGTCACCCCCAAGTTAGCCTATACTACGCCATTTCCAGTCGTCAGATAATGGCATGAACCCCAATTTAGACCAATTACAACCTTATCCCTTTGAAAAACTGCAAGCACTCAAGTCCGGCTTAACGCCGCCTGCGGCGCTAAGCCCCATTTATTTATCCATTGGCGCACCCAAACACGCCGCCCCGGAGTGGCTCAAACAAACGCTGATTGAACACCTGGATGACATTGCACACTACCCGGCCACACGTGGCATTCCCGCACTACGGGAAGCCATTTGCACCTGGTTAATACAGCGCTATGGTTTACCGGCCGACAGCCTTGACCCCGAACAACATGTTTTACCCGTCAGTGGCACACGTGAGGCGTTATTCGCCATCGCACAAACACTCATACAACCCACCCCGGCACCACCGATGGTGTTGATGCCCAACCCCTTTTATCAAATTTATGAAGGTGCGGCACTGCTCGCACACGCACAACCCTATTTCCTCAACACCACCGCAGAGACCCACTTTATCCCCGATTTTGCCGCCGTCCCTGAATCTATTTGGGCGCACTGCCAATTGTTATATCTGTGCACACCGGGTAACCCTGCTGGTGCCGTCATGCCGGAGGAGACGTTAGCACACGTCTTAAATCTGGCCGAACAGTATGATTTTATCATCGCCTGCGACGAATGTTACTCCGAAATTTATCCGGATGAACATTGCCCGCCCATGGGGCTTTTACAAGCCGCCAATAACCTAGGGAATACCGATTACAAACGTTGCCTCGTGTTCAACAGCTTATCTAAGCGCTCGAACGTACCGGGCTTACGTTCCGGTTTTGTCGCAGGTGATGCAGAACTCATACGGCGCTTCCATCAATACCGCACCTATCAAGGCTGCACCTTACCCGTGCCCACCCAAAAAGCCTCTATCGCGGCCTGGCAGGATGAAACCCATGTGCGCGATAACCGCACCCAATACCGCGAGAAATTTGCCAAAGTCTTGGCGATTTTATCCCCCGTATTGGATGTCTACGAACCCGATGCCGGTTTTTATCTGTGGCCAAAAGTCCCCATCGACGACACCACCTTTACCCAAGGCCTCTATCAAACCCAAAACGTTACGGTTTTACCCGGCCAATACCTCTCGCGTGAAGCCCAAGGCATCAACCCAGGGCAGCAGCATGTGCGCATGGCGTTAGTCGCCACCACGGAAGAATGTGTTGAAGCCGCACACCGCATAAAACACTACATAACCTCATTATAATAAACAAAACAAATAACCGGAGCATGCAACATGTCAGACCTAAGTCAAATTATTACCGATGCGTTTGAAAAACGTGGGGATATCACGCCTCGAAACGTAGAAACGCACGTCAAAGATGCGGTTGATCAGGCCATTGGTATGATCGACAAAGGCGAAGCCCGCGTTGCCGAGAAAAAAGGCGGCCAATGGGTCGTGAATGAATGGTTAAAAAAAGCCGTACTGTTATATTTCCGCATGAACGACAATGAATTTTTAAAAGGCGGCTTCACCAATTATTACGACAAAGTGCCGTCAAAATACGCCGATTGCAGCTCTAAAGATTTTCGTTCGGGTGGTGTTCGCATTGTACCCCCAGCCACCGCACGTTATGGCTCATACATCGCACCCAGCACGGTTCTGATGCCCTCATATGTCAACATCGGTGCCTACGTTGACAGCGGCACAATGGTCGACACCTGGGCCACGGTTGGTTCTTGCGCGCAAATCGGTAAAAACGTGCATTTATCTGGCGGTGTCGGCATTGGCGGCGTGTTAGAGCCGATTCAAGCCGCCCCCACCATCATTGAGGACAATTGTTTTATCGGTGCCCGTTCAGAAGTGGTTGAAGGCGTCATTGTTGAAGAAGGCGCGGTGATTTCCATGGGCGTGTATATTGGCCAAAGCACCAAAATTTATAACCGCATGACCGGTGAAGTCAGTTATGGCAAAGTCCCTGCCGGTGCGGTTGTGGTGCCCGGTAACCTACCCGCAAAAGATGGCACCCACAGCTTGTATTGCGCGGTTATCATCAAACAAGTGGATGACAAAACCCGTGGCAAAGTCGGCATCAATGAATTGTTGCGAGACATTTAAATGCCCCAGCTGTTTGGGATTAACAATTGCGATACGGTGAAAAAAGCCAAACGTTGGTTAACTGCCAACCACGTCCACTTTGACTTTCATGATTTCAGAGTGGATGGCTTAACCGAGCAGCAAGTCCAACAGTGGGTCGCACACGTAGGCTGGGAAGCGTTACTCAACAAACGCAGCACAACCTGGCGACAGTTATCCGAGGCACAAAAGCAGGACTGCACCGAACAAACGGTCATTGCCTTGCTGTGCGAACACCCCACGCTAATCAAGCGACCCGTATTGCAGCATATCGACACCGTATTGGTGGGCTTCAAAGCAGAAACTTATCAGCGCTGTTTTCAGTGAGACCCGTATGTCAGAAACCTTAGCACTCGCAAAAAACCTCATCAGCCGCCCGTCTGTGACCCCGGAAGACCATGGCTGCCAAGCCCTAATTCGCGAACGCCTGGGTGCCATCGGCTTTGCGCTGGAAGATCTACCCTTTGACGAGGTCAAAAACCTCTGGGCCAGGCGCGGCCAAAGCGGCCCTTTGTTTGTGTTTGCCGGGCACACCGATGTGGTTCCGACTGGCCCCATCGACGACTGGCTGACCCCCCCGTTCACCCCAACGATAAAAGATGGCATGTTATATGGCCGTGGCGCTGCGGACATGAAAAGCAGCATTGCCGCGATGATCACCGCCTGTGAACGTTTCGTGCATAACCACCCACAGCATCAAGGCTCTATTGCCTTTCTCATCACCAGTGATGAAGAAGGCCCGAGCGTGAATGGCACAGTCAAAGTGGTTGAGGTGTTAGAACAACGACAAGAAAAAATGGACTGGTGCTTAGTCGGTGAACCCTCCAGCACAGACAAACTCGGGGACATCATCAAAAATGGCCGCAGGGGCTCCCTCAATGGCAAACTCACCCTACATGGCACCCAAGGCCACGTTGCTTACCCACACCTGGCCAGTAACCCGATTCATCTGGCGGCTCCCTTTCTGACGGACATCAGCCAACAAGACTGGGATCAAGGTAACGCCTATTTTCCACCGACCACGTTCCAAATTTCTAACATTCACGCCGGCACGGGTGTTGAGAATGTAATTCCTGGCGACCTTTTTATGCAATTTAATTTTCGCTTTTCCACGGAACTGACCGAAGCGACATTAAAAGCACGGGTTGAAGCGTTACTGGCAAAACATCAACTCAAATACAGCCTGACTTGGCGTTTATCTGGCCATCCGTTTTTAACCCCTGAGGGCGCCTTGGTGAAAGCCATACAACAAGCCATTACCCACGTCACCGGATACGCCACCACGTTATCAACTGCTGGTGGCACGTCGGATGGCCGCTTTATCGCCCCAACCGGGGCACAAGTGGTGGAACTGGGGCCACGCAACGCAAGCATTCACCAAATCAACGAATGCGTCAGCATCAAGGATATCAACGCGTTGTCGGTCATTTACGAAAAAACCCTAGAAAATCTATTACTGGATAATATCACTAGATAAAATAGATAAAATAGATAAAATAGATAAAACAAGCATTACGCCAAAGGTAAATGCGGGTTATCTACTTTGCTGTATTCATCGTGTATTGCGCGAATAGCTTCCGCCTCTGGCAACACTGACTTGCTACCCAACGCCATCACAAAATGACAGGCGGCATAAGCTTGGGCTTTTGCCTGATAGGCTGCGACCCACTGCGCCCGCTTGGCCATATGTTTTTGTTTAATGGGCCAAACCCCAGGCGCAGGCTTTAACCGATCCAGCTTGATTCGCCAAGGTTTTGGGCTGATCCTGGCCCGAAAACAATTCTGGTTTTTACACATCAGCATATAAATAGGGTCCGAGCAAAACTGTTGAAGCAGATTGCCCGTAAGATCATCCTGCGGATCAAAGGTTTGATTCATCACCAAAACCCGAAACCCCATCGGGGTGCGATATACCCTCAGATGTAAGTTTGCATTTTGTTCAGACACGTTTTGTATGGTTTGCAAAGCGCCCGCTTCAGGGCTTCCAAATAAACGAATATTGATTCGATACAACCCATGCCCGAGTGTTTGCGTGAAAAAACCCACGGCCACAAGACCAACCAAAAACACCACCCAGGCACTAAAATAAACCGCACTCGCGAGGTTAAACAGCAACAAAATGGCCGATGCGATTGCATACAACCGAAATGAGGGTGCATGCTCACAATCAATATCCGCAAACAACACGTTCGGCGTATTTAAACACAGCGCCCCATACGCATTTCGGGTGATCACAACGCCATCGTTGCATCGTGTAATCACTTCCTCACGTATTGGTATGCCTTCAGCCCCATTATAAGCAAGCTTGTGATCGACCCGCCTCACATCGCCTTGCTCGTCTAACTGTTTCTCTGCCGCTAGCAGCCTTTTGTCGGCATGCTGTTTCGCCGCCTCCTGGCTTAGATCTGACCACCCAAAACGTTTGAGCGTGAACTGTTTTCCGTTAACCACTTTTCTCTGTTTCGATTCTGACCAATATTGTGGAACAATCATGTCTATCCTTTGACGTTTTCCTTACTCTTTGTACTCGACCAACATATCCAACAATACACCCATAATTTTATTTGGATTTTCAATGAGGTACTCATCCAGATCAATAAAAACATCGCGCCCTTGCATCTTTAAAAACTTCCACGCGGTGCCGGTTGTGACCGCACCATACAATGCCGTCACATTGTGGTTATCTTCTTGTTGATTAAAAATATCTGCGGCAACCATTTCCGCGATACATTGCCCCAAACCGCCAATAATATTTTCATTTTTTGCTTCAACAACCGTCATCACCGGGCTGTTTAATATCAACTGCTCTTGGGATGCACTGATGATAAAGTCACAAAATCCATTCAGCCCACGGGCTTTATCCACCGTTAACTCAATGCCTGAAAATAAGCTGACTTTATGCTTTAGTATCTTACGAACCTCAACCAGAATATTCGCAATAATAAGCTCTGAACGCGCTTTTTCTGTGTTAATGGCCCGCGCCAAAGGCACATTTTCCTTTAACACTTCAGCCAGTGTGGCACTGATATCAACAGCTTTAACCGCTGCAAAAAGACCTTGCTGTTCAATCAGGCTCACACCCAGTGCTTGCTTCACCGTCCTAAGATCAAAATCACTATATGCCATGGCTCGCCCTAACCCACTTTTTTGTTCAAACGCAAACTATTCATCACCACGGAAACACTGCTCAGCGCCATGGCCCCTGCTGCAACCGCCGGATGTAAGGAACGCAAAGCTTCTGGTAACGTTGTAAACGGATAAAGCACGCCCATCGCAATCGGGATGAGCACAAGATTGTAAGCAAAAGCCCAGCCCAGATTTTGTTTAATCGTACGCATAATGCGGTGGCTCAAATGAATCGCTTGCGGAATCGTCTCCAACTCACCCCGCATCAACGTCACATCCGCCGCTTCAATCGCCACATCGGTGCCCGTGCCAATGGCCAAACCCACATCCGCTTGAGCCAAAGCCGGGGCATCGTTAATGCCATCCCCAACCATCGCCACCAAACCTTGGCGAGAAGCCTGCAACGTTGCAATCGCCTGGCTTTTCCCGGCTGGCAACACATCGGCTAAAACCTGTTTGATGCCCGCATCGTCGGCAATTGCTTGTGCTGCGTGTTGGTTATCCCCGGTCAACAACATCACTTCCAAGCCCAAATCATGCATCTGTTGAATCGCGGCTTTGGCCCCTGCTTTGAGGGTATCCGCAACACCCAACACACCGATAATGTATTCATCCATCGCCACCCAAACCACCGTTTTGGCCATACGCTGTAACGGTTCGGTGTGGGCCTCACACAGCTTGGGTACAGACCATTGCTCATCCATAAAGTATTTGGGGCTAGCCACGGTCACGCGTTGGCCATCAATCGTCGCATGCACCCCAAAGCCTGGGATTGCGGCAAATTCGGTGATGCTGGATAACGCTAAATCCTGTGCTTTTGCAGACAACAATACGGCTTCAGCCAACGGGTGCTCACTGCCCTGCTCTACTGATGCGGCCAATCTTAACAACTCGGCAGACGTTACAGAGTCAACCGCAAGCATATCAGTGACTTCTGGGTGCCCGGTGGTCACGGTACCGGTTTTATCCAAGACAATGGTGCTAATTTTGTGTGCACGTTCCAGCGCTTCACTGCTGCGAAATAAAATCCCCTGCCGAGCCGCCTGCCCCATACCCACCATAATCGCAGTTGGGGTCGCCAGGCCCAACGCACAAGGGCACGCAATCACCAAAACCGCCACCAGGCGAATCAAACTATCCGTAAAACCAACATCCGTCCCCAACCACCACACCAGAAAAGTCAGTGTCGCCAAGACCAAAATCATCGGCACAAAATACGCGGAAACAGCATCGGCCAAACGCTGAATCGGCGCTTTACTGCCTTGTGCCTGCTGCACTAAACGAATGATATTCGCCAGCGCAGTGTCCGCACCGACCTGCTGCACTTGCATGTGTAACAAACCGTGCTTATTCAGCGTCGCCCCGGTTACGTCATCACCCGGTTGTTTGCTTACCGCCATGCTTTCCCCCGTGAGCATACTTTCATCAACACTCGATTGCCCACTGAGCACCACACCGTCCACCGGAATTTTTTCACCCGGTTTCACCACCAGCACATCCCCAACCACCACGGACTCAATATCAACGTCTGTTTCAACACCGTCTTTGAGTTTATGCGCGGTGTGCGTTTGCAGCCCGATGAGCGCTTGAATGGCCAATCCCGTCTGGCCCTTGGCTTTGGCTTCTAACAACTTGCCGAGTTTAATCAAGGTAATAATCACCGCAGCCGTTTCAAAGTACACATGCGGCCCCAGTGACGCGTCCAATAACACCGCCACACTGTATAAGAAAGCGACCGAGGAACCCATGGCCACCAACACATCCATATTCGCACTGCGATTTTTCAGCGATTGCCAAGCACCGGTGTAATACTCACGCCCCACATAAACTTGCACCGGTAAGGCCATCAAAAACATCCAGACATTCACCCATGATGCATGCGACCACGGCCCCAACCACGCAAAATCCCGCCCCATGCTCACGCAGAATAGCGGCACGGTAAACACCACGCCCCACCAAAATTGGCGTTGTTGTTGCTGAATTTCCAGCGCTTGGTGATCCAATGCGGACTCAGGGGATGCACTGGTGACAACCCCAAAACCAACGTCAATAATGGTTTGGGTGACATCATCCAGGGTTGATTGCTCGGCATCCAACAGGAAGCTGGCGCTGTTATTCGCGTAGCTGACATTCACCTCGGAGGTGCCCGCCAGTTTGTTTAAATTCCGCTCAATGGTATTCGCGCAATTACTACAATGCATACCTGTAATCGGCAGCTCAATCGGTTGCTTGGCCATTGACACTTATCCTATGGGAAACCCAATCTCTGATAAGACCGCCGCAATCTGCGGCCAATCGGTGCGCGCATCGTCCCACTGGATGCTTGCTTGACGTTCCGCAACCTGTGTTTCAACGCGTGTCACCCCCGTTAATTCGCCAATTTCTCGCTCGATGGTCGCGGTGCAATGTCCACAACTGATATTCGGTATGGTCACGGTTTTTGAGCCCATTGAGATAACCCCCTACTGGTTAGTCATTACGAGCAATTAATGTGACACAGATTAATCGGGGAAACAATGTGCCTTCTATTTCCTCAGGCCTTCCTGTATGGTAGAGCAGATACTAATAAAAATAATACAAACACATTCGGCGGCACTATGATGAATTGGCGCAAGTTGATCACCTTCACTTTTCTCTTCGCTTTGACCTCAAGCGCAGCTGCCGCTAAGCTTCATTTTCAACTCACCAATCAAGCTGGCCTACCTGTTTCTAATGCGGTCATCAGCCTCACACCATCCACACCACAACCCACGCAAAAAGCACAACCGAGCCTGCAAAAAGTCCGCCAACGCAATCGCGAATTTTTACCCTATGTTTTACCGGTACAACGCAACACCCCGATTGTGTTCCCCAATGAAGACCCTTTCCAACACCACGTTTATTCCTTTTCAGCCACCAAACGCTTTGAGGTCAAACTGTTTTCCGGCATGAATAAAACACCGATTATCTTTGACCAAATCGGCGTTGCCACCTTGGGATGCAATATTCATGATTGGATGATTGGCTATATTGTGGTCGTCGATACGCCCTATTTTGACAAATCCAATGCCGCAGGCCAAGCCACTTTCAATCAGTTACCCGCAGAGACTTATCGGGTGGATATTTGGCACCCACAATTGTCAAAAACGCTGACCTTAACTGTCACCCTGGCGCGCTATTCCACGCAAACACTGACACCGGTTTTAACCCTGACCAAACCCCCAAAACCACACCCCCCATCCGCTGACAGCACAGATGATTTCGACTATAATAATTTCTGACTATGTTTAAAAGCTTACAATTAAAAATCGTCCTGTTTTTTGCAGGGCTCCTCGCGGTGGTTCAGGCCATTTCTTTGGGCGTTGTTGATACCGTCACACACAACAATGCGGTGCAACAAATTGAAGCCCAATTAGAGTCTGGGCAAGCGGTCTTTCGGCGCTTTATCCGCTACCGCAACAAACAACTCGGCACTGGCATTACCGTGCTGGCCTCTGACTTTGCCTTTCGAGAAGCGGTGGCAACAGATGATAATGCAACCATCTTATCCGTTTTAGAAAACCATGGTCTACGCGTAAAAGCCGATCTGGCGATGCTCATTTCTCTGGATGAAATGATTGTTGCGGATACCCATAACCAAAATCTGGGTGAACCAACCCCCTTTCCATTTCCAGAGTTAATCGCTCAAGTGCGCAATAAACGGGGCGTTTCGGCCAGTATCATTTACGCTGGCCGCGCCTACCAAATGCTGATTGTGCCCGTCAAAGCCCCAATCACCATCGCGTGGGTTGGCATGGGCTTTTTAATCGACGATGCTTTGGCCCATGAACTCAAACAACTGACGGGATTAGAAGTCTCGTTTATGGACTATAAAGAAGCCGGTCAGAACCGCATTATCGCCTCAACTTTAGGCCCTCGCTTAATCGACTTACTCAATTTTGTTGAGAGCGCCCCCCTGATTTTCAATCGCCCGATCCACATCCCACTGGGTGATCAAACCTACATCAGTTATATGACCCAACCCAAACAAGGCCAGCGGGTTGCCATGTCGGCTATTTTGCAGGACTCGTTCACCCAAGCCATGAAGCCTTACGATGCGTTACAGTCCAAACTCATGACCATTACCGCCTTGGCTTTTGTGTCCGCACTCTTAGGCAGCATCATACTCACCCGAAGCATCACCAAACCGGTTCGAGAGTTGGCTGAAGCTGCTAAACGCATGGAAAAACATGGCCAGTCAAGCAAAATCAACATTCAACGACAAGATGAAATCGGCCAGCTCGCACACGCCTTTAACCACATGACACAAGCCATTGCGATACGGGAAGAAAAGATTATACAGCAAGCTTTTCATGACCCTTTAACCGGGTTACCCAACCGTTTGCTGTTTACCAAACAAATCAATGACGCGATTCAAAAAACCCAGCGTGACAATAGCCATTTCAGCCTGATCTTAATCCGCCTAGAACGATACGATGAAGTCAACAACACACTGGGCCATGGTGTTGGGGATAAACTCATTCAACAAATGAGCACGCAACTACAAGCCGCTTGCGCGCATGAAATTGACGCTTTTGCGCGTTTGTCGAGCAATCAATTTATCTTGTTGCATATGGAACAGCACAGCGACAGCCTGAACATTGCCAAGCGCGTGTTAGTGGCTTTAGAAAAAGGTTTGACCTTAAGAAGCATTGTGGTGGATTCAGATGTGCATATCGGCTTGGTGTTGTACCCCAAACACGGCAAAACCGCACAAGCCTTAATTCAAAATGCCGATGTGGCGGCCCACTTAGCCCAGCTCAACGGCACACGCATCGAAACCTTTGACCCCAGCCATGATGAACGTAATGCTTCCCGTTTATCCCTGATGGGAGAATTGCGCAAAGCCATTGAGCAAAACCAATTGGAGCTTTATTACCAACCCAAAGTGAACATCAAATCCGGTTTGGTCACACACATTGAAGCTTTGGTTCGCTGGCATCACCCCACGCATGGGTTCATGCCACCGGATTCCTTTATCCCGTTAGCCGAACAAACGGGGCACATCACACGCTTAAGCCGATGGGTCATTGAAACGGCCATTGCTCAAATGAGTGCGTTTCATGAAGAAGGCATTGATCTCAAAATCTGCATTAATTTATCCACCAAAGATTTAATGGATACCAAGCTGGTCAAACTCTTCACACAGTCCTTAGAAAAACACAACGCCTCCGCACAATGGTTTGTCCTAGAGGTCACGGAAAGCTCTGTGATGCAAGATACCAGCAAAGCCATCGATATCCTGACCCAGCTCAACACCATGGGCTTTGATTTATCGATTGATGATTATGGTACCGGTTATTCTTCCATGGCTTATATTAAGCAACTCCCCGTACAAGAACTGAAAATCGACAAATCTTTTGTGCTCGACATGCCCAATAATCAAGATGACGAGACCATTGTGCAAGCCACCATTGAGCTGGGCCACCGCATGGGTTTGTGGGTTATTGCAGAAGGGGTGGAAGATCAAGCGACGCTGGATCTATTGGATAGTATGGCCTGTGATATGGCACAAGGGTACTTCATCTGCAAACCTATCACGGTAGATAGGCTGCGGGAATGGCTCAAGACATCAGCTTGGAGCCCTTACATAAGTCCAATTTTATCCTGAAATAAACGATCCAAAATCGGTTCAAAAATCACCATAATGGCATATTCAAACTCACACCCAGGAATCACCAAGGTGTTGGGCCGCGACATAAAAGAACCCTCAATCGCAGCCAATAAGCTGGTTAAGTCATGTTTCAAAGGCTCACGAAAACGCGTAATAATCACGCTTTCATCTAACGAAGGGATGTCCCGCGCAATAAAAGGATTGGAGGTATCCACCAATGGCACGCGTTGGAAATTAATATCAGTCAGAGAAAACTGTGGAATAATGTACTTAATATAATCTGGCATACGGCGCAGAATCGCCTCTGAAACCAGGCTGGGCTCAATTTTTGTGACGTTAACATCACGATGAATTTTTTGAATCCACTCCAAATTCATACTCGGCGTGACCCCAACCAACAAGTCAACATACTGTGCAATATCGAGCACATCCGCCTCGGGTGCTTTATTTTCCGTTTCCTCTCTGAGCGCTTGCACCTCAGGGTTATGTGACTGCGTTAATGGCCGACGAGACCAACCTTCGGTCACCAGCCCACCATGAAAACCATCGTACACCAATACGTCTGAATCCCTAGAGATTGCTTCGTAATCGCTAAAACACCCTTTCGGTTTTTTGTATTTCGAGGCCAGTGTGGAGGTTTGCAGATAATGCCGAATATCGCCTGTACCGGAGACACCATAAGATTTAAACAACGTTTCTAGTTTTTCAAACTCATTCGCTTCTGGCCCAAAATGACTAATAAACTGGCCTCTGTCTGCATATTCTGCAAAAACTTCATCCCAAGCGTCAAAATCGTATTGACGAAAACTATCGCCCTGCACAAACGTTGGATTAATGTTTTTACGTAGAAACAGCTTATGAATCACGGTTTTTAGCGTACTCGTGCCCGCACCAGCAGATCCAGTAAGCGCAATAATCGGGTGCTTCTTTGACATTCCATGCCCTTTGTTTTGTTGTGGGTGCGTCCGTGCCTGGCCCGCTCACCGGGATTTTAATGGTTTCAAATGCGCTTGTGAATTAAAATTCCTTTTTTTCTGCCCACCTACTTGATTTGGATCATGACAAAACACCTTAAATTGGCCTCACCTTGGCGACGGTGCTTGTCAACAGCGGTAACCGGTATAGAGATGGCGCGAATTTAGTAACAGGCTTATCCAAATAAAGATATTGCGATAGGAACGCTGAAAAGCATCTATCGTCAAGCGGGATGGAAATGGAGGTAAAGAAATGAAATTCCCGATTGTAATTCATAAAGATCCCCAATCTGATTTCAGCGTAACCGTCCCTGATTTGCCTGGTTGCTATTCTGCTGGCTCAAGTGTAGAGGAAGCAATGATTATGGCAAAAGAAGCGATTGAATGCCATATTGAAGGTATGTTGTTGGATGGAGAGACTATACCTGGTGTTGCGCCAATAGACGAACACAAAGACATTCTTGAATACAAAGATGCATTATGGGCAATTATTGAGGTTGATTTAACAAAGCTCTCAGTGAAATCAAAGAGAGTTAACATTACGATCTCAGAAAATTTACTTCAAATGGTTGATCATTATGCCAAAAGACATGGGGAATCAAGATCTGGTTTATTGGCTCAGGCAGTCACTGAGTATATGAATAGCCATCAATAAAAGGCTAACCAGGCGCTGGAGCCGACACCAAAAACTGAGCCACGTTTTTTATTAGACCGATGAGTCCAGTAAAAATCCACCCTAAGGGGGGAGGTGGTTTTAGCGACCCCTAGAAGGGGGTCGATTGCTTTACCGCCAGAGGTAGCAAGTCTTGCTGCCCCAGTTTACCAATCGCTAATTATCAGAAATTAAAACTCTTTTGCTCAACTTCCCGTGTTAGATGTCAATTACTTTGACCGGTCCGCGACAATTATCTTGACCGGTTCTAGAACGCTCCCCTGCACAACTAAAGTCTACTCTGCTTTAGTTGCTAAAATTAAATAGCGTATGTTTTTCCAAT
>Ga0256847_1000533_pt1 | contig 23590 bp, 21 predicted proteins | sample TeddybearmetaG_FD_189099 | JGI IMG/M metagenome (GOLD analysis project Ga0256847, IMG submission 189099) | Hydrothermal vent microbial communities from East Pacific Rise, Pacific Ocean - Teddybear | ecosystem: Environmental > Aquatic > Marine > Hydrothermal vents | place: Pacific Ocean: East... | reverse complement strand
GTTGGAATTCGCAAGCCAATGGTCACCCATAGATCCATTGAATATCGAAGTCTCATTCGCTTTGATCGACAGTGAATATACCGAGTACACGACCAACAATCCCAGGACTGGTCTGCCAGAGGATGTTAGTGGTAACCGCCTCAATCAATCGCCTGAATTCAAGTCCCACCTGGCAGCTACCTACACCTGGGATCTGGGAGGAAGACGACTGTCCCTGCGCGGAGAATTTCAGTACACAAGCAAATACTATTTTGATCAGTTCAACTTTGAAGATCTTGCAGAAGACGGGTATCACCTGTGGAACGCCTACCTTACCTATTATTTGCCAAATAACAGGTGGTCCGTTTCCGCTTATGGTCGGAATCTTTCTGATGAACTTCACTATGCTCAGGTCTTTGGAGCCGGTCCGGACAATAAGGCCTGGTTGGCCGCACCGCGAACTTATGGCGTGCGGGCGGACTATCGGTTTTAATTCATCTGGTTCAGGCAAGTCCTGATTAATTAGGGAAGGACATCACAAATGCAAAGACGTGAATTTGTAAACAACATTCTCATCGGTGGGGCTGCGGCAGCTGCTGGTATCGGCTTGAGCGTTGCAATCCGCGCCGATGCCAAACCATCGTCCTTAATCATTGATGGACTAAGCCCATCTGCTCTCAATGAGCGTTACCTGGACATGCTGGCCTTGGCTAATGTGTCGGCCTGGCACAAAACCCTGTCCGGGCTTGCAACATTTTCGGCAACCTGGGATTTTGTGGACAAACACAGCGACAGGGTAGTGGTAGTAAACCGGGCCAGCGACATCGATCGGGCGCGTGAGGAAGGCCGGTTGGCATTGATTCTGGGGTGGCAGACTGCATCTGCCCTGGGGGATCATTCTGGTCAGGAACTTTTCAAGGGCGTGATGAATCCGTCTGGCACCACCGGTCTCAATGCCTATTACCAGTTGGGACTGCGCATCGTCAGTTTAACGTATAACACCGCCAACGCTTTTGCCGCCGGGTGTCTGGAACCACACCTGGGCTTGACGCGTGCCGGTAGACGCCTGGTTGAAGAAATTCACGACCTGGGAATCCTCCTGGATGTGGGTGGTCATACCGGCAATCAATCAAGTCTTGATGCCCTGGCAATGAGTCAGGGCGTGCCGGTTATCTGCAGCCACACCAATGTGGCGGCGCTGGTTGATAACCCACGCAACACCTCAGATGAGGTTTTCGAAGGCATTGCGCGCAGCGGCGGTGTAATTGGGGTATCCGCTGTTAATACTTTCCTGATACGCCGTAGTCAGGACAGGGATGTTAAAGTACCCCATGTCGATTTATCAATCATGCTTAAGCACATCAATTACCTCAAGCGACTGGTGGGAGTTAATCACATTGGTCTCGGGCCGGATTTTACCGAAGGCAGAAATATTACCATCAATCCGGATCACATCCTTTATGGCCGGGAGATGGCCGGCCCCGAGCCTATGTCGATCAGATACGTCAAGGGCTTCGAAGACATGACCCAAATTCAGAATGTAGCCAATGTGCTGGCCGATGATGGCTGGAGCCAGGCAGAGATAGACAAGGTGATGGGGCTCAACTGGATGAGGGTTTACCGGCAAGTCTGGAGCTAAGGAGATATCTGTGGGACGCATTTCTAAGGAGAGTATTGTGAAATCAATTGGACTGTTTTTTATTGCCCTGACAGGTCTGGTGTTCGCCACTGCGGCGCTCGCGCAGGGCAACATTCGGGAGTCGTTCGCCTGTAATTTCAATGACGGGCAGAACATGGACGACCTGATGTCGGCCCGTGACTTCTATCTGGAACAAGCGAAAAAGGCCGGAATCGATCCCCCTGTCGCGTTCGTCTGGACGCCCTTAAAAGTTGCGGACCAAGCCTTTGACTTACTCTGGTTTAACAACCATGCCGATCTAGCGGCGTTCGCAATGGCGACTGATGCTGATGTGGCATCGCCGGAAATGGCTGCCGTTTTGGAGCGCTTTAATTCGGTTGTGGACTGCACCTCAAGTATTTCCGCACACACCATGGTCTACGATGGTGGCGAAGCGCCGGTTACCACACCACCGGCATTCATCGATGCATACGCATGCCATTTCGCTTCCGGCATGGGAGTGGCAGATCTGGATGACATGTGGAAGCACCACAGAATCGCGCTGAACGGACTCGGAATCTTCACTGATATGGCAGTCTACACCTCAGTACCTATCACCTCCGGTCCCCACAGCGCCGATATATACATCTATGGAGTGCACGACACCGCGTCTGCATGGGCTGCGCGCAAAGCAGCACTTGCCAGCACCGACATTGGTCAGTCCCTGGGCAAGCATGTCAACTCCGTGCTGGATTGCGATATGGCTCTGTTTCATGGCCAACGGATCGTTAGTCCTGTCCCGTAGGAGTTAATACCGATAGTTGGCTCCGGGGTATTTTTGCCTAACTGGATTTACGCTTTCTACATTAAAAACAAGAACTATTGATGCTCGTCCTCTTCGTGTATGGTTTCCGACGAACCGACTATCAAGGGGTCGGCAGCCCTTACAATTTTATGGTCTTTCTTCGGGTAATCAAGATTGTGCAGAAAATGTTGCATGCAGTTTATTCGCCCTCTTTTTTTGTCGTCAGATCGAACAATTGTCCATGGCGCGTCCCGTGTGTCGGTATAAAAAATCATTTGGTCTTTGGCTTTGCTGTACGCATGCCATCGCGACAATGACTGCAGGTCAATCGGGCTCAATTTCCATTGCTTCAATGGGTCAGTCTGACGTGATTTGAAGCGCCTGAACTGTTCTATTCGGCTTACAGAAAACCAGTACTTGAAGAGTTTTAATCCACTGTTTACCAGCATGCGTTCTAGTTCGGGTGTTTGGCGAAGAAACTCAAGGTGTTCGTCATCGCTACAGAAATTCATGACTTTTTCGACGCCGGCCCGGTTGTACCAGGAGCGGTCGAACATTACGATTTCGCCCTTGCTGGGCAAGTGCTGTATATAGCGCTGATAATACCATTCATTTCTTTCCCGGGCATTTGGTTTTTCCAGCGCGATAACATTCACACCACGCGGATTTAGGTATTCGGTAAAGCGTTTGATCGTACCGCCTTTTCCAGCAGCATCTCTTCCCTCAAACACAATCACTATTCGCTGCTTCGTGTTCTTTACCCACTCTTGCATTTTGAGTAATTCTATTTGCAGTTCGTATTTGTGTTGTTCGTATTTCGAAACTGCCATCTTCTTTTTGTAAGGATAGTTTCCATCAGCATTCCAGCGGATTCGTCCGTTTTTGGCATTCAGGTCATATATGATGCTGCTGTTTTTACTGGCTTTCATTTCATTCTTTCGATCTTTTGTACCAGCCTATAGCCTCGCAGGGGTATTTAATACCTAACAAATCTCATAGCGCATACACATCCATACGTGTTCCGGTCGGTGTGTGACGTAAGTAGCCGTGAGTGCATCCCGAAAACCTGTTTTTGGTTAGGGTTAAGTCCTTTGGCGCCATCATCTATCGTGGGCGCTGATCAAATCGAAGCTCAAGAGGGACCCCAGTCCTCAATAAAGAAATAATATGTACCCCCAAACTTTTGCTGGTTCTGATAAAGCTGTTTTCCCTGGTGGATTGCCCATACCAACCTTACTCCGCATTCGATAGTATTCCAGCATACGCCAACAGATCATCAGGATCAGATATGAAACCAGGAACAAACGGGATAGTTAATTCAATACTTGTAGCTCTATTTTTAGTAATGATAATGCCAACAATAGCTGCAGATGATATCCGTCCAATTTCAGGCTTTAGCCGCCAGGCCAGTATTGACCAGCACCAACTGGAAACCCGGCTGGACGAAAAAATTAAGGCGGAAGAACTGGATGAATGGTTGAAACATATGTCAGCCAAACCCCACCACGCCGGATCAGCAGCAAGCAAGGAAACTGCTGAATACATAGCGCAGCTGATGTCATCCTGGGGCTACCAGGTAAAAATAGAAGAATTTGAAGTGTTGCTGCCTACTCCGCGGGTGCGGGAGCTGCAGATGGTCTATCCAGAAAACTTTACCGCAACCTTACGTGAAGACAGTTTACCTGAAGATCTCAGCACCAGCGTACGTGAAAACCTGCTCGAACCATACAACGCCTTCTCTGCAGAAGGCGATGTTGAAGCTGAACTAGTGTTCATCAACTATGGACGACCCGAAGATCACGAGTATCTGGAGCGCCACGGAATTGATCTCACCGGCAAGATCGCCATTACCAGATATGGAAAAACATGGCGCGGTATCAAACCTAAACTGGCAGCGGAAAAAGGCGCTATTGCCACCATAATTTACTCTGACCCTGCAGACGATGGGTATGGCAAGGGGGATGTCTATCCCAGAGGCGCTTTCAAACACGAAAGCGCAGTGCAACGTGGCTCGGTTATGGATATGCCCACCTACCCGGGAGACGTACTTACTCCCGGAATTGGTGCTCTCAAAAATGCCAGGCGGCTCAAAATTAAGGATGCAGCTACCATCACAAAAATCCCTGTGTTACCTATTTCTCAGCGTGACGCACTGCCTCTGTTAAGCGCCATGGATGGTGCTGTGGTACCCCCCGAATGGAGGGGTGCTTTGCCTATCACTTATCATCTTGGGCCTGGTCCAGCAAAGGTGCGGCTTAAGCTGGCGTTCAACTGGGACATGGTTACCATTTACAACGTGATTGCCACGTTAAAGGGTTCAAAATTTCCCAATGAATGGGTAATACGCGGAAATCATCATGACGGATGGAATCATGGTGCATCAGACCCATTGAGCGGCCAGATCGCCATGCTTGCCGAAGCCAAGGCCGTGGCAGAACTTGCTGCGGCTGGATTCCCCCCCGCGCGAACGCTGGTCTATGCCTCATGGGATGCCGAAGAGCCAGGTCTAATTGGTTCAACCGAGTGGGCTGAATTACACGCGAAGGAACTGAAAAAAAAAGCAGTTGCTTATATCAATACAGACGGAAGCAGCAGAGGTTTTTTGTCAATTGGTGGTAGCCATACCCTGGAAAACTTCTTCAATGAAATTAGTGCGGATGTGATCGATCCACAAACCGGGGGTAGTTTAAAACAACGTCAGCGGGCAAATCTGAAATTAAATGGTATCGATGAAGCGACAAAACTAGAGGCCCGGGAACGCGAGAACATCCGCATTGCACCATTGGGATCCGGTTCGGATTACACGCCATTTCTACAACATCTGGGAATAGCTTCCGCTAACCTTGCTTTTAGTGGCCACGGCGAGGGAGGTAGTTATCATACTTTGTACGATACTTATGAGCACTTCACAACCTGGCGTGATCCCGGTTTGCAATATTGCGTAACACTGGCAAAAGTTGCGGGTCGCGCTACCTTAAGACTGGCAAATGCCGAGATTTTGCCATTCGAATTTGTTGCTCTTCATGACAACGTGAACAAATACATTATTGAACTGGAAAAACTGGCGGACACCATGCGAGTTGATACAGAAAGTAAAAATCGCGACATAACAGATGGCACCTACACATTAGTTCTAGATCCTCGCAAGTCTCTTGGCCCACCGAAACTGGAGAAAACAGTACCTTTTATTAACTTCGCGCCGCTCAAGAACGCCGCACTTCATCTTGAACAGGCAGCTAAAATATTTGCCACCAGTTCTACACTCAACAACCGTACTGAAAAACAAACCCGCACCATTAACCGGCTTTTGTATACGAGTGAGCGACTGTTAACGCTGGATGCAGGTTTACCCGGACGAGACTGGTATAAACACCATATCTATGCACCCGGTTTCTATACCGGATATGGTGTCAAAACACTGCCGGGCGTTCGAGAAAATATTGAACAACGTAATTTTGACGCCGTTCCGGATGAGATAGAAAAAGCAGCAAAAATATTGCATCAACTGGCCGCTCGAATCGAAGAACTTAATGAAATTTAAAGCCTTAACATCCAACGCAAAATTAACAGTCTACATAGACTTTAAAAGCCCGTATGCGTACATAGCGACGCAACCATGTATTGAACTCGAAAAAAAACTGGATTTACAATTTGACTGGCGTCCGCTCACGCTCGACATTCCCAGCTTTTTGGGATCTGCGAAGTTGGACAAGAAAGGCAAGGTCAGTAAAAGCAGCCGCAGTGTGGATCAATGGGTGTGGGTAAAACATGCGTACAAAGACGCCCGCCGTTACGCAGCACTAAACAACTTAACCTTACGTGGCACAGAAAAAATCTGGGACTCCTCCCTCGCAAGCATAGGCTTGATGTGGGCAAAAAAACATTCGCATCAAATACTAATTAATTACATAAATGCAGTCTACGAGCCGTTCTGGCGACGGGATCTGGATATTGAGAATATCCATGTGATAGAAGAAAAACTAAAACAAGCAGGTGCTGATACCGTTGGATTTAGCGAATATTTGCAGGGAGAAGGTCGCGAAGCTCACGCACAATTCCAGGAAGATATTTTCGAAGCCAGAATTTTTGGAGTACCTTCTTTCGTAATCGAGGGAGAGATATTTTTCGGTCGCGAACACCTGCCCCGTATCGAATGGATCTTGCGTGGCCGAAGAGGAGAGGCACCAGACATTGCTTACCAAAATGTAAATGCGAACCACCAAGTATCTTACCCGTGATTAACAGTAATACACTTACCGTCTGCATAGATTTCAAAAACCCCGAAGCTTATCTGGCGTGGGCACCTACCTGTGCCTTAGCAAGAAAACAGAACATAGCAATAAACTGGCTACCTTTTGTCGGACCCCATCCAAAAATACCGGAAACCCCGCAAGCGAATCAAAAGCCGAACAGGGGAACACTTCACCGACATATGCGATTTGAATATCGCCAACAAAACATCATGCGTTACTCTGCAAAACTTGGCCTTACTCGTGAGGCACTTAATCGCAAAATTAACTCCGAACCCGCTGCACTGGGCCTGCTCTGGTGCCAACAAATTTCAAACACTTGTACAATTCGCTATATTGAAACTATGTTTACCGCATGCTGGCAGCAGAAGCTGGATATTGCAGATCCAGCTCTTATTCAAAATGCAATCGAAAGCGCCAATGCAAAAGTAGAACATTTCGCCCCCTGGGTGAGAGATTCTGGCTCAAGCGAACTGGCTGATCTGCACCATGAACTAAAACAACAGGGAGTATTTGATTCCCCCTTCTATTTACTGCAGGGCGAGAGTTTTCTGGGCAGACAACATCTACCCATGATTGAGTGGATGTTGTCCAACAAGCAAGGTATTAAACCAATTTAAGGAGAATTATTTGAAATCGTTCGATGGGAAAATTGCTGTTATTACTGGAGGTGGTACCGGCATGGGAAGGGAACTTGCAATCGCACTAAGCGCCGAAGGGTGCCACGTTGCTATGTGTGATATTTCGGAAACAAATATGCAGGAGACTCTTGTACTCTGTAAAAAATCAGCTGCTGACAGCATAAAGATCACTACTCATTTGTGCGATGTATCGAATGAAGAACAGGTACTGGATTTTAGAGACGACACACTAACCGCTCATGATACAGATCATATTAACTTACTTTTTAACAATGCCGGAATTGCAGGTGGTGGCAGCTTTGTAGTAGACAAACGTGAAGACTGGGAGCGGACATTTGATATATGCTGGTTTGGTGTATATTACTGCTCTCGCGCCTTCGTTCCTTTGTTGGTTGCAAGTGACGACGCATACCTTGTCAACACAAGCAGCATAAACGGATTCTGGGCAGCTATTGGTCCAGGTGTTGCTCATACCTCGTACTGTGCAGCGAAATTTGCAGTGAAAGGTTTTACTGAAGCGCTCATAACTGATATGAGTGTAAATGCACCCCACGTAAAAGTTGCAGTAGTTATGCCCGGCCACATTGGCACATCCATAGTTATCAACAGCACCAAAGCCCGCGGCAGAAATAGTGCTATGGAAATGACGGCTGAAGAAGTTGCTGTTTCACGTGCAATAATGTTAAAACAGGGCTTGCCCGTTGGCAATTTAAGCGACGACCACATACGCGAAGCCATGCAACAACGCGCTCTGGATTTCAGAGATAAAGCGCCTACCACTGCAAAGCAGGCGGTAAATGTGATTCTGGATGGTGTGCGTGAAGAAAAATGGCGGATTCTGATTGGGGATGACGCGAGCATTCTGGATCAACGCGTACGTACCGCTCCTGAAGAAGCCTATACAGAAGAGTTTTTTACAGCGTTGACACAGGATGGGATGTTTACTGCCATCAATGGGGAAGAGGCAGAGAAAAAGTAAATCCATTATCGACAAAAAAAAGCAGATCTTTATCTTTCTGACACAGTTTGCGGCCGTCCCGGCTTCCCGCACTTGGTCGAGAGTCTGCGTCTCTCTCCACGCGTTTGGCGCTACACTTCTGGGTGTCTGAAAGATAAAGATCTGCCTTTCGTTTAACTCGCGTCGGAATTGCTCTGCCCACCGAACATCGAGAGCATTTTCACTTGTTGGGTTGTTGAATGAGATGCAAGTGAAAGGGTAATCCCCCTTATGCGGCTTGCGCCAACTTCTGATACGGGGTTATTCCTCCCAATGGCATATTTGGTCTTTCAGCCTTATAACGCAATAACCACTGAGTTGCTGTTTGTTGTGCGTAGTCAATCGTTTCGAACAAGTGCTGGTTCAGCCACTCGTGTCGAAAGGTCTACTTCTATAGCCAGGCCTTCCCGATTGTAGTCATCAATGACGTTAAATGTCCTAAAGCTACGTCCGTCCGTTAAGCTGTCGTGCATAAAATCCATAGACCACATGACATTGACTTGCTTGAGTATTGCCAGTATCTAGCTGTCCTTGAATCTTGGTGTTTTCCTGCAGAATCTCCTGCGTTTAGTTTACGAGAAAATTCTACTTTTGAGGTCAACTGTTTCTAGAGGGGGATTACCAAAGTTTGTGCGCAGCGCTTGGTAAGCCATTGTGGAGCTCCAAAATTCGCCAGTAAAACCTTTCCCCAAGTATGCCTGGATGTGGATAGCACAAGCTGTGGGATTACCTACCTAACGCATAAAAGTGAAGCGCCAAACGCAGGAGGGAGACCTTGGGCTCTCGAGCAAGTGCGGGAAGCCGGAACGGCCGCAAGCAGCGCCGGGTAGATAATCCCGCAGCTTGTGCTTATTCAACACACCCAGCAGGCCCGTCAAGGGATTCATCGGTTTTCTTTAATGTCATGATATACAAATCCAGCCGTCTGCTGTCGGGTTCAAGAGCTGCCGCAGTTTCGTAATATTCGATCAGTTCTTGCCCTGAAAATGGTAAGGACAGCTTCTCTCCGCGGTGCACTGTAAAAAAGCTGCCACCTTCAATTATCAGCGCCGCTGCATGAGACCCATAGTGTGCCGACATACCAACATCAATGAGAATTACCTGCCCGCCAAATCGAGGTTTTATCGCACCCTCTGTTACGGTATGCCCAAGTACAATGTGCTCCACGCCATATGCCTTCAATACCGATTCGAGATTATCTTTTTCCATTTCCTCTGCATTTCGAGCTAAGCCGCGATACCACAGCGGACCTTCAACATGCTCAAGTATCGAGACAGGTTTACCTACCTCCGGTGCCGAAGATCGCACAGTATCCAAGAGAGCATTACCTACCTCTTCGTTGATCTGTTTTAGCGTTCTGTCAGAATAAGCAGGTCCCAGACCACCATGCAAAAACAGAATATTGTTAATGCGGATCACTGCATTATGTTTGGCTATCCAGGCTCCAAATTCACCACCAAGCGCCCACGAGTTTCGATGCTCTACATAACCGGGTGGAAATCTTCTGTCCCACTGTTCCCGGTGAGCTGCATCGAACACCGGCAAATTTTCGGCTGGCAGGTTTTTTTTCATCCATGACACGTTGGCATTGTAATAACGATCTAAAAGAAGCCCGGATTTACGTGTTTTTAGAGCAGCATATTCTTCCGGGGAAACGTAACGCAGGTCCCCGCTTATGTTCATTGCCTCGTGGTTGCCAACCAGTAAGTGCACATAACCACCTTTTCGTTTGGCCTGTTTTTCCAGGCGCATAAAAAATCGGATAATTTTTGCCGTATCCGGACCACGATCAGGAATATCACCTGTTTGAACCAGATGTGTCTTACCACCTGTCCATTTACCGGACCGATTAATGAGACCGGTCGCTTTCAATAGTGAGAACATCTGTGCATAACCACCGTGAATGTCCCCAATGGCAACTATACGTTCTACATCATCCCAGGATTCTTTTGCGGATAAGCCATAACTCAGATAACAAAGACATGCCGCTATCAGCACAGATAGTACATTACTGCTTTTTTTCATACTTCTACTCCGAAATATCCTGCGCAATCTTCCTACCCTCTTTCTAGCTAGTGTACTACAGCAATCGATAGCTACACGGTTAACACTATGCTACATGAGTCGACGTCCAAAAATATTTTTACACGCTACTCCGGCAAGTTGCGTTTTCCTGTTACTAATCAGCTTTAACGGGACTGTACATGCAAACATTCATAAGTGCGTTAGTAGTGAAGGAATCGAGTATAGTGATACACATTGCACAATGGGAATACTGGTAGAACTCTTTCCAAATTCTCGAACAATTGATACTGTGGAAGGACTATCCAAACTCGAACTTGTAAGCCTTCAAAAGCTGGAATCCGCGTACCGAAGAACCATACTGCAATCAGATCGGGAAAAAATTGCTAACAAAAAGAAATTTCGTCGAACCCGCGCTCGTGAAAGGCAGGATCGCACCAGGGCATGTGTAAAAGCTAACCTTGCTCTGGAACGTCTACGTTTACTGAAACGCAAAGGATACAAGGCTAAACAATCACACTCTCTTGATACTCGAGAGAAGTTGCTTAACCAACAAAAACGCAGCAATTGTTAATCAAGTTATTGAACTTCTAAACACTGACAAAGCGGTTGTTATTCCTGTCTTTTTTCACTGCGGCGCCGTCAAATATCTGGCCGCTCATAGCAATGTATACACCAGGTGTTAGCGTTTGAGCTGCAGAAAATGCCATTCCCACATTAAACGTCGCATCTGTCTGAGCAAATCTGGCAGGGCTTAAGGATCCTGTTAGAACAATAGTTTTGTCAGAAATACTCTTCAGAATTCCAGCGGTTTTTGTCATCGTATCAGTACCGTGGGTAACTACAATTTGGCGATGCTGGGTATTCTGTATGAGTTGCTTAATATGCAACCTATCGTGATCTGTAAGTTCCAGACTATCTTTACGACAGGCCTCAATTATTTTATACTTCACCTCAACATGAGCTTCCCGTAACAATTCCCCAACAACCGACTGTCCAACTTTAAATTCACTTAAAGCATCAAAATAAACCTTATCGATAGTTCCGCCGGTTGTGATCACCAGAACATTATCATCCTGCCCATTTTGCACTGACCCAGACTGATTCACGCAATTCTCGTATGCAGAAATTTCTATTGGCGATCTACCGATAACATCTCAAAAGGTTTAAGTGATTTTGTGGCACTGGTACCGCAACTGGCAATAATCTCTAAAGCATCGGGGGTCTTGCGCAGTTTAACCGAAATTGTGTTTTCACCTTCAAGAAACAAACACTCAAACATATCCTTTTCGTCCCCCTGGCCCTGCCGAAGACCTATCAGTTCACCTCCGCCAAAGCCCTGTTCTAACATATAAACCTCTGCAGCCTGAGCTGCAGGATCGTACAAAGAGCGCCCACGGGCTCTGCCGATGTCCAGTTTGCCCGAATCCACCTGTTTAACAAACTTGGGTAGGTCGTCAGAAAAAACCCGCCCGTACATAACTGGATTGGGAAGTACCAATACATTGGGTGCAAAGCGATGTCCACCCAGATGAGTGATTTGCCACACCCGTTTGCCAACCATTTTGCGCAATTGCAAATAGGTTTTCAGCCCCAGCCGAGCACAACAGATATCACGTTTACCGTTCGTACAGACAAAATAGTTCGGCTGATCCAATCTTGCCTCAGCGAAACTTTCAGGCTCGCTGACGAGTGTTGCCCAATCAAGGCGCATAAACTCACCGTAGTTTGCAAAATGGAATTGAAAAGTCTCATTACCGTAGGGTGCCACCATAGAAATGATGAACCGCACACCCTTTGTCGCTACATCCGGTTGACGAATGAATTGTTGCCTGGTTCTTAAGCCCATATCTTCAAACATAGCGGGCACGCGCAACCACCATTCAAGAAAGTCCCGATCCAGCGTATTTGCAACGTTAGCTTTGCCAGCCCAACTCGCATTGTACTCAAGCAACAGCCAGACATCAGTTGGGCTAGCGGTGCCCGGCATAGGTTCATTTTGTGCGTGGGACATTTCTGCGCAGTATTTCCGCTTTTTGGCTACGAGCTTATTCAAACATACTTCCCATCAATCAATTTTTCACCAAAGCACGCGAACACCAAGAATAACACACCCAAATTGGCAAAGCGTAGCCGAACCGGGTTAATCTTGTGATGCACGTCGTAGATATACTTGCTACACAGCCAATGTAATACAAGGAGAATTGATACTGCCATGACCCAAGCATATATGACACAGGAACGTCAAATGATCAGGGATGTGGCCAGAGAATTCACGAAAAATGAGGTACTTCCGATAGCCAACGCGCTTGATCCTGTACAGGGAGAGATACCCATGCAACTGCGTAAGAAGATGGCTGAAATGGGTTATTTTGGCTTGAGAATCTCCGAAGATTTTGATGGCCTGGGATTGGGGGTTTTTGAATATTGCCTTATCGCAGAAGAGTTGAGTCGCGGCTGGATGAGTGTCGCCAGCATCATTGCCCGCGCAGACTCACTAATGAATGTAGAGGGCTGGTCTTTGCATAAACGCACAGAAATGACCAAAAAAGCGGCCATGGGTGAATTTTTGTCAGCCGTGTCGCTAAGCGAACCCAATGCCGGTTCAGATCTCGCAAACATAAGTTGCCGCGCTGTTCTGGATGGCGATGAATGGGTTATTACTGGCAACAAATACTGGTGTACTTTCGCCGATGGAGCAGATTACATTAAGCTTCTGGCCAGAGTGAGTACACCTGAAGGAGAACCCCGCTCCAAAGGGCTTAAGACATTTATTATAGAAAAACCACGTGGCGAACTCCCGAAGGGTTGTGCAGGCTCAGAAATTCCGAAAATTGGCTACTTTGGCTGGAAGACTTTTGAGCTCGCCTTCGATGGATGCAGAATTCCCCGAGGTAACGTTCTGGGTGGAGGAAGTACAGAAGGATTCAAGAGCACCGCTAACTGGCTGGAAGCTGCCCGTGTACATACTGCTGCTCGCGCTATTGGGCTCGCTCGGGGTGCCATGGAAGATGCCATCGCATACTCAAAAGAACGCGTACAATTTGGTGTACCCATTTCTGAATTTCAGGAAACTCGCTTCAAAATTGCGCGAATGGCGAGCGAAATTGAAGCTGCACGACAACTCATGTACCACGCCGCAACGGAGATAGACAGCCTGAGGCGAGTCGACAAAGAATCCTCAATGTGTAAATGGTTCGCCAGTGAGATGGCAGAACGCGTAACTTCTGACGCTTTGCAGATTCTGGGTGGCGCTGGTTACACCAAACTGCATGCCGTAGAGCGTTATTGGCGTGATGCTCGGCTGACTAAAATTTTTGAAGGTACCAGCGAAATACAGCTAAGAATAATATCTGATCGGATACTGGGACGACCCGCATCACGCACACACTAGAATACCTAATAAGAGCGCGGTAAACCTAAGACATGTTCACTAATGTAATTCATGATCATCTCCTGGGATACAGGTGCAAGCCGGTTCATTCGCGCTTCACGCCAATACCGCTCCACATGATATTCTCTGGCATAACCAAACCCGCCATGCGTCTGTATGGCCTGATCTGCAGCAACGAAGGAAGCATCAGCCGCTAACCATTTAGCCATATTGGCATACTCTCCACATTCGCGTAGTGGCCGGTTCTGGTCTATAGCCCAGGCTGCTTTACGAGTCATAATGGCAGCAGCTTCCAACCGGGTTTTAGCCTCAGCCAAAGGAAAAGCAACCCCCTGGTTTTTGCCAATGGGACGCCCAAATACCACCCGCTCGTTCGCATAGTTTACTGCCCTTTTCAAAGCGGCATGTCCTATTCCAATAGCCTCCGAGGCAATAAGTACCCGTTCGGCATTCAAACCTGCTAAAAGATATTGAAACCCCTTTCCTTCGTCTCCTACCCTGTCTGTTATCTTGACTGGCAGATCATCATATACAACTTCACAGGTTGCGATGGCATTTCGGCCAAGCTTATCTATAGGGGAAATCTGCACTTCTTTTCTTTGTAACTCGGCGAACAACAGAGTCATACCGTCCGTGCGTTTTGAGCACTTTTCAAGCGGCGTCGTTCGAACCAACAATAATACTCGCTCGGAGATAAGGGCTTTGGTCGTCCACACCTTTCGACCACGAACCAGATAGTGGTCTCCGTCCCTTCTGGCAAATGTTGTAATGGATGTCGTGTCGGTTCCCGCATCCGGCTCGGTTACACCAAAGGCAACATGCATTTCACCACTGGCTACCCGTGGTAAATGTTCTTGTTTCATAGCATCACTACCATGTTTAACAACGGGTTGCATGCCAAAAATGGAAAGATGGATTGCACTGGCACCATTCATACACGCCCCGCTGGCAGCGACTTCTTCGAGTACCAGGGAAGCTTCCAGGATACCGCGCCCGCTGCCACCATAAGCCTCGGGAATAGCGACCCCAATCCAGCCAGCCTCTGCCATAGCGTCATAATAGTCTTGGGGAAAACGATGATTCTGATCACAATCAGACCAGTACTGGTCCGTAAAGCCATGGCACAACTTGCGTACAGACTCACGGATGAGTTGATGTTCTTCGGTTTCTTCAAAGTTCATACGAGTTCTCTTCAGGGTACAATCAACAGACCTGAATCACATCGTACAATGCACAGAACTAGCTCGCTACTTCATTAATTCCCGGAATATCATTAGCTTGTTGTAATGATTCACGCTGAAAGGCAAGTATAACGGCTTTTGCATTGGAGCTATTCTTTTCTTTAAGTATGTTCGACAGAATGCTGGATTCAACTTCTGCTTCAAACAGGGTGAGGTAAGGTCCTACAGATATGCCCTCGCGAGTATGGAAATACCATTTTGCTTCACAACGATAAACTCTTTTTCCACGGAATCTGAGCCTTGGTCGTTCCCCTGATCGATTTTCCATAAACACCCTGCCAATAACAATCCCTGCAATACAGAGATTATCAGCCAGATTTCTCTCAATTTCTGTGCGCTACTTGTAAAACTTGTAAGTAACTTGCAAATCCATCTTTTAGTGAATTATTTTTGACACTTCATCAGACAGTATACTTTCATTGTTCTCGCTATCGATTGCCGTAATCGAGAAATAATATGCCCCGGGCTGAAGATAGAATGTTTTATCGGTGGCGTCGGGATCTTGAATATCAATAGACCTGGAATAATCTCCGGAGGACTCACCCAGGTATATCCGATAAGAAGCCAGATCTGCCAACGGGCTCCCGTCCGCATTTTGAGATGGACGCGACCAGCTTAAGGCTGCTTTTCGGATAGACACTGATGAAATAGCCACTGCACTTCCATTTGCACCATCACAGGATAGTGTAAAACTTGTGTCATTAACCATCCCCTCAATGGTAACAGAGCCAGTTAAGGGCATATTTCCAGACCATCCACCACTTGCTTCACAGTGATCAAGCCCTAGTGCATCCCAGCTTAGCGTAAGTGAGCCACCATTCTTTATCCAGGGCGAACTCAGATTCAAAACGATAGAAGGTGCTTCACCAGGTTGAGGCTCTTCACCGGGCTGAGGCTCTTCACCGGGCTGAGGCTCTTCACCAGGCTGAGGCTCTTCACCAGGCTGAGGCTCTTCACCAGGCTGAGGCTCTTCACCAGGCTGAGGCTCTTCACCAGGCTGAGGCTCTTCATTTGTTCCCGAATTACCAGGATCTGATGAATCTGTTTCCGATCCGTTGCCAGGAACCTGATATCTTTTCTCGCTGGATGCCGGTCCTTTTCCTACTGGGCGAAAAGCGGCACTGGAACTAAGCACCAGTTTGTCGACGACGTAGCCATCTTCACGCATCCACAAATTCAGAGTATGTATTCCAGGAGAGGTTACATTTATCGAAACGGCAGACCCATCTATATTATGATTGGTCCATTCCAGTTCAGTACTACTAGTTGCCGAATCAATACTCTCAGCTGAAGGCACAGCTCGTCCATCCATTCCAAAATGCACCGAGTTGTTACCCGACTTATTACCTATGCCTCTTATCCAGATAAAGTGACGTCCCGTTTTTACAAAATTGACCTGGAAATCCAGTTGCGGACTGGTACCAACATAATTAATGTTATAAACCGTACCCACATTGGGTACCGCCTGCATAAGCGTACTATCCATCGTGGCAGGACTAATGTTGACCCACTCATGAATGCCAGGTGCTAACACGCTGTCGTAATCTTCGGCTTCGATAGAGAGAATGCCCTCAGGTCCGGAATCCTGTTGAAAAGCAAGTTTCGCGTCTCCTGCGATCACGACCGGGTAAATTCTTTCAACGGTCCCTTTATCATTGGTACAGGAAACCCCAAACCGACTATCTGATTCCAAAGGAGCAGTCTCCCTGCTTCCACGGCGACTTAAATCACCCGACCAGTTACCAATAGCCCGACAACTCGACGCGTTCTGACTGGACCAGCTCACCAATACTGTTTCACCAGCAGCAACTGATTGTTTGTCCAGAACCACCTCTAGCTTAACCCCGACCACCGGCTTAACCCCTACATAGACAGTTTTACTCACACTTCCACCATCACCACGACAGGTAAGAGAGAATGCTGCGGAGGAATTCAAATTGGCTATTCTGCGTGTATCTGCAAGTTCGACATCATCACTCCAAGACCCCGATGCAAGACATTCCTGTGCATTTACTGCGTTCCAGCTAAGCTCAACACTTTCTCCATATAAAATGGAAACAGTTGTTGCTTCAAACTCAAGCCCAACGCTGTTGATGTTATCTGCGCTATCTTCAAGCCCATTTACCGATACTTTTATGCTACGTGTATGGGTTCCACCAGGTCCTTGACAACTTATGAAGTACTCAGTAATTTTTGATAACGCTCCGGTAGAAAACGATCCACGTACCGCTCTGTCTCCAGACCAATCACCCGAAGCAATACATTTGTCTGCGTCGGTGGACGCCCATGAAATCACACTCTCAGCCCCGCTTACAACAGACACGGGTGAGGCGGCAATGGCAATCGAAGGTCTTCTTGTTATCAAAACTTCGTTAAGCGCCGTGGAAAATACTTCCAACTCTTCGTCCGTGGCATTCGCGACATTCGAAACTACATTGTTAAAACCTGATGTCGCACCAACACCTATTAACCCTTTTAGAGCAGTACTCAGCTCTGTATCTCCCATGCTACCTAACAAAATTAGTACGTTTTGCATGTCTTCAACCGAATCGATCGACATCGTAGCTATCAAAGACACTTTGAGCTGCTCTACAAGTGCATCTGAAACTGGTACATTTTCCACGACCATGGGAATTTTTTCACTGGGAAACATACTTTGAATGGACGCATTCATGCTTTCCCTAATGTCAACTCCACCTACCAGTAAAGATCCGGCAATAGACTCCATTAGAACGCCTACCGACACAGATGCAAAAGTGGCAATAGTTCGAACATCAACGCCCGGCCCAGTACCATCAAATGTCTCGTCCGACAAATCACAGGCAATCTGATCCATTATTAGAGTGAAATCCTGAATGCCCAAAACTTCACCCGTTCGGCGTAACACCTCTCCCATCACCTCGTTCGCCACTACCATATCCGCTATATTGCCGTTGTTTAGGTCTACTGAAACCGGGTTAGAGACTCGAGTTGCATCCAGACCCATGCCCAACTGATCAAGTAGCGTGCGGGAGGCTGTTTCCAACATTGCAGAAGTAACTGTACCGGAAGTACCGCATGCCGCAGTTTGACCAATTACGGTACCCAGAAGAGATAAATTTGCTATACGCTGATTACGGTTAGTAAGTGTTGTTCTCATTTGGAAATCAGTTTCGCGCTGAGTCACTAGATCTATCCCCGACGTGGCTTCCAGCGTAATGGGATAAGGTGTGCCTGAAGGTACTTTTATCGAAAATTTTGCGGTAGCATCACTGCGCCCAGTCGCAACAGTAGCGCCATTGGCGTCAAACACACTGATGTTGGCATCAACAACCGGGCCATCCAGCACAGCACCGGATAAGACAAAAAAAGCCTCTTCAGGTTGTGTAGAACTATCACTACTGGAACATCCATTCAAACACAACAACAAAAAAACCAACCCAGAAATTCGGCACTTAAATCGATTTTTTTCAAACGTCACTAATACTCTCCAACCTACTTGCATTAACAGCTAACCCGACTTGGCCTCAGCGCGAATTGCTACTGTTTGTATGGAAAATATTCTATTTGTAAGTAGTTCTTAATCCCGTGACTTAATCGACACTACCGTTACATGTATGCCCCAGAGCGGCACCTTTTGACCCTGTTGAGACTTGAGGTACAAATGTGAAAGAATTGATGTGAAACAGTTCAATACGAAAGTGTGAACCGACGCATAGAGTGAGTGTGAAGAACGCTAACCCATATATTTCAACTGGCGTTCAATCAAACACTTGACGCAAGATGACAAAATCCAAAGAATTAGCACAGCGAAACGGGAGCGGTATATCCAATGAGTACCAAGGAAGTAAAGGCTGGAATAATAATAATTGGTAACGAAATACTGTCTGGGCGAACCCAGGACACAAACCTTGCACACCTTGCAAGGGTACTTAACGTCTGGGGGATAAAGATAACAGAAACCCGAATAATTCCCGATGATGAATCCGTAATTGTCGATACAGTACGCCATTTTAGCTCCGCATTTGATTACGTTTTTACTACCGGCGGAATAGGACCTACTCACGACGACATAACGTCTGGCTGCATCGCAAAGGCATTTCACAAAAAACTGATAGAACACCCGGACATTGCCAGGCTAATTCGCTCGAGACCTACGAGCGACGAAGTTATGAAATCTCGCCTGCTCATGGCACTCATTCCGGAAGGTGCTGGGTTAATCGACAATCCAACAGGTGGGCCGCAAGGATTCTACATCAACAATGTATACGTTATGGCCGGCATACCCAAGGTTATGCAAGCTATGTTGAGCACACTGGAGGATCAACTGAACGGTGGCCTGCCCGTATTATCCCGGTCTGTCACTGCATTTCTGGGAGAGAGCCAAATTGCAACGGAACTGGGTCGCTTGCAACAAAGGTACTCCGTGGTTGATATAGGAAGTTACCCTTTTACACGCGATGGCAAATATGGAACCTCGATAGTAATGCGGTGCACAGACCAGAAAATACTGGATGAAGTATTGCAGGAGGCCTGTAAACTTATCGAAAACGCGGGCGCAGTTCCAGAAAATATTCATGGCTAACAATAAAAATACCCTGAGCTCTCGATACCTCAAAGTGCTGGTTTTTGTCATCTATCTCTTTTTTTCTCCAGTACTCAGTGCGCTCTCCGAATCAGAAGCACTATCCGAGTACCAGGAGCTTAAAGCGTCCCACAAAGCCATTGCCATATCTGGTAGTGGTTCAACTGTTATAAGTTCAACAACGCATTCACAACCTTCTCCTGCTGTAGCCTCTCTCAACGCGCTTGCCGACTGTGAAGCAAAACGCCGGATACTGAGTAGCAAATATTTTTGTGAAATTCGCTTCGTAAACAACGATGAAATAACTCCCGCTCACGTAATACGCGCTGGAATACCCGACCACCACCCATTGTTTCTCTGGAAACTGGAATCGAACCATGCGACCGTATTTCTGGTAGGTTCCATTCATGTACTTAAACAAAGCCTTCACCCCCTCCCTCAACAATTCCAATCTGCATTCGAGCGCTCAGATAGTGTTGTGGTCGAAGTGGATGTTATGAGTGTGAATCCTCAGGTTATTACCAGGCTGGCGAACAAATATTTTTTACTTGCTGATTCGGAATCCATTCAACAGGTTCTGAGTGAGAGCGAACTGGCGTTGTTAATCGACCACCTTGACGACTGGAATACCACCCTTAAGTCTGTACAGCAATTGAAACCCTCTACGCTCGCCATACAACTATCGCTAAACCAGTTAATGGCAATGGGTTACAGTCAGGAGCATGGAGTCGAGAACATTTTCCTTAGGCAGGTAGGCACTCGAAACTTACTACAACTGGAAACTTTGGAACAACAGTTTCAGTTACTGGGCAGTACTCCCATGGTTCTACAACGTAAACTATTAATGGATACAATAATCCGAGCAGATGAGGTTGACGCAACAATGGCAGCTCTAATGTCTGCATGGCTGAGCGGCGATCTGAAAAGCTTTGAAAACCTTACCCATGTTATGGCTTTGCAGTCCTCGGAATATCTTGCCTTTTCAAAAGTGCTTCTGGATGAAAGAAACATTAATATGGTGAGCAAGATTGTTAGCTATCTCAACAGCAAAGGTACTTATTTTGTGATGCTTGGTGCAGCCCACCTTGTAGGTAGGCATGGCGTGCTATCTTTGTTAGAGCAACAAGGCCATATAGCTATTCAATTACGCTCCAACGACAAAATTTAGCCTTTAAAAATCATATCCTATGCACAAACTAACCAGTCGATTTAACCCTGCCTCTCCAACACTTAACTTCCCCCCATACACAAACCCTATTGGCCAGTTCCCGTTTTCAACCAGTAGCAGAGCGCCATTGGCAATTATCATCCATGGCTGGCTGGGAAGCGCAGAGTCCAGCTACGTGGTCGACGCTGGCCAACAACTGTTTGCCGCAGGACTTTCAGCTGCTCGCCTCAACCTTCGAGATCACGGTGAAACGCACCCCCAACACATATCATTGCAGCACAGGATGACCCGGCCAAACAACACGAGAGATTCTCACACTTTATCTGTTCAGACCACAACTTCTATAAAGTAAATATACCTATGCAAATCCGCGGTGGCCATTGTGCATTCATAGAAGTTTTTAAGTGTTATTCGTGGTTGAACAGAGCATTCCTCGAATTATTACAGGACCAGACAAACTGGCTCAAGCCGCCACTTCTGTTTCTGTGTTAAACTTACCTAAGAATGAGTTGCGTGACGGAGGATTTCATGACTCGCTTTTACAGTAACCTGCACCATAAACTGGGACTTGCAATTGCAGTTGGGATGGTTTCTCTTCCCGCCTGGTCAGATTCAGTGGTATGTATCCAGGACCAGCTTACACGCAAAATCGAAGTATTATACCTTGACCCGGAACTTGCATTGCCGTGTGAAGTTTTGTATGACAAACAGGAAGAGGGTTCGCAAAGCATCCTTTGGCGGGCAGAAAACGCTCAGGGGTACTGTGAAGAAAAAGCCCGACAGCTGGTTCAAAAGCACCGAACATGGGGATGGCAATGTTCAGAAAAAGTAAAGATAAAATCGCATGTTTCCACACTGGAAGAAGTAACCGGAGCATCCACCAAACCCTGAGTTTGCGTAGAGCAGGCTCGATTGTAGGACGAGACAGCCGTTCAGCTTTCATTCAGTTATTGACTCTATACTCCCATTCAGTAGATTGGCACGAAACTCTATTTAAGATGCGTTTTTGACAAAGGATGCAAGCATGCAAGACAACAAACCTTTTTCACCCAAACTCACGGTTGCTGCAGCAGTACTCGCTGCAACCCTGTTTACCAGTATCGCGGGCAACGCACTTACACCATCCGAGTTTAAACTTGCTGGTACGCAGATTGATCGAATTACTTCGGCTCACTCCATTACTGCGTACAGCTCGCTGGATCGGCAATTTCTATTATTGGCAGAAGGGAAAAAACGACACTATCTGCTCAACCTTGGCAACGCATGTCACAAGCTCGCCTGGGCAGAACACATAAATATTTCCAGGAGCGACGATACCATATATGCCGGATTTGACTATGTAAGCGTCGATGGTACCCGTTGCGAAATAGGTGAGATTCGCCAAATTAGTCGCGAAGAAATGCAAGCTATTGTCTGGTCTCACAAGGTATAGAATTACCTAGCCTGGCAGGAAATGCACCGGATAATTTATTCGGGTTGCGCGAACGTCTTTTTTTCCAAAATCAAACATACTGATTCGACTGACAAGCTTGGCAACCAGACGCTCATCCTCCAACTCGGATGACTGCACGCTACAACTAACCACTACGCCGTTTGAATCGATAACGAGTTCCAGTACCAACTGCCCCTGCAACCCCGGGTCGCTTCTGAGCGCTCGATTGTATATAGCAAAAATTGCGCCTTTGTTCGCATCAAAGACACGCCTGATATCCTCAATACTGCGTGCACGCTGATCCAAGGCTTGTTGACTGCGATTTCCACCATTGCCTCCAGAACCTTCGACCACCTCAACCCTGGTTGTTGAACGACCGGACAGCGCTACACCACCTGTGGCTCTCGACAATGCGGATATCTCAACCCCAGCACTACGACTGGTTTGTTTTGAGCTAATGATAGAACGGTCCAGTTTGGCGGCTTCGCCAGTTCCGCGTTGAATTGAAGCGGTATCCCTCAATTTGGATACATCAACGGCATCTCGCATGTCGGCAAAGGCATCCTGAAAGGCTAGCAACCCAGAAATCTGTGCTTTTTCCCGAGCGTCAGCAACACTTGGTTGTGGCTTCACGAGCTTAGGAGGGGATTCATAAGCTTCAATTTTTTCGGGAATTGGTTCGGGCTTAACATCCTGTGTTTTTGCAACAGTGCGTTCTGGAACCGGAGGCACTACAATTTTCAGCGGTTCCATCACAAAACGAGCAAGCTGGGGCGGCAATTGTTCCAGTTCTGCTCTTTGAATCTCCGGCAGATTAATAAACGGTATTCCGATTCCTAACAGTAAAATCAAACTAAAGATTACACCCAAAATGGAGCGGAATCTGCTCTGCTCTTCTGTAGAAGATACCCAGGGCAACTCAAAATCCAGGTTTGTTGCTAGAATAGTACTCACGAACTTACACTCTCACTATCGGTCGTTGTGGCAACCCTGTTAACAGCGAGAGAAATGTGTGAGTAATCGACGGATTGACAGGTCAACATTATTTTTTTCAGTAACCAATAGGGAATTTTCTTATCACCCATGATGGTTACCCGGTAGCCGCCTTCTGGAATTTCATGCTTGCGACCGGCCTGGTGTAGCAATTCATTTTTAAGCCCGGGAATTAGTGACTGTTCTGATTTCTGCTCTTGCGCGACCTCGGCAACAGATCGCCCCATAACAATTATGTTTTCTTCATCCACAGATATTACAAGTTGTTCGCTGGGGATGTTTTCGGAAATGCTACTTGGTAGTTTTATATTGCTACTGGTTGCCAACACCTCAACATCTGAGGAGTTAATCATGAGAAAAAACACCAGAATGGTGAAAATGTCCATCAATGAGACAAGGTTTAGCGTGGCTGCTTTTTTAGAAGCCTTTTGGGTTTTACGGCGTCGGCCTAGTCGAATTGCACTCATCTTATTCCTCCGAATTCTC
>Ga0256847_1000532_pt1 | contig 23608 bp, 21 predicted proteins | sample TeddybearmetaG_FD_189099 | JGI IMG/M metagenome (GOLD analysis project Ga0256847, IMG submission 189099) | Hydrothermal vent microbial communities from East Pacific Rise, Pacific Ocean - Teddybear | ecosystem: Environmental > Aquatic > Marine > Hydrothermal vents | place: Pacific Ocean: East... | reverse complement strand
GGCTATGTGTGCTGCATTATAGCCGCCTAGCGTTTTTGCTTTACTTTTTGGGCAATGCAAAAAGTAAAATCTCCCTGATAAGGGATGCCTAAATTGAAATTCAATACTTTATTTATTAAGAAAAGACATTGTATAATCAGGAATTTATACTTTTTACAAATTGTAAAATCTAATTTTTTGTGCAATTTGTGATACACACTTTATTCCAATAGTTATTAACTAAATCATTAATTTTGTATATATTACACATTATAAAAATATTTAATGTGTTATGAAAAATCTATTCCTCTTACTCTTTTTCATTGTTTCAGTTAATTTATTGGGTCAAGTCACAAGCGTAGACTATCTCATGAAATACAATTGTGAGACCAATCAGTATGATGTCAATATCGTGATATTAGAAGGTTCAGCAACCACAATACCGCAACGTGCTCAATTTAATAGTCAAATAACTATTGTAGTTCCTAGTGGCGAAACTCTAGAATTAACAGAAACCTATATGCCCATTCAAAACAACCAAGCTTACACAGGAACTGTCCCATTAAAATGGACTCTTGGGACTCCTTTAATTTCACCCAGTGCACAACCAGAAAGTGATTTTTATAGTATTACACCCACTTTATCTCCAGCTGCGTTTTACAATGATTTAGAGGTTGGAGATATTGTCAAACTATTCGGTTTTACTGCTGGTATAACAGGGCAATATGATGAAAATATAAGGTTTTTTAAAAACGGTGTAGATCCTGATAAAGGTGAGCCAGGAATGGGAGGTTCAGATTTTAAAAATGGGTTTACAATTGGAGGGTCAACTCAGACATATCATGGCAATATAGAAGAATCATGTGTCACAGATATCGAAGAGCATTTCCAATTGCGGGTTAGTGTTTATCCAAATCCATTTCAAAACTATTTTAAAATTGAGCTTCAAGACGATATACTTAACATTCAAATTATTGATACAGAAGGGAAGGTGTATTATGAGTCAATAAATAAGGCTAAAGGCACTTTGACAGTAAACGCATATGATTATCCAAGAGGTGTTTATTACACAAGAATAGTATCAAGGATTGGATTAGTTTCTAGTCGAAGAATAGTAAAATTATAAGGGAAGGTTAAAAAATAATTACAATCTATTCAATCTTTGTTACTTGATAATTTTTCTTGCCAAATCTTAAAGAATATAATCCATTTGCAAACCTTGCGAGGTTAAGGGTTTCTTCTTTCTGAGTAAATTTCCCATTAAGCATTAGCTCTCCTGATAGATTCCTTAACTCGTAATCTAAGCTAGGTATTTCGTTAAAATCAATATTAATTTTAGATGTTGTTGGGTTGGGATAAATTGAAACTTCTTCTTTATCTATCTGTCCATTTTCAATTGATGTTGAGGCATCTATTAATCCATTAATATCATACTGAGATAAGAAATTCCAGATGACATAAGAAGCATTAATATCATGATTTGTTCCTGGAAAATTTAAGAAAGTTCCTGGCCAAGTATGGTCTCCTCCAATAACTTTGTAATGCATCACTTCAGAACCAGAATCTCCATTCAAATATGAAAATAACTCCACGGTACTCTCATCTGAAGTATTGGTGTCAGGTATATCTTCTACAATAGGTTCAGAATCACATTCATTTTCTGTCGCCCAAAAGCTAATGACGTCTTCAACTCTTTTTGTCCAGCTTGCTCCTTCATAGGGTACTACACTATCAGAGGTACCATGAATGTACAGAACTGGTGTAGGGTGTTGCGAATTACAATTATCAAAAGTCGATGGAGTCATAGAGCCAGTCACTGATGCAACAGCTGCTATTTTATCACTTAATTGACAAGCCAATAAAAATGACATAAATCCTCCATTAGACATTCCAGTTGCGTAAATTCTGTTTTGATCAATATTAAAATCATCAGATAAATCCTCAATCATTTTTTCTGTAAAACCTACATCATCTACTGTGCTTCCAGTAGTCCAACCTCCAACATTCCAATGCGTCTGCCCATTAAAAAGTAGACCTTCTGGATGAACTAAAATGAACCCTTCGGCATCAGCAATCGATCTGAAATCTCCATAAGCCATTTGCTCAGTAGCATTGCTAGTGTATCCATGAAAATTGAATAATAGAGGTGTATTTATATTCTCATCATAAGAGTCAGGGATATAAACTATATATGACCTATTCAGATTATCATGAATCAGATTCTTGGTGACAGTTTGTTGTGAATAGCCACAAAAAGCAAGTGTCCCCAAAATAAGTGTTAGAATTAAATTTCTCATAATCTCAATTTACTACAAAAAAGAAAAAGACAGGGGTTAAGGAATGGTAAACAAATAAAGTATCACTTTTGAAGGTCTCTTTTTTCCTCCGACTTCGTTAAAAATACTCACCATAGCTAAGGCTATGCCTGCGCTTTTTGCCTTGTCGAATAAAAAAATAGCCACCCCAAAATATGATACCTTATTTAATTATCATTCCTAAGCTGCCTTTTTATACAAATAATATTTTTGATTTTTTTTTACTTACAAGCCTTTTTATGCTTGATCATTTCATCTTCATTATTTACAGCCACAGTCTTATTATCATTGAAGATAATATCCACTGGGTAGATTAGAGCAGGTTTGTCATTAACATCAGGATGATCTTCATACCATGATTTTATTGATGACCACATATCTCCTTCGTCATCTACAGATATGGTAGAATCATCAGGCATTGTAAAACTTATAGGATAGACCATTTCGAAACAATCATCTTTGTCATACCCTTCTTTATCACCACAAAAATCCTTCATTTTGACCATCTCATTCTCATTGTTGATGGTGATAAATTTATCTCCTTTTACTTTGATATCAACAGGATAAGATAGGCTTATTTTTTCCTTATTATCGGGATTGTTTTGGTGCCAATCCTTAATCTGAGTATAAAATTCGTCTTCATTTTCTGCCGTAATAACTGTACCGTCTGGTACTATAGCATCTAATGGAAATACGAGCTCAAAACACTCTTTTTTGTTCATCAATTTTCCCTCACGCAATTCTATTTCGTCAAACTTATCATCAGGGTTCAAGTCTTTACTACAAGATGCCAGTAAAAAGATGCTTAATATTAAAGTGCTTAGAATTGATTTATTCATGTTATTGATTTTGAACTGCTAATTTATACATAAAATATTTAATCTTCTGAAAGCTTGTCCCAAGATTATTGAATCATTCCTAAGAGTTATCAGATGTTCTATATTCAAAAAGTTACTTTGAGTCTTATTTTCATTGAAACTAAATACTTTGATAACTTGCAATATTTCTATTTATTTGAAGGCATGGCTATAGCTCTCTTATAAACTAAGTAAAATTTGTGCTTGTCTTTGTGGTTTTCTTTGTGAAATCGTTGCGCCGTTGTGGTGAATATTTGCATATTGTAAAATAAATAAACATGATTTCTGACAATAGACATATTCTTTTTTAACTATAAAGACCTCCAAGGTATCACAAAGAAAAGCACAAAGTAGATGTTGACTTATATATATTCCCAGCACCTCAAAATAATTTTTAGTCGCTATGATTTGCAGCTGAAATATTCTGCTATTTTTGAAATAAAAATGAAAACCTCATTATGATAAGATATTCGCTCTTTGTTTTTATACTATTTTTTGGTGTGTCTCTTAAGGCACAATCCATTGATACAAAACATAAGACATACCAACTTGCAAAAGAATCGTTGACTCAACTAAAAGAACTTTTAGCCATACCGAATGATGCTAATTTCCCTGAGGACATAGAAAAAAATGTTGTTTGGGTAGATAGTGTCTTACATGATATGGGCTTCAGGACTAAACGACTAGAGACAGAAACGGTGCCATTGCTTTTAGCAGATTATGTTTTTACAAATCCTAATAATCCTACAGTACTATTCTATTTTCATATTGATGGCCAGCCTGTAGATCCAGAATTTTGGTTTCAGGACGATCCATATCAAGCGGCATTAAAAAAAGAGGTTGAAGGAGAAGGGTGGATTGATATAGATTGGACAAATTTGCAAGGAGATGTCATCGATCCTGATTGGAGGATTTTTGCTAGATCTGCATCCGATGATAAGTCGCCTTTTGTGATGTTTTTGACAGCCTTAAAAGAGCAAAGAGAAAGAGGAGAATACCCAGAATTTAATCTTAAAGTAATCTTGGATTTTGAGGAAGAAAAAGGTTCGCCGCGATTAGCAGGAGCTGTAGAAAATTATAAAAAGGACTTGCAGTCTGATATGCTACTGATATTCGATGGGCCAAAACATATAAGTAATCAGCCTACGATTACTTATGGTGCTAGAGGAATTACGACCGTCACTGTGAAAGTATTTGGTCCTACCTTCCCACTGCATTCTGGACATTATGGAAATTATGCACCTAATCCGGCATTGCGCCTGTCCCAATTGCTTTCAAGTATGAAAGATGACGAAGGGCGAGTTACCATTCCTGGATTTTATGAAGGAATATCATTTGATGAAAAGACGAAGAAGATATTAGCAAATGTACCAGATAATGAAAATGAATTTAGAGTTAAGTTAGGCATAGGTAATACTGACAAAGTGGGTAATAACTATCAAGAATCTATTCAGTATCCTTCGCTAAATATACGAGGTATGGGTGCTGGATGGATTGGGAGTGAGGCGAGGACGATTGTGCCTGCTACAGCAACTGCAGAAATAGATATTCGCCTTGTGGTAGAGAGTCCTCCGAAGCGGCAGATTGATTTGGTGAAAAACCATATTATAGATCAAGGCTACTTAGTACTAGACCGAAAGCCAACTTCAAAAGAGCGATTTGATAATCCAAAGATTTGTCAATTTATAAATAATAGAGCGTATTCAGCATTTCGAACAGAATTGGATTCTAAATTAGGAATATGGGCTTATGAAACTATAAAATCTGAATTTGGGGTCGAGCCGATAAGAGTCAGAACCTTAGGAGGGAGTGTTCCTATCTCTCCATTTATAAAATCATTGAGTGTGCCAGCCATTATTATACCTTTGGTCAATAGTGATAACAATCAACACAGTCCAAATGAAAATTTGAGGGTTGGGAATTATTTTGATGGAGTCAAGACGTTTTACGCTTTTTTGAATTCGAAAATATAAACATGGAGTGATTAACAATATGTTATTAAATCACTTCCTTAATAGAAAGAAATGAGAGAATTATTAAAACTGCTTTCTGTAGTCTTATTACTTTTGGTAATATCCTGCAATGATCCAGTTGCAAGCAATAATGAAGATGTACTGCCATCGAAAGAGACTCCAATACGATTAGACATAAAAGCAGCAAATAATTTGATTGAGTTGCCTTTAGCTTGTGTTTTACAAGAATATCCTAATAAGCTGGGTCAAGTAGTTGGAGACAAAAATGATTTAAGAGAGCCTAGCGATTTACATCCAACATTTTATGGTTGTTTTGATTGGCATTCTGCGGTTCATGGGCATTGGTCACTAGTGAGATTGCTTAAAGAATTTCCAGAAGTAGATGAGAAAGAAGATGCTTTACTTAAGTTGAAAACGACGTTATCCAAAGAAAATATCCTGAAAGAAATTGTCTATTTCGAAGGCAAACACAATAAGTCATATGAACGGACTTATGGCTGGGCCTGGCTGCTGAAACTAGCTGAAGAATTGCATACTTGGGATACATATGAAGCTCGAGAGCTAGAAAATAATTTGCAACCTCTCACAGACGTTATTGTAAATAAATATGCCGATTTCTTACCCAAATTAGTTTACCCCATTAGAGTAGGAGAGCATACCAATACTGCTTTTGGGCTGAGCTTTGCGTTGGATTATGCTAAGACGTTGAAAGATGAGGCATTAGAAACCTTAATTAAAAAAAGAGCAAAGGAATTCTATTTTTCTGATCAAAATTGTCCTCTTTCATGGGAGCCCAGTGGCTTTGATTTTCTATCACCTTGTCTGGAAGAGGCGAGCCTAATGAGCAAGGTTTTAGATGGCGAGGAATTCAAAATTTGGATAGATAAATTTTTACCAAAATTAAAAGATCCTTCATTTCAATTAGAAGTAGGGAAGGTGTCTGATAGAACGGATGGCAAACTAGTACACTTAGATGGATTGAATTTTAGCAGAGCATGGTGTCTAAAAAATATTGCTGATGCCGATCCCAAATATGGACACCTCATTGCTATTGCCAATGATCATATCAATCATTCTCTTCCTGCTCTTGTAGGAGATACTTATGAAGGTGGACATTGGCTTGGTTCTTTTGCAATTTATGCGTGTCAATGAAGTGATTTAAAAACGCAGGTTAAAATGATATGCAAAGGAATTAACATTATGTTTTTAATTCTACTTTAAGATATTAGATTTATTATCAGGTTATGAGGTTTAAGGTTTAGGGCATGCATGGTTAGATGTTGACCAGAAGGAGATTTGTCAACATCTAACCTTGCAAAACCCTATACCTCATACCTTAAACCTCAATTTCATCCAACACTTTTCACAATGTCTTAAAGTAGAATTAAATCACTTCTACAAGAACAACTATATGTTTCACATTGTTAAATGAGACAAATAAAAGGAAATGTCGCAGTTTAAAGATTTACTACAAATATTAGATTTAGAACAGGAAAATAGCTCCACATTTGTTGGGAGTAGCTTGGATATTGGAAGTTTTAGTGTCTATGGGGGCCAGGTATTGGCGCAATCTGTGGCAGCAGCAGCTATGGTATTAGATGATGAGAAGGTATTGCATTCGCTACATGGATATTTTTTAAGACCTGGTGATATTTCGATTCCAATCAAATATAAGGTTGATGTCTTTAAGGAAGGCAGAAGTTTCAATACAGTACGAATAAGTGGATTGCAGAATGATAAGACTATTTTTATAATGGCTGCTTCCTACCACATCAGAGAGGAGGGTATTCATCATCAATCGGCTATGCCCAACGTTGCGCAACCAGAATCATTGACTTCTTTTTCAGATCTATTTGCTCAATTTGCCGAAAAGTTTGATGTCAAGCCAAAAGGAATTTTCAGTGCAGAAAGCCCCATTATTTTCCGTCCAGTCGAACATTACAATCCTTTCAATCCAGGGATTCGTCCACCTTGCAATCATACTTGGTTCAAAATCAATGGAGAATTAGAAAATCCTACATTAAAATTGAGACAAGCGATATTGACTTATGCATCGGATTTCAATTTGCTTATTACATCTATGATGCCTCATAATATGTCAATGTTTACTAATCCGATTCGATTGGCGAGTTTGGATCATGCTATGTGGTTTCATGAAGAGTTTACCTTGGATGACTGGATATTGTACGCTGTGGAAAGTCCTTATGCAGGAGCAGCAAGAGGATTCTGTACGGGGAAGATGTATACTCGAGATGGGCGGTTGATTGCTTCTGTGACTCAGGAAGGATTGGTGAGGCAAATGTGATTTTTTTTACCACAAGATTCATAAGGCAGCACAAAGGTCACGAAGCTGGATGTAAACAAGGTGTATTCAAGTAGAAATTCACTTTTTTAGAAAATAACGCAACACTCACTTATTCAATATGTTGCACTTGATAAGTCTAATAATTAGGTGTACATTTGCACTAATTCAGAGTAATGTTCGTTACAATTACTAACAATGACAGAAAAACGAAATAATAATAGAGTACAGCTATCCACAAAGATAGAGTTCAAAAAGAATGATCCCAAAGCATTTTTGGAGTCTCTTAAGGCTAGAAAAGAAGAGGCGAAAAAGCTTATTGATTCGAAAGGTAAATTTTATTTCCCACGAAATTAGCATCTGAAAAATAATATTATAGATCGAGAAATCCCATTTGAAGATAAATTTGGGAACAGATATTTGTTGATTCTCTCACAAATGTATTTAGGTGAGACAAAGCTTTCTTATCCAGCGATTGAAATCATATTACAACCAATAGGAGAAAAGTCCAGAATGTTAGTTAGGTCAAATTCAATGCAAATGGTTCGATTCCTTATAAAGTCTATTAAGCAATATTTGACAGACCACCCAAACTCAATATTTTTCTTTTATGCAGATAATGCGCCAATTTACATGAATAGTAAACGTATAAAAGACAAAATACTTCCTCAAGATTTCAGACAAAAGTTATTTGTAAAGATTCTAACAAAAGATGAAGACGTTATATATGAAACATTTGCCATGGATATCGAAAATACAAACCATAGAGTAACGATATTTTCGAGAAGTGACAGTTTGATCAATTTATGTAATTTCTCAAACCTATTAAAAGATTACTTTTTTGGCGAGAAATAATCGATTAGTGAATAACTTCATATAGAAATTTTCCTAATCTGTAATTCGTCATTCGGAATTATCTTAGTTATCTTTGCGGTTCAATTTTAAAATATAATAAAATGTCATTAGAAGTAGAAGGCTTATTGCACAAAAAATTTGAGACTGAAAATAAAACTGATAGTTTTCAAGCTAGAGAATTTGTAATACAAACAGATGGACAATATCCTCAATTTGTAAAGTTCCAATTGGTTCAAGATAGATGTGGTGCTGTAGATCCATTTAATGAAGGAGAAAAAATAAAAGTTTTTTTTGATCTTAGAGGAAGAGAATGGAATGGTAAATATTTTACAAATCTGAATGCTTGGAAATTAGAAAAAGTTTCTATCAATCCACCACCTGCCGCTCCTGTAGGAGAAGGAGGACTACCAACTGAAGAACCACCATTTACTAATTTTAGCGATGGAAAGGATATGATGGCTGGAGATTTGGACGATCTTCCGTTTTAAAGAATTTTAAAGATTGGAGAGATTGGAAAGATTGGAGAGATTCTGAAAGATTGGAGAAATTGGAGAAATTGGAAAGATTGGAAAGATTGGAGAGATTGAGTTCGAAAGTAATCTTTCCAATTCTTTTCAATCTCTCCAATTAACAATCTTTCCAATCTCTAAACCTCTCTTTTCAATAAATCATTTACAGCTTTACCTAGATTTGAAAATTTGTAGTCAAAGGACTCTTCTTGAAGTCTTTTGGGGTAGACACGATTACTATTCAATACAACATCTGCCATTTCTCCAAGAAGTAAACGCAAGCCAAAAATAGGTGCGGGCATCGCTATAATACCATTAAGCGCATTTTTTATTGCTATAGTAAATTGCTTATTTGTTATAGGATCTGGAGTGACTGCATTGTATATCCCTGATGGATATTTGCTTTCTATTTGATTGATAAAAACATTGCACAAATCATCAATGTGAATCCATGAGTAATACTGCTTCCCATTTCCAAAATAATTGTAGACACCGACAAGTTTTGTCATTAGGATTTTTGGCAAAGCACCACCTTTTGTAGATAATACAATTCCTATTCTATTAATTAGGAGGCGGTCAACTAATGGTTCAAGTTCTTTAGCAGAATCTTCCCATAACCTACAGCAATCTGCCATGAAACCTTGTCCAACAGGACTTGATTCATATAATTTTTCATCCTTCCGATCTCCATAAAATCCTACAGCAGAAGCAGAAATATATGCCTTAGCTTTATGTCCAGTGTTTTCAAGTGCTATTTTGATTAATTGCGCACTTTTGACCCGACTTTCGATTAGAAGTTTTTTACGGGATGAATTCCATCTTTTGTCTGCAATTCCAGCACCGTTCAGATTGATAATGTAATCTACCTTGACAGCATTCTCATCTATAGTCATCGAATCGAAATCCCATTTGAAATAAGTAATTCCATCCACTGATTTTGAATTTCTGGAAAGGATATGGATATTGTATTTGGATGTATTTAATAGTTCTATTATTCTACTACCGACTAATCCTGAACCACCTGCTATTAGAATACTTTTTTTCATAGTTTAGTAACCGAATAAGAACTTTATTTGTTTATAATGATTTGATCGCTCAGAGCGATCAAATCATTTATGCTCGGAATCGAGCCATATCCATTCGTAATAATACAGAAATCATTATGGTAAATCCAAGCAAAGCACTACCTCCTTTGCTCAAAAAAGGCAAGGGAATCCCAATGACGGGCATGAGACCCAGGGCCATTCCTATATTGATAAAGAAATGGAAGAAGAGAATTCCCGCAACTGCATAAGCATAGTTTTGGATGAATGCATTTTTTGCACGTTCTGCAATGATGACGATTCGTGAGAGTAGGAGTGTAAATAAAAATATGACACCTACACTTCCTATAAACCCTTGTTCTTCACCGACAGTACTAAAGATGAAATCAGTAGTTTGTTCCGGTACATAATTGAGTTTAGTCATATCACCTTGAAGGAATCCTTTGCCTTTGAGTCCACCAGAGCCGATTGCTCTTTTGGATTGGATAATATTGTACATTGAGCCTCTAGGGTCACTTTTTTCGGGTCGTAGCCACACGTTGATTCTATCTTGTTGATGTGGTTCTAGCAGCTTTTCAAATGCAAAACTAGATCCAAAAGCGAGAATTGATGCTAAGGCCAATGAAGGCAAAACCAAGGTAACGGTTCTAAACATTCGTTCTTGTATCAATAAATAGGTATACACTAATATTGATATCAGAATAATGCCAATGCCAAACAAATATAAATCTCTGATATAGAATAATATGGTAACAAAAGAGATGACCAGAAAAACCATACCTGATCTCCATGTCTGACCTACATTATAGATGAATATTCCTAGACTTGTCATTGCTATTAAAAGGGTAACAACCTTAGGATCAAAAACAAGTGAACAAATGAAGATGCCGGCAATCGAAAAACCAAGAATGTAAACTAGGACAGATAACCCTCTCCTATAAAAAAGTATAAAGAATGACAAGAAAATCAATGCTGAACCTGCATCTGATTGAAGCAAGATTAGAAGCATCGGAAGTGCAATCAACCCGAGCGAAATCAATATGGTATTTCGATTTCGGATATCAATTTTATAGGAAGAGAGAAAGCTACTGACAGCTATAGCTGTAGCAAATTTTGCTATTTCTGCAGGTTGAAACGATAAGCCAAATAAAGAGAACCAAGATCTGGCTCCTTTTATTTCAGAACCGACCAAAAGAACAAGAATAAGAAGAAAGATGCCTATCGAATAGATTGGAAAAGCAAAGGAATTCCAAAATTCCCATTCAATGGCATATACGATGATAAAGGTCGCAATAGCAACTAATAACCAAATAGTCTGTTTTCCAATCGAACTGCTGAAGTCAAAGTAGGCATATGGGTCATTGCTGTCATATACTGCAGCATATAACATCAACCAACCTATAACCAAAAGCGAAAAATAGACAGTGAGTGTAATCCAGTCAATAGACTTTGATGCTATTCTAGATCTGCGACTCATATTGGATTTTTGAAATATAGGTTTTAGTATCCTACCAACTCGGACTTACTGATATTGTCCATGACAGGGATTACTCCTGGAAAACTATTTTTAAGTTTGAGAAGAAAACCCATCAATTGCATTTTATTCTCATAAGCTCCAACCTTTACTCTGTAGTAGGGAGCAACGTGATTCCATTTTACTTTAACATCAGGATATCTAGATGAAAATTTACCTCTAGCGGTTTCCATTTTTCTTCTATCATTAGTAGTTATAATTTGAATTCTCCAACCCTTAATAGTGTTTTGTGCTTTATTGGTTGAGGTAAACTGGTCCATCATTTGGGTGATTGTGGCACTTGTATTTACTGTAACTTCTCCCTGTGCATTAACTTGAAAACTATAGAGAAGACTAAGTAATATTACAATATATTTCATAACGATATTTTTCTAAATTAATTGGATTCCTGAAGATGTCCCCAATCTGGTTGCGCCAGCTTTGATAAGTTCATTTGCAGCTTTTTTGGTTTTAATTCCACCACTTGCTTTAATTTGAACTGCATCACCCAAGAATCCCTTCATTGCTATAACATCTTTTACGTCCGCTCCTTTTGGAGCATAACCTGTTGATGTCTTTGCAAAATCAACGTTATATTTTACACAAAGATTGCAAAGATTTTCTAATTCTTTTGAATTTAGATAGGCTGTTTCAAGAATTAATTTCAAAACTTTACCTCTCTTAAGTTTTGTAGCTGTAGTATAGCTATCTATTTCGTTTTCGATGAGATCCCAGTTTCCATTTTTGACAGCTGGGAGATTTATGACAATATCTAATTCATCAGCTCCGGCATCGATGGCTCTTGTAATGGCATCAATTTTAGTTGCAACATGATCATATCCAAATGGAAATCCTATCACCGTACAAATTTTCACTTTACTACCTTTAAGTTCACGTTGGGCAAGATCTATATAAAATGGAGGAATACAGACTGCTGCAAACTCATGTTCGATTGCTTCTTGACAGTGTTTTTTTATCTGCTCATTGGTAGCAATGGGAGATAATAAGGTATGGTCAATAAATCGATTTAATGACATTAAATAGTTTTTATTATGATCTTAGTTACAACAATTTAGGCGCAAGATGCCAATATTAAACTGTAAAAAGAGATTATTTACCAAAGATTGACCTTAAAGTAGGAATAATGAATTTGACCAATTTTGGATTTGTTCAAATGGAAATTTAATAAAATGAAGTCACAAAATGATCATAAATGCGAACTCGATTCATGATGACATAGATAAGAGCGAATAAGAAAAGACAAATCAAAAGCATTCTAGCTTTTCGAGCAGCTTTTTTGTTTTTATCCCTTCTACTGGTGTATCTATATCTTGATGATGCCATTCTATGTATTAGATGATAATTGTTTGCAAATCTACTTATAAAATATAAAAATCCACAACCGACAAGCGATTGTGGATTAAATAAGCTTTATATCTTACGCTCTCGAGGTATTAACCCTTTTTCTGAGCTTCAAGGTAATCTACAGCTTGACCAACGGTCTGAATATTTTCAGCTTGTTCATCAGGAATAGATACATCAAATTCTTTTTCGAATTCCATGATAAGTTCTACCGTATCTAAGGAGTCTGCTCCTAGATCGTTAGTAAAGCTGGCTTCATTGGTAACTTCTGACCCATCAACGCCTAATTTGTCGATGATGATTTTTCTTACCTTTTCTGAAATTTCTGACATAGTGTTTGTATGTTTTTATTAGAGAATGCAAAATAACCTCTTAAGAAATTCAAAACCAAGCTTTTTAAACATTATTTAACAAGCTGCTTTTTGACGCATTATTCTAATCATTTGATAATCAAATATTTAGTAATACATATTAATATTACTTATGTTTCGCAAAATAGGATAAATTGTAAAAAAGACCACTAAAGAAAGGGATAAATATAAAAAGAGCAGTAATTGAAATCAATTATTGTCTATATTACACTAAGTACATTGTATATTCGCGCTCCTAAATCAAAGATATTGAGCAAAATTAAAATTATAGATCATCAAAACACTAAGATTTTAGCCACTTTAGGCCCTGCATCTAGTAGTTCCGAAGTATTATTAAAACTTGTAAAAGAAGGAGTGAATGTTTTTCGACTCAACTTTTCTCATGGCTCACATGAAGATCATGCAAAAACTGTTGACCGAATTATGAAGCTCAAAAAAGAGCATAGCTTGACTGTTGGAATTTTAGCTGACCTTCAAGGACCTAAATTACGGGTAGGAAAGATAGAAAATGATGGCCTCGAAATTAAACAAGGAGACGTACTTACGTTTGTAAATGAACCTTGCCTCGGGACGATGGAGAAGATCTATATGAGTTATGGTGATTTTGCAAGAGATGTCAACAAAGGAGAACAAGTACTCATCGATGATGGAAAACTGGTTTTAGAAGTTTTGGAGACGGATAATATCAGTGAGGTAAAATTAATAGTCCTATTTGGAGGAAAACTTTCTTCTAATAAAGGGGTGAATTTGCCAGACACTAAAATTTCTCTTCCTTCTTTGACAGAAAAGGATTTAAAAGATTTAGAGTTTATTCTAACGCTTCCTGTCAATTGGATTGCTCTTTCTTTTGTGCGTAAGGCTCAAGATATTAAAGAGCTTAAAAGGAAAATCGCAAACGCAGAACATCCGGCAAAAGTCATTGCAAAGATTGAAAAGCCAGAAGCCGTAGCTAGAATAAAAGAAATAATAAAAGCTACAGACGCAATTATGATCGCCCGCGGTGATCTCGGCGTCGAAGTACCGATGGAGAAGCTGCCAGCTATCCAAAAGCAAATAATCAAAAGGTGCATTCAAAGAGCAAAACCAGTGATTGTGGCCACCCAAATGATGGAAAGCATGATCACTAATCCTAGCCCGACCAGAGCTGAGATTACAGATGTGGCTAATGCTGTTTTGGATGGAGCTGATGCAGTAATGTTAAGTGGTGAGACCTCCGTAGGAAGACATCCAGTAAAAGTTGTCCAGGCAATGAATAAGATCATAGAGGAAGCTGAACAACATTACGAAATGCATACCAAGAGACCGAAACCAAATCCGGATTCATCTACATTCTATTCAGACACAATATGCTTAGGTGCTCCGAAAATTGCCGATGATATTGGAGCCAAAGCACTTTGTGGTTTGACAGTTTCTGGGTATACCGCTTTCAAGATGTCAAGCTATAGGCCAAAATGTAAAATCATTATTTTTTCTAATCAGGAGCACATGTTGTCTACATTAAGTCTCGTATGGGGAGTCAAATGCTATTTGTATGACAAGTTTACAACTACAGATGAGACCATTCACGACCTTACAGAGATACTAAAAGAGAAAGGAGATGTAAATATTGGTGATGTTATAGTGAATACTGGTGCCATGCCTCTGCACAAACGATATCGTACGAATATGATGAAGATTACTGTGGTGGATTAATTTTTTAAGTGCCGCAAAAGAAGCAGGTAATTTTCGTCACTAAGGAATGATTCAATAATAAAGTAACATTTTCTACTTGTTATTTTATCTTTCTACGGCGTTAAAAAGCCTCGCCAATGCGCTGCATTGTCTACGCCTGCCTGCCGGTAGGCAGGTTTTTTGCCTTGTTGAAAAATAAAATACCTGCGTATAAAAGCGAACTTTATTAATGTATCATTCCTAAGGAACGTTTAAAAAACAAGTTGTGCATTTTAGTATTCATTTACATAATTCAAGCACATTTTATTCTTCTTTATATGTGTAGTGATATTTTTTCTTTGTAATAATGCATAAAGGGATTCCCAAGCTTGCAAAGATTGGTAAGCCCGAGTTCAAAAATGTTTGCCTAACTCTCTGTGTCTGTCGATAAAACAGAGCTTACCAATCCTTCCCGATAACTATCGGGAGGCTTGGTAATCTCAGCCATAATGCTTAAATCCAATTAAGAAACCATAAAAACAAGTTGTGCATTTTAGTGTTTAATGATGAAATTCCAACACAATTTATACGTTACTATGAACTGAGCAAACTCAACATTTAAACTTGGGGAGGAGGAGCGTCTGCTTTTTTATTGATTAATCTCGAATTCATTTTTATTAAAAACCACTTCACAAATTTGTGCTCACCGAGAAGTGATCCAATAGTAAATAACATGACTTGGTAGACAAAATAAATAGCCACGAATTTTACTACAAACGAAAGAGTGGCATTTTCAATTTCTATGCCCAAAGTTTTGAAAAGAAATTTTCTTACGACCACTGTTGAACTACCAGTAATAGCAAAAATGATAAATATCCAAGCCATCCTCTTATCAGTCTTGATTCCCCATTTCTCTTTCCAGATTTCCCAAATTCGTTTCAATTGCTTTAGTGTTTTTTGATGATTATGAATAGATATATGTGCGATTTAGGAATTATTCTTATTTCTGCTTGGGTTTGTATCGAGATTTATCCATTATTTTTTGTGCGTCTTTGAGTGTGATCAGCTCATGAAGGCTTGTCTTGGGATATTTTTTCATATATGCTTTTACGATCTGTAATCCCATATAGTTAGCTGTTCGACCGGGTGCTTCAGGAGGCATCCCTGGGGAATTTGGGCTTGGATTTATATACTTGTTTATTTTTATAGTATTTGATTCATAAAACAAATTCTGGTCAAAGAAAAATGCCCACATTTCCAATTCATTTGATTTGACCCATGCTGTTTGATCTGTGGAGTATTCCAGTAGAATAGAGTCAGGCGTTTCGGGAAGGACTTTATCTAGTATGTATAACTGCTTTCCATTATGAATCATATGGTCTATTAACCTGCTGCCAGGCACTCTGCCAAGTCGATCATTGATAAGCAATTCCATTATCATTTTTGCAATATATTCCTTTGAGAATGTCCTAGTCAAATATTGAGAAAATGCAGGATTTTTTGGGTCAATTTCTTTGTATTTGTAATCTTTCCCCAAATACATATCTAGCCCAATGCCTATTCCATCTTTTTTCTCGTCTTCAAAAACAAATTTTTGATAAGTATATTCAGAGGTGAATGTATAAATGTTTGGCGCTACGAAATCATCGAAGTAGTATTTCATAAACTTCATTCCCTTTTCTAATTCTGCTAAAGCACCTGATTCAAGATCATTGAAAACTATTGCAACTTTATTTTGAAGTTTTATGATTCTTTCATCTCCAAGATACCCTCTGAGATTACCCAAAAATTCTTCATTGCTTTCTCCTACAAAAGGAAGAACTCTTGTGAAAAAGATATCTGTAAATTCTGGATATTTTGCTTTTAGCATATCCACGTTACTGTCTAGATTATTGGTATCTAATTGAGCTAGTAGCTGATCAAAACGGACAATTTCTTGTTTGATTTCTATTCCAGAAATATCCGGGACAAATTCTTTCGGTTCATTTTCACAACTCCAGAAAATAAATGAAAAAAGCATGAGAGCGAGGAAAAACATTCCTTTTCGGGGCATAACTATATATTTCTTTTCAAATGTCATTTTGAATAAGTACATTTCAAAATTTATTTTTTGTGTTAATTTTGATAAATATTATTTCAATCTATCTTTCGCCTCGCCGGCTAGGCCTTCTATTTTTTCTTGATAAAAAACAGAAGCAAAAAAATCAAGACTGGCTAATGCAGCCCTGCAATGGGACTGAACGATCATCGAAGATGTGGTAGCGTTAGCTAACAAGAGAAGGAACGCGACAGCGATGGGTAGGCCACCCGCCACTTACGTGTTCATTCCTTTGTCAACTATCATCGCCACTCTTCGAGACCAGTCAGTCCCCCACATACCCAGTCATGGCTATGCTTCCTTTTATTTAGTTTCAACCCCTTAGGTTATTTAAAAAATAAAAAAACGAAATTGCACTTTGTGAAACGTGAAGTAAAGAAATTATATTTTATTAAAAATAAAGTCATTCATTTTCGTCCAAAGATGCATTCTTGCATTGTCTCCATAGATGCCATGATTTCGATTTGGATATACGTAAGTATCGTATTGTTTGTTTGCTTTTATAAGAGCATTCATCATTTCAGTGGTATTTTGAAAATGAACATTATCATCGCCAATTCCATGAACGATCAGATAATTACCCTTTAATTGATCAGCAAAATATACAGGACTGTTTTCTTTGTATCCAGCTTCATTCTCTTTTAATGTACGCATGAATCTTTCTGTATAGACGGTATCATACCACTTCCAGCTAGTTACAGGGGCTACAGCAATTGCAGACTTGAATACGTCATTTCCTTTCAGAATACATAAGGAAGACATATATCCACCATAACTCCATCCAAATATTCCGATTCTTGAAGCATCTGTGTAAGGTAATCCACCTAAATACTTTGCAGCTTCTATTTGGTCAATTGTCTCATATTTGCCCAATTGAAGGTAAGTCATTTTTTTAAATTCTTCACCTCTAGCTCCTGTTCCTCTAGGGTCTACACAAGCCACGACATAATCATGTTGAGCCAATTGCTGATACCACCAGTAGTTATTCCCTTTCCAACTATCAGTAACTTTCTGACTCCCAGGCCCGCTATATTGGGTCATAAATACTGGGTACTTTTTTGACTTGTCAAAATTCAATGGCTTGATCATCCAACCATTCAATTCTACTCCTTCGCTAGTCGTAAAAGTGAAAAAGTCTACATTGCTCGCACCATAATCCTTCTGCAGTTGACTTATGTTTTTATTCTCTTCTATTACTCTAACCACGTTTGAATTTCTATCATATACAGTGAAAATAGGCGCTTTATTGGCATTGCTATACGTATTGACAAAGTAGTCAAAGGTACTGCTCCATTGAGCATTATTAGTCCCTGAATTGTTGGCAATTAGACTTTTATTTTTGCCATCTAAATTAACAGAATAGACATGCTTTTGTATAGGTGTTTTTTCTGCAGCTTGATAATAGACTTTTCCATTCTTTTCATCGACACCATAAAATCCAGTGACGTCATATTTACCAGAAGTGATCGCTTTTTTCTCATTTCCTTTCATATCATACAGATAGATATGATTGTAGCCATCTTTTTCACTTGTCCATACAAAATGCTTTTTGTCTTTTAGGAAGGTCAAATTGTCTGTAATGTCGATATAGTATTTATTGGTTTCATGAAGCATTACTTTTGACTTATTCTTTTTAGTATCAATTAGATAAAGTTTAAGATCATTTTGATGTCGGTTCAATTTAAAAACTACAATTTTATCATTCTCGGCCGTCCATTTGATTCTAGGAATATAAATATCATTTTCATCTTCAATGTCTATTTTCCTTATATCTTTTTCCTTCAAGTAATATATGTGGGCGCTAACATCAGAATTTTTTTCTCCCACTTTAGGGTATTTAAAAGTCTCATAGATTGGATATAGTCCATCATCGTATTTAGTTAAGGTAAACTCCTTCACATTGGATTCATCAAATCGAATGAAGGCAATTTTCTCCCCATCTGGAGACCAATAAAATGCTTTTGCAAAAGAAAACTCTTCTTCGTACACCCAATCCGTAGATCCATTGATGATAGTATTTTGCTCGCCATCTTTTGTTATTTGTGTGGTTTCTCCTGATGTCAAATCAGTAAAATAGAGATTGTTTTTATGTACAAATGCTGCCTTTTCAGCACTAGAATTGAATGTAGCATATCCTATTTTACCATCGCCGTTCCAGACATTTATTAGTTCTTTACTATCTCTGTCATACACATGAAACTTTGCCACAGAACTTCTTCGATATATGCCTTTAACCTCACTCTTTATCATGATCCTGTGCTCATCATCGCTAAACGTGTAAGAGTTGATCGCTCCTGAGAATCCTTCTTTGCCTTTAAGTTCTTCTGCATTCAAAATATCAGATACGAATTCTCCAGAAGTAAGGTCATATTTCTTGATAGTATTGTCTTGGAGCCTCGTATAATGTTTGCCATCTTTTAGAAAGTTGAAACCTGGGACAGATTTGGCAGAAAAAGTAAAATTTTTCCAAAGGTCTTCAGTTGTGATTTCCTTTTGAGAAGTGACTGAAATTATGAACAGAAATGAAGCAAATATTGATAAGTAAACTTTCATTGTTAATGGCTTGAAATGAAATGATTTCGTAACGAATCCGAAAAGTACAAAGTGCATATTAGAAAAATAGTGTTTGTAAGTATTTTATTTTAATCATAACGCTTGGAACTGGACTAAGCGTTGATGTGAAGCACTTAATTTTTTATTATTCTAAAATTTAACCGCAAAGTAGACCCTAAGTCCGCAAAGGATTGTGGTTCTCGAACTTAGCATCTTTGCGGTGTGTATCACAAATTGCACAAAAAGTAAATCATAATTGTTTGTATAGTTTTTAACATTGTCATCCTGCAGTGGAACATTGTCATCCTGAGCGCAGTCGAAGGAAGACAATGCTATTATTGCAGTAATTTCGACCGAAGTGGAGAAATCTAGCTCTTGATGTAATAAAATGGTGGATTTCTCCACTTCGGTCGAAATTAAAGTAAAGGCAAACTCCTTGATTCTTCGACTCCGATGAATCTTCGCTCAGAATGACAAGAAGTGTTCGACTTCGATGAATCTTCGCTCAGAATGACAAGGAGTGTTCGACTGCGCTGGCGCTTTGTTCAAGATGACAAGGAGCTTATACACACATCTTTGCGGTAATCCTACTCTCCTTTAAATTTTTAGTTACATTTACACATAAAGTTAATTTGTAATATGTCTAAAAAAAGCAAGAAGAAGCAGGAGAAAATAAAGTCATTGCGAATTCAGAAGGAATCTGTAAAAACTAGTTTATTACCTCCATTTTGGAAAAATTCAACCCATCTGATTTCTGTTTTTGCAGCTATCCTTATCACATTTGCTTGCTTTTACAATACGACAAATAGCCAATTTGTAAACTGGGACGATGATCGCAATTTTTACGAAAATGAGCATGTCACTACGATCAATAAAGACAATTTTTGGAGCAACTCAAAGAAGATCTTTACGAGTAATGTTATTGGTAATTACAATCCGCTTACCATATGGACATTTGCTGTAGAAAAAAGAATCTACGGCTTTGATAAACCAGGAAAGTGGCATGGGACAAATGTCCTTTTACATCTCATTTGTGTGTTTTTTATTTTTAGAATTTGTCTGCTTTTAGGTTTGCGATGGCAAGGGTCATTGTTTGTTGCCTTGCTTTTTGGTATTCACCCGATGCGGGTAGAATCTGTAGCGTGGGTGACGGAGCGAAAAGATGTTTTGTTTGGAGCATTTTATCTATCTGCCCTCTACTTTTATATCAAAGGAAAATTGAATGGCAAAGGGTATCATGTAATCATATTTACCCTATTCATTCTGTCGCTATTTTCGAAGATCCAAGCTGTGATATTACCGCTTTCGATGATAGCTGTTGATTATTATTTAGATGGAAAGTTAGATTTTAAATCAATTCTTAAAAAGACACCTTACTTTATATTGTCATTGATTTTTGGATTGATAGGACTTGTGTTTTTGAAAGGGGAAGGTTCTTTGGATAACGCTGTTACATATCCAGCTTGGCAAAGAATGTTTGTCGGGTCGTACAGTTATATGATTTATTTGGTCAAAGCTGTTTTTCCTTATGAGATGTCACCTTTGTATCCATATTCGGCAAAGATGCCATCCTACTTTTATCCGACGCTTTTAATATTTCCAGCAATGGTTTATGGAATGTACATCTTGTATAGAAGAGAAATGAAAGTATGGTTTTTTGGCTTGTTGTTCTTTACAGTAAATATCATTTTTCTTCTGCAAATTTTAGGAGCAGGACAAGGATTTTTAGCTGATCGATTTACCTATATCGCATACTTTGGCCTATTCTTTATTGCCGGTTATTATTTTGATAAATATTTTCAAGAAAAGCCGAATTTGAAATTGGCTCTTCTTGGTGGAGCCGCTGCTTTGTTTCTTGTATTTGGATATATGACCACCCAACAAAATAAGGTATGGAAGAATAGTGAAACACTCTGGACCCATGTATTAAAATACCATCAAAATGCTACTCTTCCATATGGTAATCGAGCCAACTATCTACGTCAAGAAGGAAGAACCCAAGAAGCATTAAGAGACTATAATAAAGCCACATCTTTAAATCCAAAAGGAGAGCAAGCCTTCAATAGTCGAGCAAGATTGTACTTCGATATTGCCAAGACAAAGGATACACTAATGTTGGCCCTCCAAGACTATAATCGCGCCATCGAATTGGACCCCCAAAATGGAGAATTTCTCATAAATAGAGGGGCTACCCATGCAAGATTAGGAGATGTCAATAAAGCTATAGCTGATATAAATGAAGGATTAATCTATCAACCTGATCATGCTGTAGGATACTTGAACCGTTCTGTCTTGTACAATGGACAGGGCAAGATTCAAGAAGCGCTGAACGATATCAATTCGTATCTGAAGTTGAAACCTTACACTGCTGATTTGTGGTATGAAAAAGGAAGGGCTCTCCGGAATCTTAATAGACTGCCTGAATCGATTCCTGCGTATACTAGGGCTATTCAATTGAATCAAAGACAACCTGTGTTTTATTATGAAAGGGGGAGGACGTATATGGCAATGAATAAGGTGAATGAGGCCAAGCAGGATGTACAGATGGCTATTAATTTGGGATATACTGGGGTGGATCCGGGATTGAAGCAGCAATTGGGGATATGAGGAAAGTATGATTTTTAAGTAAGATTGAGATGATAAACTTGATGCAAATTTTGCTCTTTCGGTTGAAATCTATTATAAGAGGGCACTATACTGTGTAACCATTATGGTATAAATTAGTTACAAATATTTAGAAATAGGTTACAATATTATATCTATGCTGTATGAGTATCGATAATCAAGTAGAAGCAAAAATACGAAAGTATAAAGCTGGAGCTATTTTTTTCAGTGAAGACTTTTACGATTTAGGAAACCCTGGAGCAGTGAAAGTAGCTTTGCATAGATTAGTGAAGAGAGGTGATTTGTCGAAAATAGCTTAGGGAATATTTGCCAAACCCGAATACGACGAATTGGTTGGGGAAGTATTGCCATCTACAGAAGCAATCGCCAAAGCTATAGCAAAGAGAGATAAGGCTCGCATATTACCCACCGGAAGCTATGCTTTCAAACCACCAGATAAATACATTAAATTGTGGGAGGCTGATTACAAAAAGATGCAAGAAGAAATGATTCCAGGAGAGAGCCCGTCTTTTGATAAATTAATAGCCTCAGTAAAGCATGAGGTTGATGAATACAATAACTTAATAAATTTTTGCATAAGCGAGATACAATTAGAGATCTGAAAAAAAGTTCTAATTTTCCCGAGCAAAACGTATTTGTTATTAAAACCTAAACGAGTTGTATTTATTAACAATCAAGTTTAAGCACAGACACTTGAGCTTCAATGAAGGCAATAAACTGTATCCTACTTCAAAATCGAAATATAGGTACACACGAAATATATGTGTGTTCAACATATTGCACAAAAAGTAAATCATATTTGTATGTATCGTTCTTAATATTGTCATCCTGGACCGCAGCGGAACATTGTCATCCTGAGCGCAGTCGAAGGAAGACATACTCCTTGATTCTTCGACTTCGATGAATCTTCGCTCAGAATGACAAGGAGTGCTCGACTGCGCTGGCGCTTCGCTCAAGATGACAAGGAGCATATTTTCTTGAGAAAGTGCAAACTATACACACAAAATATATAGTCAACTTACAAGTTTCGGAAAAAGTATTATTTTTAGGTGGATAAGATCAAGAAATGGTTGAGATGAATGAAATCCAGATTATAACAATATGTGGATCATGTCAGACTTCCTGTGTATTAAAAAAATAAAAAAGATAATGAGTACTACTGAACAACAAATAATGAAGTTTCTTGAACCATTCAATAGCGAAATATCATCTCTTGCCCAGCAATTGCGTGACCATTTGAGGAAAGAAACAAAACCAACTATTGAATTAGTAGGAGATTCCACTATTTCTGTAAATATCGGTTATGGATTTACAGAAAAAGCTTGGGATTGTTTCTGTGCTATAATTGTTTATAGTAAACACATCAATATTAGTTTTCCTTCAGGTGTATTTCTATCTGATCCTCAAGGATTACTCCAAGGGAAAGGTAAAAGAATCAGGCATATAAAGATTAGGAATTTTAATCGAAAAAATTCCCCTAGCAGTCTGTCGGAGAACTCATAATTTAACAATGAAAGAATAAAATGAAGTAATTGCTAATACTTTATGTATTTTGGTGATAGCAATATGTTATGTTTTATGCGAGACTTTATAAGAGCAAATC
>Ga0256847_1000531_pt1 | contig 23613 bp, 17 predicted proteins | sample TeddybearmetaG_FD_189099 | JGI IMG/M metagenome (GOLD analysis project Ga0256847, IMG submission 189099) | Hydrothermal vent microbial communities from East Pacific Rise, Pacific Ocean - Teddybear | ecosystem: Environmental > Aquatic > Marine > Hydrothermal vents | place: Pacific Ocean: East... | reverse complement strand
GCCTGTATCTACATGAGTATTTTTATATAGATTTGGTTCTTTTTTCCTGACTTGATGAGGTTTTTTAACTGAATTTGCAAGGCTGGATGGTTTTTGGTTTATTTGTTCGGGCGCTTTTGATGTGCTGTCTTTCTGAGGAACTTCAGCTTGCACCTCAGTTGACATATCGTTTCCGGTAAATTGGCTATAGGCCTTACTCAGTTGTAAGTCTTCGCGAAAAATGTACACCAGAACAATCAACAACACCAAAAAAATGACAAAGCTGTTTATTAATAAAAACCTGGCCAATGTCATTTAACCCCTGGATACAAGAGTTTAGATAAATTGATCAGTTCTGTTGATGCTTTACTCATTGGCTGCATTTCAAATACCGCTAGACCTTCGCTAAAAGAACGCCTGAATGCAGTACGTTGATACAAACGTGTATTGACATGTTTGATGCCTTTTAGATACTGCAAAGCCTGTTCGGCTTCATCCGTTTCACGCACGCCACGATGTGTATCAGCACGGTTTATAAATCCTGAAATTATTGGCTTTTTAGAGTTTTGAGAAGTTAGTTCTTTAACAATCTTAATAAATCTTTGAGTCGACCATACATCAGCCTGGCTCGGTGGAACCGGGACGATAATTCTGTCGGCGAGTAAAATTGCCTGCTGCATGGCCACGTAATCAGATGTCCCAACATCTACCAAAACTTCAGATCGTCTGGATTTATAATTTGCTAACTGCTTGATATCATCGTTAGCCTGTAACTGCGGTTCATAGCCTTCTTCAGATCTAATATCGATAACATCACTCAGTGTTTTTTGAGGATCAAGATCAAATAAAGTGACTTTCCTTTTCTGACTCATTAGCCACACAGCCAGATTAAACACAATGGTGCTTTTGCCTGTGCCACCTTTCAGGTTACCGATGATGGTTATCATAATTTAAATACGTAGTTTGTTACAAAGAGAATGATCATTGGATATTTGATTTTTTGTTCGACACTCTTTTCCCGATCACTTGTTTTTCAAACCCTACGGGTAAAGTAAACAGTTTATTTGATAGCTTTTCAACTACAATTTGCCTTAATTCCTGTGAGTTACCATTTGCAAAAGCTTGTTTGATACTAATTTTCAGCTCAGTATCAAACCAAACGGTGCTCTCTAATTTATTGCCATTTACCGGTTTTATCAGCTGCTGCCATTTTTCGGTTTTACGATTATTAACGATTTCCGAACCCAGCCAGATTAAGTCCGATCTTGCACCATTGAATGATACTATTTTGACCGGGATTCCAAGTGCTGAATCCAGCCATTGAAAAGAAACTTTTTGTGCTTTAGCTTCTGCATTTACTATTGTTTTTTTATCTTTTTTGACCACCTTTTTTGGTCTGGTACCAATTTTCCAATGAACGGCCTTACGGCCATTTAATACTTCCTCACCCAGGTTTTCACAGAGCAATTTTTTATTGCCATCACAGGGAGAGTTCTGTGCTTGTTCTATTCCAATATTAATTTCTTCCAGAGACTTATTTTCATAACAGACCTGTTGTTCGGTAAAACACATTAAGCTGATATGTTTATTAGCATCCAGAATTTGAATAACCGGCTCACCATGATAAAAAAATTCCTTCCGAATTCGACCGGAAGAATAATATAAATGAGTAGAGACATCGGCTCTGCCAGGGACTGATTGTATCGCAGTCGCTGAAAACTCTATCGCCTGAAGCTGAGTACTCTGGCTAATTAACAACAGTGGAATTGCTATTCGTAAAGCTGACATAACTTTAGTGCTTCAACAACCCAATGTCTAAAAAAGCCCAACTGGAAATGATGGAAACCCGATATTGTTGCCGCCAAAACCATTCATATTTGGCCAGAAACCACCAGCGAAAGGCTGGCCGTATCCATTATTTATACCGCCGAAATAGCCCTGCCCATATTGATTAAAATTACTATATGGATTTGTATAACCCTGTGAACTTTCATATGAACCTGGCGTGAAAGGAAACCTGCCACCATTTTGCGACATAGGCTGATTTTGAGCGCCTGTTCCGATCTGCCAGGGGTTTTGTCTATTTACGCCCTGCACAGGTATTACCTGCACGGGTTGCGATTGGTAAGATTTATTCCAGGGGTTTTGTCGGTTAGTGACCTGACCATACTGTAAAAACCTCTGTGCCTCACCAATAAACTTGTGAGGAATTTCCTGACTGACCAATGGTTTCTTATTACTGGACTGATCACCCAGAGTTCCAGGAAATTTTTGTTGTGTCAGTGCAATTGCATTAACAGATGATCCTGTCTCTTCCACCTGGGCATAAATAACAGATGAAACAAAGATAATCGAGACAGTAAGCAATAGTTTAGTTTTCATAATAATTACCAGTTTGGAACAGCAGGATATGACTGCATGATGGCCCATGGGTTAGGGCTGGGCATGCCTGTAAAGTTTTGTAATTGTTGGTTCGCATAGGGATTTATCGCGGGGTAGCCCTGATAGTTTTGATACGATTGATACTGGGGTTGCCTACCAGTTTGCCATGGCAACTGATAATTTGGTTGTGGCGTTGTGCGCTGAAACTGTTGCTGTGGAATTTGTCTGGGATCAGGTTGAAACGAATTTGAATGTAGTGGATATTGCTGCTGAAAAGGTCCTAAGTTATGATTTTGTTCTGCTACTTCCGGTTCAGAATATGCACTCTGACCAAAAAACTGTTCTGGTACATAGCTATTTTCCTTGCCTCTCACTTCAGGTTGAAATTCCTGAAATTTTTGAGAATACCCAGACTGGAAAAGCGGATTAGATTGTGGATTTAAAGTTTGAGACCTTTGAACGGATTGCTGCGATGTATTAATACGACGTTCAACAGGAAAGTGATACACCTTTCCATCAACTTCCACAGATTCTGTTTCAGTTGTTTTTAGATATTCTTGATCTGCTTGCGAAAAAGAAACAGCTGGTGCGGGCATTTGCGGCATACCAATTGTGGATTGATAAAGACCATTTGGCGGGGGCAAATAATTGCCCGCAGATACCTGAGAAAATGAAAGATAAATCAGCACAAATGTGACTGAAAGTTTCAAATTACCAGGCATGTCAATCTTACTCATCAGACAAATCAGGTTTTAATCGGATACCACGTCTTGTTCCCTTTTTTGCTACTACTTTAGCTTGGGCTGGTTTTTTACTCACCGTGGTTTTATTGACTGGTTTTTTTATTGCGATCTTTTTCTTAACAGTTTTATTTACAGGCTTTTTAACGATTGTTTTTTTAGCGACTGGTTTTGCAGTAGCCTTCTTTTTTACAGTAGCTTTTTTAACTGGTTTGTTAACTGTGCCTTTTGTCACTGCTGCTTTTTTATGGACTGGTTTTACCTTTAATGATTTAGTCGAAGTAGCAATTGTATCCGTTACTTTTGCTTGGTTTTTAGCAGAAGACTCCGATGACTTTTTATCTTGCTCAGGTTGAGGTTCAGACTTGACGACGGGTTCAATTTTTTGTTTTGGCTGTTCTACAGCAGGCTTAGTGACAGATTGAGACTTTGCTTCAACATTAGAAAAACGACTGATTATCCTGTTACTTAATTTTACGATGCTGATATAAAGGTCACCAAAAAAATCACGCAAGGCGTACCACATGGCCACAACAAATAGAACCGTAAAATTAGCGGCCTGTATAAGATAATCCATTAATCTTTTGCTTTCACCATTCTGGGTTGTTTCGTCTTTTTCCTGATTTCCATCCAGAATCGGATCATAGGGTAAATCACCAAAAACATACTGCCCGCTGGCATCAACCGATTTTGGTGCGAAGGCTTTGCGAGCACTAATACAGCCCAGTGGAATTACTACCAGTGTCAAAATGGTAGAAACAATGACGCCAAACGCTAAAGAAATAGCCATACCTTTGAAGATTGGATCAAATATGATGACACCAGATCCGCCAACTAAAGCCAGTGCTGTAACTACAATGGGACGGGTTCTGGCTTTACAGGCCAGCAATACCGATTCAGTAACCGGTCGCCCTGCTTCAACTTCATGCTTGGTAAAATCAACCAGCAAGATAGAATTTCGCACGATTATTCCTGCCAGGGCAATAAATCCTATCATCGATGTTGCAGTAAATTCCGCACCGAAAACCCAATGACCTGGAATAATACCGACCAGAGTTAATGGGATTGGCGCCATGATAATTGCCGGTAAAGTAAAGTTTCCAAATTCCATTACCACCAGCATATAAATCAGAATAATAGCCGCACCAAAAGCCATGCCCATATCGCGAAAAGTTTCGTAGGTAACAGTCCATTCGCCAGCCCATTCAAATGCAGAGACTTCATCATTCGACGGCGGTTCCGTCCAGGTACCTTCCAGTTTGACACCATCAGGCGATATGTAATCTTCAAGCTGGTCAATAACATCAAACATACCGTAAATTGGTGCGCCCAGACGTCCCTGAGTCTCCCCAGTTACATACTCAAGTGCACGTAAATCTTTGTGGTATATAATCTGTTCCTGGTCGGCCTGATAAAAACTACCGAGCTCTCCCAGAGGTACGGTGCCGCCAAACTGGCTAGGTACTGGTAACTCTTTAAGTCGTCCAATATCTGCACGAACCTCTAAAGGAGCCTGCAATACGATGAAAGTTGCTTCGAGCTTATGGCCATCTTTAACATCCCCTATTTTGAAATCACCCAAAGCCATTTGTAAGGTTCGGTTAATCATGTCAACCGAAATTCCACGCCTGACAGCTTTCTCACTATCGACTTCGAATTGCCATACTTTATAAGGGGCAGACATCAAGGTGTCCACATCAGTAATATTGTCAGAATTGTCAAACATCTTTTCCAGATCCCGAGCAACTTGGCGCCGGGTTTCTGCATCAGGCCCATAAACTTCGGCAACCACCGATTGCAGTACAGGTGGTCCTGGCGGCATTTCCACAACCTGAATTTTCACATTATCGCGATCTTCAATTTGTTCCAGCAACAAGGCTCGGATTTGTTCAGCAATTTCATGACTGCTTCGACTGCGACTTTTCTTGTCAACCAACTGGATCTGAACCTCGGCTTCCCAGGGTTGGCTACGTAAATAATAATGCCTGACCAGGCCATTAAAATTGAACGGAGACGCAGCACCAATATAGGTCTGCACTGCAGTTACATCTTCATCCTGCAAGATAATGTCGGTAAGCTCTATTACCTGATTCGCGGTCACTGGCAAAGCTGTACCTTCGTCCATATTAACGACCACGCTAAATTCAGGTTTGTTGTCCAGTGGCAGCATTTTGACCGGTACAGCCTGGGTATAAAACATCAATACACTGAGAAAAAAAGCGACAAACATGCCAATCAGAACGAATGTTCCTTTTTTCTTGTTGGTAATTAACGGAACCAATATTTTGTTGAACAGGTTACCCAGCCATTCATTTTGTCCATGCTCAGATTCTTCCATTTCCTTGAGCTTTTTCATAGACGGCTTGATTCGCATTGCGAGCCAGGGCGTAAACATGAAGGCTGCAAATACCGAGAACAGCATGGCAAAAGATCCAAGCGCAGGAATGGGTTCCATATAAGGCCCCATCATTCCGCGGACAAAACCCATGGGTAATAATGCGGCGATTACTGTAAAAGTCGCCAGAATAGTGGGGTTACCAACTTCTCGAACAGCATCAATAGCGATATCGGTATCAGTAGACTCATCAATTATCCAGCGTCTATAAATATTTTCTACCACTACAATTGCATCATCAACCAGGATACCAATTGAAAATATCAATGCAAACAGACTCACTCGGTCGATGGTATAGCCATTGATGAGAGCATAAAAAACAGTCACCAGGATAACCATAGGGATAATGATCGCCACAACCAGTGCCGGTTCCCAGCGAAAATTCAATGCTAGCCAGATCAGAACAACCACAATTCCGGTAGCGATAAATAGCTTTAGAATGAGGCCATTGACCTTGTTTTTCGCGCTCTTGCCATAATCTCTGGTTGTTTCAATATAAACGTTGTCTGGAATTATCGTGCCATTCAGTTTCTCAACTTTAGCTAATATTTCCTCTGCCACTTTGACACCGTTAGAGCCTTTCTTTTTAGCAATCGCGATGGTCACAGCACTGGCTGCATAAGCTTGTTCAGCACCATCTGGAAGGAAATTATCAGACGTATAATAATTAACCATTCCTGTAGTGTCAGATGGACCAGCAGTAACCGTGGCGATGTCTCGAATATACACGGGTGATCCATCCTGAATTGTTACGACCAGGCTACCAACATCGCGGGCTGATTTCAGGAATGAACCGGTATAAACTTTAAAACTTTGATCTCCTGATTCAATGTTACCCAGACCCAATTCGCTATTGGCAGTACGGACTGTATTCGCAATCTGATCTAGTGTTACGCCAAAACCTGAAAGTTTCTCGGGCAGAATTTCAATCTTGATTTGATCAGAGCGACCGCCCACGACAAAACCCTGACTGACATTTTTGACACTACTGATTTGCTGTAGCACATCCAGTCCTATCAGCCGCAGAACGGAGTCGTCCATCTCGTTCGACCAGAGCGTCAAGGTGACTACAGGCACATCATCTACACCCTTGGGTTTAACCAGTGGAGAGTCCACTCCGGGTGGAATTGCATCCATGTTTGAAGACAGTTTGTCGTAAAGCTTGACCAGTGAGGTTTGAAGATCTTCACCGACTTCAAACTGTACGGTCACTATTCCCTGACCCCGCATTGATGCAGAATAGACATGTTTTACGCCTCGAATTTCATTTAACATTCTTTCCAGTGGCTGGATGGCCAACTTAGATACCTGATTCGCAGAAGCGCCCTTGTAGTTAATAAATACATCAACCATAGGCACTGAAATTTGCGGATCTTCCTGACGTGGAGTCAGGACCACTCCCATTATTCCTAGTGCAAAACAACCTACTATCAATAAAGGCGACAAGGGTGAATGGATGAATGCTTTGGCAAGAAATCCAGCCAAACCTAACGATGGCTTTTGCTTCGTCTCTTTCTGGTTCGAATCTGGTAGAGTTTTGTCAGTCATAATTTCGCTACAGGCAAAGTTTCAAAGGGTGGAAATATAGTAGATTAACTACCAGATCCATCTGATTCTGGTGTCCAGCCTGATCGGATATTCTTTGGTGGTGAACTGATAATTTTGTCCCCTTCCTTGAGACCTGACAATACAGTTACTCTTGTTGCATCATAATCAGCACCTAGACGAATCATTTTCATTTTCGCCACATTTTGCTCATTTAGAATATAAACACTGGGCAAGCTGCCACGATATAAAACTGCATCCTTGGGTATAACCGGTATGCTACGTTTCTCTGCCGAGATATCATCGATAATGACTTCGGCATAAAGTCCGGGGCCACCAACTGTACCTTCGGGTAAATCAAATTTTACCGTTACCGTATGTTTTTGCTTATCAGCGACAGGATAAATTTGAGCAACTTTTGCCTTGGTGAAAGAATTATTAATATCCAGTTTGACATCAACCAGGTTACCTTTACTCAAGCCGAAAATCAGTCTCGCAGGTACTTCAGCCTGTATCCGTAAATATCGGGTATGAGCAAATTTAATTAGCGGTGTGCCTGGCTGAACGGTGTCCCCTTCTTCCACCATTTTGCGTACCATTTTACCATCGAATGGCGCAATTGCTCGAGCGTCTCGTAACTTTGCATCAAGCTCTTCCAGTGCTGAGCGTGCCTGCATTACCGCTGATTCTCCCTTTTTGATATTGGCACCGGAGGAATAAAGGTCAGCACGACGATCCACCTCTGGATTGCCATATCCCATTGAACTACCCAGGTTACGAGTAAACAGATTGTCAAATAAAGATGGCATACCCATGCCCGGCATGGTGCCGACATTTTTGCTACGTGGGGAAATTAATTCACGCGAATATTGAACTTGCGCATTACGTAATTCAGATTCTGCCTGAGCCATTTGCGCCAGAGCAGATCGACGTTTAGCGACCAGATCATCGTCATCGATGGAAAGTAGCAGGTTGTTCTTTTGAAAAAAATCTCCCTCTGCTCCAGCTATATACTGTACACGGCCAGCAATTTGTGCGGACAGAGTCACTTCTTTATAGGGAATAACAGTACCGCCAATTTTAACTTTACTACCAAACTCAGTTGTTTCAACAGACATTACTTGCCATGCACTTACGCTTGATACGATGCCGGTTAATAGAGACCCTAGCAATAAGGACAACGATAACTTGTTCATTAATCTACCCAACTGTTACGTGGTAATGGATAACCAGTCCAATAAAACTGGTTCACTTAAATTAACTCAAAATATTTATTTCAGGTATTTAAAACCTTCAATTTAATTTTTACCCTGTAATTGATCGTTCAAGTTCACTTTTGCAAGTCAGTTTCGAACAACACATAAACCGTATAATCTGAGTTTTGCAATTTTTTACTCGCCAATAACGTGTAAATGCAATTTATTACTCAGCGAAAAAACCGCCGGGATTTTATCAATATTCCAGTTTAAACGCATGAATAAAAGTGATTGTTGTTATTATTCAATTTCTATCACGCTAATTGCACAGTATATTAGCACGTATTAATATTAGCGTCTACTTATTTTTGTGTTGAAAATCGAATATCGCTTTGACCAAATTTAAATCATCGGAGCGGGTAATTTTAATATTTTCTACACTGGATGTTACTAATCGAGGAGAGCAACCTAGCAGTTCAACAGCCGAAGCATCATCGGTAATTTGTAGATCATTCTCGACTACATAATTTAATGCTCGCAGTAAAAGATTCAATGTAAACGCCTGCGGTGTAAACGCATGCCAAAGCTGATTTCTTGAAACTGTAGATTGACATTGCCCTTTCATATTTGCCCGTTTCAAAGTGTCTGCTACAGGACTCGCCAACAAACCCCCATCGCTATAATTCTCTACCGCCGCCAGTAAATTTGTTAGATCGGTATGGGTCACCAGAGGACGAACTGCATCATGCACTAACACCATAGGATTGTTCGCGTTTATTTGTTTTAACCTGAGCAACCCATTTAAAACAGAATGGTGCCGTTCGTTACCTCCAATAGTGATCAAAACAGGTTTTGAGGATCGATAGTTTAGTTTCGACCAGTATTCATCCGACTTATTAAGCACCACTACGGCACCTGTAATCGGAGCAAAAGACAGTAGTTTATCTAGCGTCTGCTCCAGAATAGTTTTGTTGCCCAGTCGAAGATATTGTTTTGGGCGATCAGCCTGCATCCGGCTTCCGATACCCGTCGCTGGAATTATTACCCAGCATTCCTGTTTGGGGCTGTCTTTCATAATCAGGTACTAAGATTAAATTGACTAAAGTCCAGCAAAGACAAATTTTGAAAAGCAGTCATTACTGTTTTTTCGGATTTTCAGAAGGCGGAATGAACTGGTAAAAAGTCTCGCCCTGTCTGATCATACCCAGATCATGGCGAGCTTTTTCTTCGTATACATTTAAACCCTGCTGCAAATCCAGGACTTGCGCTTCGAGTTTTTGATTACGTTGCTCCAGATCCAGTAGACGTTTGCGCTGAATTTCCAGCTCGTTGGAAAGCTGGACCATCTCAGACAGGCTACCATCACCAATCCACAGTCGAAACTGTAACGCGAACAAAATAATTATCAGTATGAAAATCAACTTGTTCACGAAGTTTCAATACTGAATCAAGGAATTTTGAATGCCGACTTCCCCGGAAAAACTGCTGATGAACCCAGTTGTGATTCAATACGTAACAACTGATTATACTTGGCCACACGATCTGAACGAGACAGGGAACCAGTTTTGATCTGACCTGCATTGGTCGCCACGGCAAGATCAGCAATAGTCACATCTTCGGTTTCACCGGATCTATGAGATATTACGGTAGTGTAACCCGCCTTATGCGCCATAGAAATAGCATTTAAAGTCTCGGTCAAAGTGCCTATCTGGTTGAATTTGATCAGGATCGAATTAGCAATATTTTTATCTATACCCCGTTGCAAAATATCTGTATTGGTTACGAATAAATCGTCACCAACCAGTTGAATTCGATTGCCCAGTTTTTCAGTCAATATCTTCCAGCCATGCCAGTCAGATTCATCCATTCCATCCTCTATTGAAATTATCGGATACTGGTCGACCCAGCTAGTCAAATAATTTGCAAATTCTTCAGCAGAAAAGGACTTGTCTTCTGAAGTCAGCACATATTTTTGGTCTTCATAAAACTCGGAACTGGCTACATCGAGTCCCAGGCAGATGTCTTCGCCTGCTTTGAATCCTGCCATATTTATCGCTTCAAGAATGATCGAAATAGCTTCTTCGTTTGATGATAAATCCGGTGCGAAACCACCTTCATCACCAACGGCTGTATTCAGGCCTTTTTTACTCAACACGGATTTAAGTGCATGAAATACTTCAACGCCATATCGTAACGATTCTGAAAAACTATCGGCACCAATTGGCAGGATCATGAATTCCTGCATATCGACGCTATTATCAGCGTGGGCACCGCCATTAATGATATTCATCATGGGTACGGGCAATGTGGTCGCACTATCGCCGCCCAAATAATGGTATAGCGTCTGACCTGCCTCTTTTGCTGCTGCCTGAGCATTTGCCAGGGAAACAGCCAGTAAGGCATTCGCACCCAGGCGGCTTTTATTTTCTGTATCATCCAGCTCGATCATCGCCTGGTCCAGGCCGGATTGATCATTGCAGTCACGTTCTTTAACGCAGTTTGCTAATTCGTTATTGATATGAGATACCGCTTTTAAGACGCCTTTACCGAGATAGCGACTTTTATCACCATCTCGCAGCTCAATCGCTTCACGCTCACCGGTTGAAGCACCAGAAGGCACCGCTGCTCGTCCTGTTACACCTGAAGATAAAGTGACCTCAGCTTCAACTGTAGGGTTACCTCTGGAATCCAGAATTTCTCGCCCGATTACCTGGGTAATGCTTGTCATGTTGTCTCCAATTTAATATCTAAGGAACCTCTGAATAATTCAGAGGTTCCTGTGAGAAAAGTGAAAATCACATTGTTCACTTTTCGTACTCTGAGAATTCATGGATAAATTATTCAGAGTTTCACCAATCTACAAAAGCCCTTGCTCATGTAGCGGTTGTGATTTAGTTATCTGATCAAGAGATTTTAGTACAGACAACAAAGATTTCATTTGATCTAAAGGCCAGGCGTTTGGGCCATCACTCAGTGCTTTAGCCGGATTCGGATGGGTTTCCATAAACAGGCCGGATACGCCGACAGCCACAGCCGCTCTTGCCAGTACCGGCACAAACTCACGTTGACCGCCCGAACTACTGCCCTGCCCGCCAGGCAATTGGACCGAATGGGTTGCATCAAAAACGACAGGGCAATTGGTATCGCGCATCACAGCCAGAGAGCGCATATCTGAAACCAGATTGTTATATCCAAAACTGGCGCCGCGCTCACAAACCATAATGTGTTCATTACCGACTTCTCGTGCCTTGTCGACTACATTTTTCATATCCCAGGGGGAAAGAAATTGACCTTTTTTGATATTAACCGGCAATTTTTGTCTGGCGACTGATTGGATAAAATTAGTCTGGCGGCACAAAAAAGCCGGGGTCTGTAAAATATCAACTACATCGGCTACTTCATCCAGTGGCGTATCTTCGTGCACATCTGTGATCAGTTTTACACCAAGATCAGCTTTAACCTTTTGCAAGATTGCCAGACCTTTGTCAAAACCCAGGCCTCGAAAACTATTGGTGCTGGATCGATTCGCCTTATCAAAAGATGACTTGTAGATAAATGGAATATCCAGTTCGGAACAGATAGCTTGCAACGCTGCTGCTGTATCTAAAGCCAAAGCTTCAGATTCAATAACACAGGGTCCAGCCAGTAAAAAAAAAGGCTGATCCAGTCCAATTTTGAAACCACATAAGTCCATCATTTCTGTTGCTCTTTATAGGCAACCGCCGCCCGAATATAATCATTAAACAGGGGGTGCCCCTCACGGGGTCGTGAAGTAAATTCAGGATGAAACTGACAGGCTACGAACCAGGGGTGGTCCGAAACCTCGATCACTTCCACCAGTTCGTTATCCATCGAGAGGCCTGAAATCACCATACCTGTATCCTGCAAGGAATCCAGGTAGTTATTATTAAATTCATATCTATGGCGATGACGCTCCTTGATCTGGGCATGTTTATAGGCTTTATTCGCCGTGGTGCCGGGTGCTAACTTACAGGTTTGGGCACCCAGTCGCATGGTACCGCCAAGATCAGAATCTACATCACGCGTCTCAATGCTACCATCCTGGTTTTTCCATTCTGAGATAAGGGCAATGACCGGGTCAGGCGTTTTTGGATTAAATTCAGTACTATGAGCCTTACTTAAACCGAGCACATTACGAGCATATTCGATGACTGCAACCTGCATGCCCAGGCATATGCCGAGGTATGGAATTTTGTTGACCCGAGCGTATTCGACAGCGGCGATCTTACCTTCAATGCCACGACTGCCAAATCCTCCGGGCACCAGGATGGCGTGGACTTCCTGCAAGCTACTTAAATCACCTGATTCAAGTGTATCAGCTTCAATTTTAATGATTTCAACCTGAGCTTCACTGTGTATTCCTGCATGCACCAGCGCTTCCATCAGCGACTTGTAGGCGTCGGTATGTTCGACGTATTTTCCGACAAAACCGATTTTTACTTTTTCCCTCGACGTTTGAATCGCTTCAACGACTTTATCCCAATCCGACAGATCGGCTGGCGGCAACTCCAGGCCAAATTTCTTGAGAACTATGTCATCCAGCCCCTGTTCATGTAAATCTCGTGGAATTTGATAGATATGATCGACATCTCGTCCAGAAATGACGGCATCTGGTTCAACATTAGTGAACAGCGCGATTTTGCGTCGTTCTTCCACCGGAACTTCCTGATTGGCACGACATAATAAAATGTCGGGCTGAATACCGATAGAACGCAATTCTTTAACAGAATGCTGGGTCGGTTTAGTTTTAATTTCACCGGCTGCTGCCAGATAGGGCACCAATGTCAAATGCATGTACAGCACATTCTCGTGTCCAAGCTCAAAACCCAATTGACGAATCGCCTCCATAAAGGGCAATGACTCAATATCACCTACTGTGCCACCAATCTCGACCAGTACAATATCGGCATTATTGGTGCCTTTTAGAACTGATTCTTTTATTTCATCGGTTATATGTGGAATAACCTGAACCGTCGCACCCAGATAATCGCCCTGACGTTCTTTGGCTATTACCTTTTCGTAAATTCGACCGGTTGTGAAATTACTGCGTTTTGAACAGGTAATATTAGCAAAACGCTCATAGTGGCCCAAATCCAGATCAGTCTCAGCACCATCTTCAGTGACAAAGACTTCTCCATGTTGAAAAGGACTCATCGTACCCGGATCAACATTGATATAAGGATCCAGCTTAATCATATTGACACTGAGTCCACGAGCCTGAAGAATGGCGGCCAGAGAGGCGGACGCAACGCCCTTACCTAGTGATGAAACCACACCACCAGTAATAAATATAAATCGGCTCATAGATTCTTTTTTCTTTCTGGCTCAGGAGCTCAGAGAAGTAAGTTGATACAAACAGGACGGGGCAGAATTATATCGGAGACAGTGGCTTAAGACAATTGAGAAATTTAGTGGCGCTAACCGTGATTCGGTTAGCGCTCAGATAACGGATTTTAAAATCTATTTTACCTTCAGTGGTTTAACCACCAGTTCCTCAGCGGTTGCTGGCACAAAACCATATCCTGCATAGATGCCTTGAGCTTTCGCCGTTGCCAGATAACTTAAGAACCGTTTGGCATTATTCATATTGCGCGCCTTTGACATGGGGCCAATCGCATAACCGACTTTGTCCTGCTGGTTAAATTGAGCAGGAATTGAAACACCATCAATAGGCCGACCCTGTCGTTTTGCATAGGCCACTTCTGTAGTCCAGACGATACCAACATCCGCTTCGCCCTGTTCGATACGATGTGGCGTTTCACGATGATGTCGAGATGTGAACCAGGTTTTACCTTCTACCGCCCAGCAGCTCTTGCATTTTTTTCCGCCTGTAACTTTCTGGTGTAATCCAAGATCTTTTAACATGGCGCTACCATAAAACTTGAATATTCCTTCAGTTAAAGGGTTTGGATGCGATTGCACCAAATCATCTCTACCCAAATCTTTCGGTCCTTTGATGCCTTTTGGATTACCCTTCGCTACCATCAGCTCAAGTTTGTTATGAATATAAATGATGTGATCATTCATCAGCCCTTTGCCTTTCAGTTTTCGCAAATGGTTAATATTAACGCTGGCGAACAAGTCAGGCGTCATCGATGTTTTCTGGCCATCGATTTTGCCCTGTTTTAGCAACTGTTTTTTGAAGATCTGTCCGGGAGGAATGGTTTCAACATACACCGCTTTTATGTCTGAATTGCTGGACTGAAAATCCATGATCAAATCTTCCATGACCATAAACTGATTTCCAGCCAGGTACATGACCAGATCAGCTGTGTATGAATCACCTATCTTGCCATAGTCAATATTACCGTTGCTATGAAAAGTTCGATAATCGTGACCCTGTCCGGCATCTGCTTCTTTTGCCGCGAGTACCGGGTTTACTAATATTGCAACTATAGCTAATAGACATGCTGTTACAGTTCCAACTTTACTGATTATATTTGTTTTCATGTATTTTCCCCCTCTGAAATTGTGAAGGTGGAATTATTCAGGGATTAACCGCACGTTACAATAGGTTGATTCACTCGGTCTAACCTAGGGTATTCCCTAGTTTAGGACACTACACTAGTACTAACCAGTCATGCCAGACTGTACTGCCAGTTTCACCAATTGTAAGGATGAATTGGATTGGGTTTTTCTGAGCAGATTACCACGATGAAGCTCAACTGTTTTTGGACTGATCTTCAGTATCCTGGCAATTGTTTTATTCGATTCACCATTTACTACCAACTTCAGCACCTGCTGTTCACGTGGTGTCAGCGACTCGAGCCTCTGTAGAAACTGCTGCTTTTTTTGTTCGAAATCCTGTTCAATTTCGATCTGCAAAATCTCGTTACCCATCCATTGCGTTATCAGATGTAGAATTTGAAAGCTGAGTTCTGTTGGTTCAGCATTCTGATTTTCAGCTATGCTGTTATTTTGTCGAACAGAAGCAAACTCAAACAGAATAATTGAATGCTCAGACATCAGTATCGGGCAGGCAATATAGAGTTGCCACTGTTCATCATTCTTTTCAATTTTCATTTGATGTTCGACTAAAGCCTGATGAGACAAAGTCTCTGATAGAGGGGAAGTAACCGATTCATTTACTGGACTAGTGCTATAGGACTTGTATTCCTGATCATCGAAATACCAAATCAAGGCTATCTCCATAGCTAAATATTGTCGGCAAAGATCAAGCATGGATTGAAGTCGCTGTTGACGTTTGAGATCATTTCTAATTGAGAGAGTCGATAGTGCCTGTATAACCTCACAGGCATCATGCATTGTCTGCTCAGACTTCATTCTCGATGTTATATCTTGCTGTAACTTGTGATTGGTATCGCTGAGTTGCTGAGTTCTTAATCGAATGGCTTCTTCAAGTTGGTTCTGATGTGAAGATAAAGACCGTTCAGACACTTTCAAACGCTTGTTCATTGTTAGAATCACAAGTATGGTCATCAGTCCTGCCAGGAATACAAACACCAGCAACAACAACCAATAGCGATAGGTTTGCCAGAGGTCAATTAATCCCATTGGCACTGGTATATAAGGCGCAATCTGCAGTTGTCGAAACAGGTCATGCACCGCTGTATAGTCCATTGGAATAGTCCAGCCAGCGCCTTCAGATATTAGGGCCGGTTCAGCATTATCAGGCATTTGCAGCAGGGTGACGGCTAGATTTTTGGCGAGTTTTTCATCAGTATCAGGTAGCCGTGCTAGCGGCCATTCTGGATAAAGCGCCGTACTTAGCATCAGAGGAAAATCTTCATCTCTCTTTTGATTCAGAATATGTAGCCTGGAAAGATCAATTTGTTTTCGTTCAGCCATTTTCTCAAGAATGCCAGTACGAACGATTCCTGCATCTGCTCTTCCTGCCAGCACTGCATGAACAATATCGGTTTGAGGGAAACCTAACCACAACAGGTTCATATCAATATTTGCATCTAGATGATTTTCTAATAATTCTTTCTGTGCCAGCTGAAATCCCCCAAAAGCCTGCTGACTCACTGCCCCCAGTTTACGGCTCCGTAAATCGATTAGCTGACGAATATCACTATCCTTGAGCGAAAAAATTACTGACCCAAAGCGGGTTAAAACCTGATCATTAAACCGGGTCTTGAAGGTTGCAATACGCGTTACACCAAAACTGACTTCAAGTCTCACATAGTGGCCGGGGTTGGTCAGCACAAAATCCAGCTGCCCTTTATTGATTGCATGACTAAATTCATCATGGGTCAACGGCACAATTAAAAACTGATGAGAGGGTATATTTTGAGAAAGATAATCCGCTGTCGGTTTCCATCGGGTCAAAGCTTGTTGCTTGCCATTGAAGGCGAGTACGCCAATTTGTACTTTTACCAGCTTCTTTGTTTCTGCATTGGACAAATCAATTACAAAAATCTGACTAATACTTATGAATAGGTAAACAAAAAGTAATAATCGTTTTTTCATCACAACCCTAAGAGGATCAGGAATCAAATGGTTCCTGTTTAGCCTGCAATAATTTCTTCCCGGAGAACATGGCTGAGATAATTCGCCTACCTGCCAATTCTTCTCGCACTACAGAGAATACATGAATAAACACCATAAACATAAGGCCGTAAGAACTCCATTTATGGTATTTCCCCATTCTCGATTTAATTTTGTAGATAAACAGCTTATTCCGTTTGTCTTGATCAATGAGTTCAGGCGTACGAACTGAAACGGAATCCAGCTCAACGCCAGGTTTGATGCTCTGGCTGAGTATATAACCACCAAAGGGAGGATAATAAATATCGGTTCCAGCACGGATCAGCCCGGTTGCAATCAATGCGAATAATAATAAAAACATAAGCGTAACTGACAATTTTCCCAATGGATTATGCCCTAGATATTGTTTACTGTTATGGTGGCTTTTCAGATAACCCTTCAAATCAGCCCAATAATGACGGTCAGGAAAGAAGGCCGACCAACGAGAATATTGGTTACCAATAAAGCCCCAGACCAGGCGAAAAACCAGGTTAAATATAAACAGGTACCCGATGAGCACATGAAGTCTTTTTAGTGCAATTGATATGCTTTTTCCATCCAGCCATAAACTGCCTTTAAACATCATAACCAGGCCTAGAAAAATTAATGCTAAAACGAGAATTACATTAATCCAGTGAAAAAGGCGTGTTGGCAGATCCCAGACATTGTGTTCTGTAAATTGGTTTGAATTCATCAATCGAGATTTTCAATCATAATTTGAGGAAAGGTTAATTTCATTATAACGCTACAGCTGTTAATAGATTGTTAGCTGGTTTTACTATCTGGTTTCTACGAGCCTCTTGCAAAATTCGGGAGTGGATGAGCTGCAAAGCCATATTTCTCCTGTTTTTAGCCAGAATGAGGTGCATAGTTGCGCTACGCATCGAAATTCTGGATGAAAACAGGGGGAATATAGTGCAGCAGATCGCCGCTCACGAGTATTGCAAGAGGCTCTACTTAAATGATAAAAAATGTGACAACAATGTAGTTAAATATGCACCACTAGGTAACCTGACTTTCAGTTTCAATTTGGTATTTCCTGAATCACAATCTACCTGTAAGTTTTGCACAAACTCACGGCAACTTCTCATTTGCAATTTGGCTTTGTGTATTTTCAAACAGGTAGTAATATTCTGCGAAGCATTAAATACATCTTGCTCCATTTCCAGCGCAAGTTCAGTGAGTTTAGATTCTCCTGAACCGAATAAACTAGCGGTGCTTGATATATCACCAGACTGATAGCGTTCCAGAATCTCCTGATTTAAATGTTCTGTAAATATCGAATGAGTCCCTTTAAGCATGAAGACGTCACCTTCGGCTGGTTGTAGCCAAATTCCATGCGAAATGCGCTTCGACAAAATCTGATTGAATAAATAACTCCGTAATGCCGATAAATAAATACTCTTCCGGCTCCGGGTCAGACGCTTGCTTTTATGCGGGCTGGTCAGAATTTGTAATCCCTTATCAACATTATTTTGCTGGCTACCAAAACGTTGTTGGCCAAAATAATTGGCGAAGCCAGAAGTTTCGACCTGCTGCAACTGGTCAGTAAATTTAGAATCATCTCCTGAAAGTTGACTAACTACTATTTCAAAATCATTGGATTTATGAGTTCCTGGACGCAACTTTTTATCGTGCCAGCTCGATTGAAGAATTTTACAACTCTGTAACTCCACTTTTTGCAAGTTTTTCATTTTCCCCGGTAGATACAGACTAAACCACTGACGTGTAATCGCCTGCCTGTCTTTTAATCCTGAATAACCAATACCCCGTTCTCGAATGTCATAACCACGCGATAACTGTTGAATAATTTCCTGAGTAGTCTGATTTATCTTTTCGATGAATAAAAACAAATGCTCGCCTGAACCAGAAGGCTCGAAACCCAAATTCTCGGTAACGATGAAATCTTCAGGTGTTTGTTTGATTAAACCGAAAAAATCTGGCTTGCCATATGGGTACAACAGTGCTGGAGAAGGTCTGAGTTGATTCAACTTATAATCTTTTCGGAGCGGCCTTTTTAGCAACCTGATTGCGTAAGTAATTAATGCTGATATTTTCGGCAGCTGATTTGTGTCCCCGAAAAATTTCCTCCTGAGCTAACCGGGCCACAGCGGCAGCTGAGGGCAATAAATTCGGATAAAGCAACATGGATTCAGATTGTCCCCAGTTTACTTCAGATTCAATGGCTGCAGACCAACCATGTCCAACACCGCAATTGACGCCTTCAGCCATTTTTGATGATTGCAACTTGAGCAATTGCTCCTGATGTTGCAACCGAACCAGTTTGGAGTTTTCATCGACAACATACAAAGCGGTGTACACCTCTCCCATACGAGCATCAAGCGCTACCAGAACATTATTGATGTCATACCTTGAACTGGCTTCCTGTGCCAGAGCTGCGAGCGTTGAAATACTCAGCAGAGGCACGTTCAATCCCATCGCAATTCCCTGAGCAGTAGCTGCGCCAATCCGAATGCCGGTAAAAGCACCAGGACCATTGGCAAATGCACAATGTGTTATCTGCGAACGTTTCAATTTTGCTTTCTGCAACACTGCGTCCAACATTTTAGGTAATTCGCTGGTGTGGCGACGTGGCGTGATATCAAATTCACTAAATAGCTCACCATCATCACATAAAAGAGCTGCGGAACATGCCTCAGTAGAGGTGTCCAGAGCAAGTAGGGTCACTATAATGAAGCCAACAACTGTTTCGCTTCTGGAAATAAGGGGTGATTCGGGTTTTCATCAATAAACAGCTTTAATGATTCTGTCGACTGCTGCTTTTTACCCAGGCCTGCCAGACTAATACTTTTGCCAAACAATGCATTTGGACGTAACTGGCTTTGGCTGTAATTGTCGAGAAAACCATCGAAAGCTGTGACTGCTCCCGCGAGTTCACCCTGGTCGAGTAATTTTTGCGCTTTATTGAATTTTACCAGTTCAGCCTGGAATACAGGATCACTGGTCAGGTCTCCTTTCCAGTATAACTTGAGCAGAGTATCTGTTGCTTCAGCGCCACGTATTCCAGCGGTATAGATCACGTCTCCTTTGGCTGTTTGGCGCTGTGTCGGGTTCAAAGATCTCAATTTTGCCCAAATTGAAAGCATCACGCCTTTGAAAATATTGTGAGATTCGGTCTGTTTGATTTCAACGGCATGAAGCAGAGAAAAAGGTTGTAAGAGTGCGCACATTACGCAAAATAAAACTAATTTTGTTTTCATTCTATTCTCTCTGACATTAAGGCAATATTCATAATCTACTGATTCAGGAGTTTGCTGTAAGCTTGATACTGCTGTTGCAGTTTCGGGCTCAATGCAGTCGCCTGTTGAAAACTTGAAGCTGCTTTTTCAATTTCACCGCTTCGATATAAAGCCATTGAACGATTTAAAAAAAGACCACCATCTTGATCATCAAGGTCAATAGCACGGTTATATTTGGTTATAGCCTGTTGATAGTTTTTTTGCAGGAATTCCAGATTACCAATGTTGGACTGCACCGCGCTGTTCTGTGGAGCGAGTTCCTCTAAGGCTGAGAACTCCTGCTCTGCTTCAGAATATAAACCAAAGCGAGCATACAAAATCGCTATCTGCAATCTGGCACTAATATTTTTGGGGTTATTACTGATCATGGCCTGATAAGGTCGGATCAGGCGATTAATACTATTGCCCAACAAAGTTGTCCTGGCCTGGCGAACAACATTTCTAGTCCGTTGCGTATCGGGTAAATCAATACTGTAGCTGGCTTTTCTCAGGGTCACCGGTTTGTATTTCTTCCAGGCATTTTTAACATCAATAATGCCAAGCTTATCTGTCTGAACACCCTGATAATACTTGTTCGCACCTTCAGCCCAGGCTTCGGTAAAATCACTTGCGATCATGGTTGCCTCAATCGGTATCCAGACCTGGTCGTCGCGCAAAACAATCAAACTTTTATCCTGGCTGATCAGATCTGAATCTTCAGCCGGCAAGTTGGTGTTAAACATCATAAACAGATGACCGGGAACCTCGACAAATGCAGTTTGAATTCCCAGGTTCTCAAGACCAGCGCTGATCAATACTGACAAGTCATCACAATCGCCACTTTTAAGGCGTAAGGTTTCGCGCGGAAACTGAACATAATCAACCTGATCATCACGCAAGCTGGTGAAAGGGGTATTAGGGTCGATCAGGTATTTGGTGCCAGCCGCATTAAGACTGCTGAAATAAGTCATTGCGGTCACCAGCTTGTCATTCAACGGGCCAATATCAGGCTGAAACTTGTTGACCACCTGACGCACATAGTCTCGTAATGTGTCATCCTTTGGCGTTACAAAAGAACCCACCATATTGGCATCACCCCAGACAATGGCATTTTTACCGTAAATTGTCATCGCCTGAGTCAGCGTAATATCATCTTTTTGCCCATCGCGCAGATAACTGACTTTGATTTCGACCTGTACACCGGTATCTTCGTCAACCTCGAGGATTTTATTATTAAAAGTTGCCTTGATGGGAATTTCCTGCGTCTCATTACCCTTGATCGTTGGGATATCCAGCGTAGTGGGGAAATCCATATACTCTTTTATCTGGAATGACAGTTTCAGATTGCCGTAATCGGTAGCGCCGGCATTTTTCAACTTGACCGTACCTATAGGTTCATCGCTATATTTTTTATAGGCTGCAGAAAAGACATTGCTTAGATTTAAATCAGCGAGTACCAGCTGAGGGGCATTATTCTTGAATTCAAGCGACCTTTTCTTTTCGGCAAATGCAGTATTTAAAAGCGCACGATTTTGTTCTGATGGATCAAGTGAGACCGCTTTTTCAAACGACACAATTGCATCATCAAACAATCGCCGTTTAATAAAGAGGTTGCCTAACGCAGCTACGGGTACCGCCCAGTTAGGATTGATATTGCTCGCTTTTTCCAGATGTTCTCGTGAAGCATCGAACAGGTTGGCATCCTGATAAACCCTTCCAAGCTGATATTGCAGCTCTGCCGAAGTCGATTTTATACTGAGCGCAGTTTTGAGGAATTCTATGGCCGAACCAGCTTTGCCCTGTTGACTGGCAACATCGGCTTGTAACGTTAACACGTCTATATCCTTGGGAGATATACGAGCTGCCTGCTCGGCATGTAAGGCTGCACTTCGATAGTTTCGGGTGTTAAACAAACTGCGAGCATAGTTTTTTTGAGCATCCAGTGAATTCGGATTGATTTCCACTGCCTTGTCAAGCAAAGCACTTGCCTGAGGAAAACGCGATAAATCGAGCTCGATACTACCGGCAAGTTGATACAACTCGAATGCTTGTGGGTTTTTCTTGATTCCCTGATTCAGCGATCTCGTTGCTTTGGGCAGCTGATTTAATTCGATATACGATTGAGCCAGCGCCACCCAGTTATCGACATGTTCAGGCTTGTCACGACTGGCTCGGGTGAATCTTAGAACGGCTTCGGTATATTTTTGCTGTTTGAGCGCAATTTTACCCAGCAGGTAATAACCATCTCCACGAGTTTCTTTTTTACCTGACATGCCGATGGCAATTGTTTTAGCTTCATCATCCATGCCTAGTGCAAGCAACGCTTTAGCTTTGCCAGTGGCCGCTGCCCCGGAGCTAGACTGTTGTTGCAAGACCTCGTCATAATAAGCCAGCGCCTGATCAAACTGATTCAAAGCCAGCAGGTCATCTGCAATTTGAAGGCGTATTTCGTGATTCTCTGGATTGTTATCTATGACGGTTTGATACTCCATCAAACCCTGATCTTCGATGCCAGCAAGAATATAGGACTTACCCAGCAGGTATCTTAACCTGACATGATTTTCATGCAGACTGAGCCCATCTTCTGCACAGGTGACCGCACCAATTGCATCGGCTAGTTTAATGCTCAGTTCGGTACAGATAAGGTAAGGCTGCACGTCTTTCGGTGCTTGATCGATCACATCATCGATCAGACCTTTGGCATCGAGATACTCTTCCAACTCAAAATATGCCTGAACCTGATATCTAATCGCGTCATTTTTAAATTTGGCTTGTGATTCCAGCTTTTTAAAAACAGGAATCGACTCACGGTAAGCCTGAGTATGAAAAAGGCTCAGGGCCAACAGGTTTCTGGCATCGTGATTGTCTTCTGCTACTTTAAGCAATTTATTGATTTCGACAATCGTTTCATCATAACGTTTAGCCTGATACATCAGGGCTATCTTTTGAAATTTATTTTCTTTTGCAGCCGAAGGTGTCGCCTTCAAATCATAGCCGCTGACAGAGACAATCCGAAACCAGGTTAAATTATTTGTCTGGCTTGCATCCAGTTCAATGGAATGGTCTTTTGATGTCGAGATTGTTGAAAAATCACCATCTTCTGATGATGAACCCTGAATTTCATACTCAGCAATTAGCGGAGATTTTGAGCTGCTCCAGTCAAGTTTCATCGATTTTTCATCAGCCACAATATTCAACCCAAATGCAGCATCCGGGTATTCCAGATAATCGAATCGAAATAGTTTTGCGGCATCCTCATCGTGGATATAAACACTGTTTTTATCGGTTGAAGAGATGCTTAATGTCGTCGCTTCGGTAAAATAGATATCGCTCCCATTTTCTTCTCCGGCACCAAATGCCAGTATTGGTTGATGGTCCTGATAAATTATCACGCCGTAATCGTTTGCTTCACTGCCTGCCAGCACGTAGAGTCTGTCCTGTCGGTCCATATCAATAGCTATAAATCTGGACACTTTATATATCGAATCACTATGGGCACCGATATTAGTGATCAATTCTTTATCTTTGCTAATAACTCGAATTTGACCTGAGCCATCGCGATCGGCAACGTACACATTTAGTTCGCTATCGACTGCTATCGGGCCGACGCTACCAAACAATTCTAC
>Ga0256847_1000530_pt1 | contig 23626 bp, 26 predicted proteins | sample TeddybearmetaG_FD_189099 | JGI IMG/M metagenome (GOLD analysis project Ga0256847, IMG submission 189099) | Hydrothermal vent microbial communities from East Pacific Rise, Pacific Ocean - Teddybear | ecosystem: Environmental > Aquatic > Marine > Hydrothermal vents | place: Pacific Ocean: East... | reverse complement strand
TATGAATTTCTCTATGGAAGATATCTCTATGTACAACCTTTCTGGTGGTGTTGGAGCAGGAAATCCAGAGGTAATCGCTACCCGACCTAACGGTTATATTTCAACGGGACAAGGATTTGGCATCAAGGCTACGGCTGGAGGTACAGCAACCTTTACCAATGCGATGCGTAGAACCAACAACAACAATACCCTAAGAAATCCAAATGATAAGGATCGACTTTGGTTGAATATTGAAAATTCGACCTACGAAATGGGAGGAGCTACTTTGATAGCCTTTAATGAAAATGCAACCCCAGGAGTTGACAATGGTTATGACAGCCGTCGTTTGGCCACCGTAGTTTCACTATATAGTCATTTAGAAGATGGCAGTGAGCAACTGGCAATTCAAACCAGAGAAGCCTTCCAAAGCGGTATGCAAGTACCTGTTGGTTTCTCCTCACAACTAGATGAAACCTTAGACTATAAAATATCTATTTCGACCATCGAAGGAGAGAACTTGGACGGAGCCACTGTTTATTTAATCGATCACTATACAAATACAGTGACCAACCTAAGTGATACGGCTTATGCCTTTACCAGTGAAAAAGGAACCTTCCATGGCCGCTTTACCCTTCAGTTTGAAGGAGAAGTAGTGTTGGGAAGCAATGACAACTTGTTAGATAGTGTTTCCATATTCCCGAATCCAACCGATGGTATGTTGAATATCGTATCACCAATGGATCCAATCAATGCTATTGAAGTATTTGATATGAGAGGAAGGAAACTAGATAACGTACTTGTCAATGCACAAGGAAATTATGCCCTAGATATTTCAGAATTTGAAACGGCTGTTTACTTCATTACCATAACGACCGAAACGGGTTCGATTACTAAACGTATTGTGAAAAAGTAAAAAAAACAATAATCTATCATAAACCACCTGTGTCATGCAGGTGGTTTTTTTGTTTTCTACTGAAATAATTTCGGCAGTTTTCAGTTCTAAGGACTATGAAGAAAATTATTTTTGGGTTATTCGTTGCTGCCATAATCGCGTTTCTGTTTTTTACGAAGCAAGGCTCGGTCGTGAAAAATACGGCCATCACCTATGTGACTAAGCCAAATTATATCAACGAATCAGGGCCAACAGTTTCAGAAAGAATTAACCTACCTGAAGGTTATGTTAGGAGTGTCTATGTAGCCGGCTCATTTCAGAATTATATACAAGACTACCAACTGAAAGAATTTGGAGCAAAAGTCATCAACTACGATGGAAGCGAATACGGCTATCAAAGTGGACACGTAGGGATTCTTGAAATTCCCGTACCATCGAATGGTTTACAGCAATGTGCAGACGCCTTGATGCGCATACGAGCGGAATACCTTTGGGATCAAAACAGGAAAGACGAAATTGGTTTTAACTTTACTTCTGGGCATTACTGTTCTTGGAAAAGCTATGCTGAAGGGTATCGTCCTAAAATAAATGGGAGCCGTGTGAGCTTTCATAAAACCGCTTCTGTGAATACAAGTCAGGAGAATTTTTACAAATACCTAAACCTTATTTATACCTATGCAGGTACCCAATCTTTGTATGACGAATTGCCTAAGCTAACTTCTGTGAACGACATAGAAATTGGGGATATGCTAATCTACCCTGGAAGTCCGGGACATGTAATCATGGTTGTGGACGCCGCCACGAACGATTTGGGTGAAAAATTGTTTATTTTTGCACAAGGAAATACCCCTGCTCAAAGCGTTCATATGCTTAAAAACCCTACTAATAGCGGGCTAAGTCCTTGGTACGAAATTGAATTGGGTGCTTATCTGGAAATTCCTACCTATTACTTCAATGAAGTGAAATTTATGAGATTCAAATAAATGACGGACGAACTTAGTAAACAAGAATTACATAATCTTGCAATGAATATTGTAGGTAAGGACCTTGAGGCACAGGGCTTCGAATTTTTAGGTGTGAATTCCAAACTAAAAAAAGACCCACAATTTGTGGCTTTGAAAAATAAGGATTTGCATTTTGTAATTGTTCGAGCCATTGCGTATCCTAAGGATGCCAATGTCTACGACCCAGTTTTTATGGAATCTATTAAAACCCATGCGATCAAATTTGAGGCAAAAACCTTCTATGCAGGAGTTGGATTGGGACATGGGAGTGATTACGGCAAGCCAGTTGTAAAAGACGAAGACTATACAATGATCTATAACGGGCTTCAGGAAATATGATAAAACAACTCTTCTTTTTATCGCTAACGATGCTTTTCTTTTCCTGCGGAAACGAGACTGAACATGTTAAAGTATTACAAGGAAATGCATTTGGGACGACCTATGCTATTCAGTACTTTTCGGACGTTCCATTGGAAGCAGAAAAGGGGATTGATTCTGTTTTTTATTTGGTCAACAAGTCGGTAAGCACCTATATTCCCAAGAGTGATATTTCTCTAATTAACCTGGGAGATACCACCGTCGTAACGGACAACATTTTTAAGGAAGTGTTTCGCATTTCAGAAACCGTATTTACAAATTCCAAAGGATATTTTGATCCGACCATTGGCGTTTTACGTAATGCCTATGGATTTGGAGATGAAAAACCATTAGAACGAATCGATAGTGTCACGCTAGATTCACTAAGAGAATTTGTAGGGTTTAGAAAAGTAAAGATTTTATCCAACGGAACGGTTCGTAAGGATCACCCGGAAATATATTTCGATTTTAATGCAGTAGCAAAGGGATATGGAATTGATCTTATTGGACGTTTTTTGGAAAACCAAGGAGTTGAAAACTATCTCATAGAATTAGGAGGTGAATTATTGGCCAAGGGGAAAAATGTGGAAAAGAATAAGCCTTGGTTAGCTGGAGTCGAAGCGGTTGATTCCGAAGTGGAAAATCGAACTGCCAGCGCTGTCATAAAATTGGAAAATAAGGCCATGGCCTCTTCTGGTAATTATAGAAAATTTCGAATTGATGAACACAGCGGACAAAAATATGTGCACACCATCAATCCACTGACAGGAAGAGCCCAGCAGAGTGATGTAACCAGTGCTACTGTGGTAGCTCCTAACTGTGCTTTGGCAGATGCCTATGCTACTACTTTTATGGCCATGGGATTAGAACGGTCCAAACAATTGCTACCGACGCTTGATGAAGTGGAGGCCTACTTGACTTATGTAGATGCAGATAATAATCCAAAGGTGTTCATAACGGAAGGATTTCAAGAACTCATTTCAGAGTAAATTCTAGCGCTTTAAGGTGAAATGGCCAGCGTATTCTCTACCATCGTCTAAAAACAAGGTAAACCAATAATCACTTGACGGAAGAACCTTGCCGTTGTAGATCCCATCCCAACCTGCAGACTTAGGAGAAAGCTGTTTCAAGATCTTACCAAATCGATCATAAATTTGAATTCTTGTTGCCGGTAATTCATTGATGCCGATTATTTGCCAGGTATCGTGAACCCCATCTTGGTTAGGCGTAAAATACCTAGGATAGTCCAATACGAGTACCACCTGACTAGCGACCCCACAGCCTTTTTTATCCCTAACATATACCGTATGATATCCTCTGGAAACTTGGGTGAAAAGAGGGTCTTGTTGAAATAAAAATTCGTAATCTAGAGAATATTCGTATTCGCCATTACCTTCAACTTCCACCTCGATGGTATTGTTTAAATAACGAAAGTCTTTGACAATAATGTTCGAAATAACAGCCGCTTCACCCCCTTCAACTAGGGTTTCTGCAATCACTTTACATCCTGCTACGTCGGTAACGATGACCCAATATGCGCCGCTGTTACTTATATCAATTTGGTAAAGGCTGGACCCTTCTTCGCCAGTGCTCCATTCATAATAAGAATATCCTGACTGAGTCCCCAAGGTGACAGGCTCATCGGTATTGTTGCAGACAAATACGTCATCAGGAAGACTTACCTCAAACGGGGTTTCAACAGTAATGGTCAGCTCATTGATGTCAAAACATTCAGTGGTTTTTTTCTCCACACGATAATATACAATTTGTGGATTATTCCTATTATTATAAGGGCTTGTTAGTGAGTTTACACCAATATTGGCATCGTTGAGTGTTTCATGGAAAGTAACGTCGACATCAGATTGCGTTTGAATGATTTCTGGAATTAAAGCATCTAAATTCACCGGAATGGATTCGTCTACCACATCATCCTGTTCACATTCAATAATAGCGTCTACATTAAAGGCGGTAGGTTGTTCTGGTAAGCCTGCAGTACCAGTATAGGATATGTCAAACTTGCCCGACCCATGAGGGCGATCAATCAATAGGTAATAAGTTTCTCCTGCCAATACATCAATAAACTGCAAATACCCATTCCCATCAGCTCCAGGTCCTTCGGTAACGTCGGTCTCGTCAAAATTAAGGCCTGTGTTAGCAGGTACACCTGCTGCATCCGGGTTGGTGCTAGAGCATCGGATGGGATCACCTAATGTTTCGCAATCAACATTAGGGCCGTATATGGCAAAGTCATAGTCGTCGGTTCCATTGAGAGGGATAAGGTCGAATATGAATACACCGTCAGTTTCAAATGTAAATTTCAACCAAATGGTATTCAAATTAAAGGAATAACAGCTTGGGCGCGTATTTCCAGGTAGTGAGAATTCGTCGAAGCCTACGCCATCAGGTTCAAGGCCAAAATTGACATCACCACAAACCAAAATTGAATTGCTACAATCACTAGGGCTTTGCGCCATCAATGGAAGGGGCAGTAGTAGTAGGAAATAAATAAACTTCTTAAACATGGATGTGCCAAATTATAAGTTCCAAAGTAGCAATGAAAAGGGGCATTTACAAGAAGTTGAAGCCCAGATTTATAAAATGCGGTCTATTTTTATAAAACGAGACTCATTTGTGGCAAACTGGAATTAATTCGCCCTTGGGTAATCGGTATTTTGTGATTTCGGTTTCGGAAAGGCTCGCTGTATAATCGACAGCATCTATTTGGAAACCAATAGCTCCTAATTTTTTAAAATAGTCCATCCCATAAATCCGAACATGGTCGTATTGCCCAAATATACGAGCTCGTTCATCACGATCGGTAATGGAATTATCTTCAAAAGTAGCCGCTCGGTTTTTGTCGTAAGGGACCTGAAGAATAGCGGTTCCTCCGGGAGCTAAAACACGATAGAGTTCCTGCATCGCTTTAGTGTCGTCGGGAATATGTTCGAGTACATGATTACAAATGATAAAATCATAGGCATTGTCCTCAAAAGGAAGGTTGCAAATGTCTGCTTTCACATCGGCGATAGGCGAGTTGAGGTCGGTTGTTGTATACTGAAGGTGCCTTAGTTTTCGGAAGCGTTTTAGGAAAGCTTGTTCAGGTGCAAAATGCAATACCCTTAAATTTTCAGAAGTAAAAAAGGAAGTCTCATTTTTGAGATATAACCAAAATAAACGATGCCGTTCCAATGAAAGGGTTCCCGGAGCCAATGCGTTTTCCCGAATGTTTTCATATCCATACGGTAGAAACTTACGGTATGATTTTTCGTCTATGGGATCCGTAAACTTTTTTCCGCGTAAAAAAAAAGCTACTATCGGTCGAACCACATAACTGATCCGAATTAATAGGGGTCGGGGTATTTTATTCAGAAGATATTTAAAGATCTTGCTCAAGCTTTCAGAGTTCTTTACAGCGTTAGTGCCTTTTGACGAAACTCATCTTCTTCATCACTTGTAATGCCTAAGGCTTCATATACATATCCAAAAGTAGATAGAAGTTCTGGTTTTCCGTCTACAATCGCAATATTGTGTTCAAAATGGGCACTGGGTTTTCCGTCTTTGGTAACAATGGTCCAACCGTCTTTCAATTGTTTTACGTGATGCGTTCCCATATTGATCATGGGTTCGATTGCGATGGTTAATCCTTCCAATAATTTTTTACCGCGCCCTCTTCTGCCGTAATTAGGCATTTCTGGATCTTCGTGTAATTTCTTTCCAAGACCATGCCCTACTAATTCTCTCACCACACCATACCCAAAGGATTCGCAGAATTGCTGAATGGCATAACCTACGTCACCTACACGGTTATTCGCTTTTAATTCACGAATTCCGATGTACAAGGATTCTTTGGTGACGTCTAATAGTTTTTTGGTATCGGGAGCTACTTCACCTACTTCAAAAGTATAGGCGTGATCACCGTAAAATTCATTTTTAATAGCACCGCAGTCAATGGCAACAATATCACCTTCTTGTAACGGGATATCTGTAGGTAGCCCATGAACAACCGCCTCATTAACACTGGTAAGCAGGGTAGAAGGACAGCCATAAAGGCCCAAAAAACCAGGTACTGCATTTTGGTCGTCGCGAATAAATGCTTCTGCCAACGTATTGAGGTGGTTCGTCGTAACTCCGGGAACGACCTCTTTGGCCAACATTCCGAGGGTTCTAGAAACAACCAGAGCGCTTTCGCGCATGAGTTCAATTTCCTCTCTTGTTTTCGTAATGATCATATATTATAAGCCGAACCAGCCCTTTTTACGTTTTTTAGCAGGCATTTGAGGTTTTTCCTCGCCTACTATATTCTGATAAATTTCTCCCCAACTCACCATGCCTCCATAGTTTCTATCATCTATAAATAAATCAGCATTTAATTTACGACTGTACTTATCATCAAACTTTTCTTCAGGAAAGCTTTTATTAACTGCATAAAATGTTATTCCCTTTTCTTTACAAAAAGCAACGGCTTCATCCAATGCCTTTCCATGACGATAGGTCCATAAAATTAATCGATGTCCTCTGTCCTGTAATTTTTTTAAGGTGTCAAAAGCGAAAAGCTGTGGTTTGCCAATACCGGGATAATTATCCTCGACAATGGTTCCATCAAAGTCTACCGCAATGGTTAAGGTTTCTTCAAACATTTTGGGGATTATTTAGGCTACAAAATTACAAAGAAATTATGATTTTATTCAGCGTAAACGTTTTTATAGGGTTCTTTGTTGACAATCCTAAAGATGTCTTTTTCAAGTGTTTCTATTTCATATTCAACAATTCTGTTGAGTTCTTTTCCATTTTCTAGAAAAATTATGGTTGGTACATATTCAATGTCATAACCATTCTCTAAACCATTAGGAGTTTTCTTGTCATGGTCTAGGGCGATCATTTCTAGTTTGTTATAATCAAAGTCGGCAATATCCAGTATTTTGAATAAGGCAGGAACCAACTTTTGACTGTCTTCACACCAGGTTCCCATGAAAACTTTAATGGTCTTAGACGCTAAGAGAGGTTCGATATTTTGAACGGTTGTTGTGTCCAGGCTATGCGCTAGATGATTTTCGTCGTACCATGATTTGAACTGCTCCAATTGAAATCCATTGGGATCTATAACTCCAAGGAGCATTTCGCCACCATCTTCTTCATCAGGAACTAAAACATTTATTGGTGTTTCGACCGTTTCTTCGTCGGCTTCTTTTTTATCATTCGATTTACAAGAAACTACCAATAGGATGGCAAAAAGGAATACAATATTTTTCATTCTGAATTTATAATTTAATTAATGATTTTTGGGTCATGGCTTCTGGAATAGGCACGTTCAACAGGTCTAGAATAGTAGGAGCGATATCACCTAAAACACCATTTTTAATAAATTGTAATTCTGAATCTACTAAAATGAGCGGAACAGGATTCGTGGTATGTGCTGTATTTGGAGATCCATCTGGATTTCGCATGGTTTCACTGTTGCCATGGTCGGCGATGACAATTGTTGTGTATCCGTTTTTCAGTGCACTTTTTACAATGCTTTCGGTACAAGAATCTACTACTTCACAGGCTTTTATAGCCGCTTCTAAAACTCCAGTATGTCCTACCATATCTGGGTTAGCAAAGTTAAGGCAGATAAAATCGGCTGATTCAAATTCAATTTCTGGTAGGATGCTGTCCCGAATTTCGTAGGCACTCATTTCTGGCTGCAGATCGTAGGTGGCAACTTTAGGCGACGGACATAAAATTCGTTTTTCGCCTTCAAAAGGTGCTTCTCTTCCTCCGTTAAAAAAGAAAGTTACGTGTGGATATTTTTCAGTTTCTGCGATTCTAATTTGCGTCTTACCATTATTTGCAAGGGTCTCTCCCAAGGTATCGGTAAGGTTGTCTTTGTCGTAAATCACATGCACCTTTTTGAAAGAATCATCATAATTGGTCATGGTGACGTAGTATAGATTCAGTTTTTTCATTTGATATTCTGAAAAATCCTGCTGCGACAATACCTCGGTTAGTTCACGACCTCGGTCTGTTCTGAAATTGAAAAAGATAATGACATCATCTTCAGAAATAGTGGCAACGGGCTTATCACCTCCAGTCATTACGATGGGTTCTATAAACTCGTCGGTCACACCTTGCGCATAGCTATTTTGAATACTTTCTGAAGCGTTCGTTGAGGTGCTTCCTTTTCCGAAGACCAATAAATCATAGGCTTTTTTTACTCGCTCCCATCGTTTATCTCGATCCATGGCAAAATAACGACCAATCACACTTGCTAATTTTCCAGTGGACTTGGCCATGTGGTTTTCCAATTCTTCTATAAAACCAGCGCCCGACATAGGGTCTACATCACGACCGTCGGTAAAAGCATGTACAAAAATATCTTCTAATCCTTCCTCATGAGCCGCTGTCAAAAGTCCTTTGAGGTGGTCGGTGTGTGAGTGGACGCCTCCGTTAGATACCAAGCCTAAGAGGTGTATTTTTTTACTATTATTTTTTGCGTATTGAAAAGCTTCTTTAAGTACTTTTTCGTCTTTTAAAGTATTGTTTTCAACTGCCAGGTTAATTTTAACCAAATCTTGATACACAACTCGACCAGCGCCTAAGTTCATATGACCAACTTCACTGTTTCCCATTTGCCCGTCTGGTAGGCCAACATGCATTCCATGGGTAAGCAATTGAGCATTTGGGTATTTATGATATAGGGAATCAATAAAAGGCGTTTTGGCTTGGGCCACTGCCGAAACGGAAGCGTCTTGTGTAATACCCCAGCCATCGAGAATTAATAGGATTACTTTTTTCGTCATCTACAATAATTAGATGACAAAGATAAGAACAATCTATTTTGAAGAAATGCGCTAGCGAATTATTTCCCGTATTTTTTTATAGCCGCTTTGATTTTCTCAATACGATTATCAGGATCAGGATGCGTACTCTGAAATTCCGGAACTCGGTTGGGTCCAGCGGCATCTTTTAAGATTTCCATGACCTCAATCATTTGGTAAGGGTCGTAGCCAGAATCGATCATAAACTTCACTCCCAAATCGTCACTTTCCAATTCGTCTCCACGACCATTGGTGAGTAGCGTGTTTTGGCCAATGCCTGCTACTAAGTCACCAGCGTTGGCACCAACATTAGCTCCTTGGGAGATGGTCTGCCAGAAATCGCTTTCTGCAATACGTTCACTAGAATGTCTCCCTAGTACATGGCCTATTTCATGACCTAAAACACCAGCTAGCTGATCTTCATTTTCCAATTTTGAATACAAGGCATAGGTAATAAAAATTTGGCCGCCAGGAAGTGCAAAAGCATTAATGGTTTCTGAGTCCTTTAGTAAATGAAACTCGAAGCTATTTTGATAAACACTCTCGCTGGCAATACTGTTTTGCACCAGTTTGTTACCTACTTGATCCAGGTAATTTTGTAATTTTTGATCGGGATGATGACCACCGTGCTGAGCGCTTATTTGAGGTTCGCTGTTCACACCCAAAGCAATTTCTTCAGATGGATCTAGTGCAATTGCTTGTTCCCTCAACGTATAAGGATTGGTTTCCGTTCGATTGCATTTTTGAAAGAAGGCAAAAATGACAATAATTAGTCCTATCGCGATTCGTATTTTCCAACTACCTCTCATCGTGTTTTTATTTTATATCCGTTCCAGAGCCGTTTTGAGTCAAAGACGGAAATCTTACTAATTAATTTTTCTATGCTAGCTTAAATTTACGCAAGTAATTTTGGATTGATGTCCAAAATGTTCTCTTTTCGATATCGAGTAATGAAATCATCGGTAAAATGCGTACTTCCTTTTATTTTTTCTTTCAGAAAAACAGTTTTTAGGTCTAAATCTCTATAAGCCAATAACATTGGTTTTGAAACTGCTGCATAGCTAAAATGCCAGGGTTCGTATTCGAAACCTTTTCTTTGGGGGTTGTCCGTATATACTTCATAGAATCCAAAAGACTCGGCATGGGTGTCCAACCATTCTTTCATTTTACAAAATGGTCCTTTGCCATGAAAGTTTTTGGCTTGTAATACACTCGATGGACGCACTGCGTTTCCGTCTATAATATCTATATCTGTTCCCCAATGATGACGTGAAGTTCCGGGGATGGTAGAGTAGGCAATAATTTTTTCTATAGCGGCAAGAGGAGTGAGACCCTCGGCTATAAACCGATTGTATTTGCCTTCGAAAATCTCTTTTTGCCTTTGAAAGCTTCTATAAGCAGAAACAATTTCAACTTTTATGTTTTCGGAAGCTGCGGCATCACTCATTCGTTTTAAGGCCGATTTCGTCTCTCGGTGCATTTTGGAAGTATAAGAATCTCCAATAATATCGGGATTCCCTTTTCCTATCAACTGTGATCTTGTGTAGGGTTCATCAAAAGTTGGAATGGTGAAAGATGGAAGTAAGCTCAATCCGGTTCCAATTATTATTGTGTTTTTTATAAAATCTTTTCGCTTCATTTGGTACTTTAGTCGTTGTTTAAAACTACAATTAATTTATGAGTTATGAATATTCAATTTCGCATTATTGATCGGTCAGACCTTCTCACTATTATTCCGCTTCTACATACGTTAAATGACGGTGCCATTTCAGAAGAAACCCTCAAAGAACGTACCTTAGAAATGGCCCAGCAGAATTATGAATGCTTAGGGATTTATGATGCAGACCACTTAATAGGCATTTGTGGTATGTGGTTTCAGACACGTCATTATGCAGGTAAAAGCTGTGAGATTGATCATGTAATTATTGATGATAATTACCGAAGCCTTGGAATAGGAGGGAAGATGATGGATTTCATTTACAACTATGTGGAGGCTAAGAACTGTAATTGGGTGGAGCTAAATACCTATGTTCATAATTTTCCATCCCATAAGTTTTATAACAATCAGGATTTCGTGGCTAAAGGCTACCACTTCGTAAAGGATATTAGAAAGTAACTTGATTAAAAGTGGAGCAGTGTTTCAGGTTTCAGTTCGTAAGGCTTTTCTCCTTTTACAAATATTTGCGCAGTATGGGTTCCTTTCAATATAATATCCTCGTTTTGAACCCTCAGCCAACTGCCCTCTCTCAATCCTACTACAACCAAGGAGTTTTGGGTATGAAACTCTTCAATTCTTGTTTCTCGCGTTTCTCCCATGTGTGTATCGCCTTCAATGGGATCTAAATAATGGGGATTGATATTAAATGGGACTATTCCTAATGTCTTAAAAGAAGGAGGGTAAACTATGGGCATATCGTTGGTAGTTTGCATAGTCAGGCCACAAATATTACTTCCAGCACTGGTTCCTAAATAAGCCAATCCATTATGTAAGGCATCCCTTAATGGCTCCATGACCTTGTTTTTGTAGAGTTGTGAAACGAGTACAAATGTGTTTCCCCCACCGGTAAAAACTCCTTTTGCATTGTTTATCGCCGCAACTGGATCTTCGAAAGTATGAAGGCCTTTGATTTTTTTTCCAATTTTTGAAAATGCCTTTGAAGCAATAGCGGTATAATCATCATGAGAAATTCCACCTGGGCGTGCATAGGGAACAAAAATCACTTCGTCTGTGTCTACAAATAAATCGGGAAGATCACTTAATAAGTACGCTAGATAACCACTGTTATATACCGTGGAGGTGCTGGCAATTATTAAATTTTTTATCATCGGAATTGCGTTGTCATATTTTCTAATGAAACAAAATAGTTTATTAGTGTTAAAGGTAGCTTTTATTGGTGATTTCAAATTTAACAAAACCTTGGCGACTCCTTTAAGATTTCTCTAAGAAAACATTGATTACTTTTATATTGTGAAACTAAAACTAGCCATTTTCTTATTCTTTTTTCAGTCCCTACTATTTGCCCAACAAATAGATCGGGTAGAAGTGTCTGGTAAAATTTCGGCACCCACAGGCGAGGACGTGGAGGGTATTAGTATTTATAATATTTCTTCTCAGAACGGTACGATTACTGATGAAACAGGTTCATTTACATTGAAGGTGACCGAGTTCGACCACATTCAAATTACGGCCTTGCAATTCAAAAGTTTTAAGGTTGTTGTGACGATAGCAGATGTCGAGTCTAAAGAACTAAGAGTTTATTTAAATCCAAATGTAAATCAGTTGGATCCAGTGACCATAAGTCGTCATAATCTGACGGGCTATTTGGATCTTGATGCCAATAGTATAAAGACTTCGGTTTTTACTCAAGAGTTGGATCTTTCTTACGCCACCTTGGAATTTGGATATAAATTTGAAAATGATGGTCAAAGTCCGGTGATCAGGAATGCTGCGGAAGAAGCCATAGGAGTAAATTCTGTTCCAGTGGCAAGCGTTGATGTCATAAAATTACTGGAACTTTTTTTTCCGAATAAAAAACCAACTACCTACCAAATTGTCAACTCAAGAAAAGATTTGGCGAACGCCCTTCTAAAGCGTTACGACCACGGTTTTATGGTAAAAACTTTTGGTATTCCGTACGATAAGGTAAATGACTTTATCTATTTTACGGAAGAGAACGGACTTCTGGCTTCGATGTTGAGGCCAGCCAATGAAATTGAACTTTTAGCTTATCTATTCGAACAAAGTGAAACTTATAAAAAGCGTCTTGCGAACTAGGATTAAGAGTTTTCTCACCATTGGTTTTTTATGGTTTTCAATTGTAGCAGGAGCGCAAGAGAAAAGTTTAAACGGTAAATTCACCAATCTTAAGGACGTCGAAGGAATTCATATTTTAAATCAATCTTCTCGGTTTAATACAGTGTCCAATAGTCAAGGGAAATTTCGCATTCGGGCGAAACTCATGGACACTTTGCTCATATCATCCATAGCTTATATTCCTGAACAGTTAGTTGTTACCCAAGAAATTTATTCGATGGGCTTCATTTCTATTACGCTAAAGGATTTAGTGAATGAGTTAGATGAGGTTCAGTTGGGGCCACGACTCTCTGGAAATCTAGAGCTTGATATAAAAAATATTAAAACCATTGATACCCTCAACTTTGACGATGTTGGGATTCCTGGTTTTAAAGGAAAGCCCGAAGAAAAAATTGTTCCTATTGTACCAGGAATTGGTTTGCTTACGACATTGGATGTCGAAGCGCTCTACAAACACCTGAGCGGCTATTATCGTAAATTGAGGCTCCAACGTAAATGGGAATCTGAGAACGTGGTGGTTGCCAGAATGATTCATTTCTATACGCCAGGATTTTTCCAAGAAGCCTATGAAATTCCAGAAGAACGTTTGTATGATTTTTTACTATTCTGTATGGAGACAACAGAGATCAGACATAATTTTGAAGCTGAGAACTACGGCCTAGTACTTGCCAATTTTAAAGAACAGAGTAAAGAATATGTAGTGCGCTTGAGGGAAAAATAAACAAAACTGCTACTTATTTATAGTTCAGTTATCGCCTATAGTAATTACATTTACGAGCGAAATTATTTGAGAAGTGTTAAATGGGAACAATAATTGTAACCATTTGACTTTAACGACGTCTATTAATTTTACAATTCAATCTAATAAATGAAATTTCTACGCATTATACTTTTGTTGGTCGTACTCTCAACAACCCTGTCTTTCACGGCCCATAAATTTTACGTTAGCATCACCAAAGTTGAATATTCTCAGGAAGAATCTTCTTTACAAATAATTTCGAAACTGTTTATTGACGATATTGAAGATGTGCTTCAGGCAAGATACAATCCTTCCATCGTAATGGATGGAGAGAAAGAAACGGAGGCTACTGGAGAACTTTTAAAGGAGTATGTGTTACAAAAGCTTAAAGTTGAAGTGAACGGAGAGCAGGTAACCTTAAAATATTTAGGACATGAATACGACAATGATGTTGTAAAAACTTATATCGAAGTGGAGGGTGTTTCGGAATTGAACAGTATTAGCGTGGAGAACAAAATGTTGATGGAACTATTTGAGGAACAGCAGAATATAATACACGTAAAACGATTTAAGAAAAGAAAGAGCTTGGTCTTGGATGCCGATAATCCTAAAGGATTGTTAAACTTCAATTAAACTTCCTGCCAAACTCCCCGATATACACTATTTTTAAAAGCTTTTTTAATAATAAACAATCAATCAAAATAATATGAAATTTTTCAAATTCGCCTCCATGATTGCGCTTTTCCTGGCAGCTGGAGTAACCTATGCGCAGGATACCGATGAAACCGAAGAACGTGACCCCGGTCATTACAATAACAACCGCTTTAAGCAACTATATGAGGAGTTTTCAACGCCGAATATGTATCGAAGTGGTAATGGTGCACCTGGACCAAATTACTATCAGCAGCAGGCAGATTACGACATGAATCTTCGTTTGGATGATAAAACTGCTCGTTTATACGGTGTAGAAACTATTACTTATACCAATAATTCTCCCGATGACTTAGAATATCTATGGGTGCAATTGGATCAAAATGTTCGTGCCCAAGATTCAAAATCGGATCTCATTGAAGGTAGCGGAGCAGTTCCGGCTGAAATGGCAGGAAGTTTTGTTGGAAAATATATGGGCAAAGGCTTTGACGGCGGATTTAAAATAGACTATGTGAACGACGATAGTGGAAGACCACTACAGTATACAATTAATCGTACCATGATGCGTATTGATATGCCGAAAAACCTGAAAACAGGTGATAAGTATACCTTTTCAATCAAATGGTGGTACAACATACCAGATCACACTATCGATCGTGCTCGTAGTGGATATGAGAAGTTTGAAGATGGAAACAATGGGTATGTAATTGCTCAGTTCTACCCTCGTATGGCTGTTTATAGTGATGTAGAAGGATGGCAGAACAGTCAATTCTGGGGACGCGATGAGTTTGCGCTTCCTTTTGGAGATTTCGATGTAACTATTACGGTTCCTTCCGATCATATATTGGATGCAACAGGAGAGTTATTAAACCGTAAAGAAGTGTTCTCTAAAACAATGATGCAGCGTTTTGAAGCAGCGAAGAAAAGTTATAAAGAACCTGTAGTTATTGTAACTCAAGCAGAAGCAGAAGCAGCATCTAAGGGTTTTGCCACTGGCACAAAAACTTGGAAGTTTAGAGCTGAAAACGTACGTGATTACGGTTTTGCTTCTTCCAGAAGATTTATCTGGGATATGATGGCTGTTAAAATTGGAAACCGTGATGTAATGGCGGTGTCTGTATATCCTCCAGAAGGGAACCCATTGTGGGGAGAGTGGTCAACAAAAGTGGTGGCGAGTACTTTGAAATCGTATTCTAGAATGACTTTTGACTATCCTTATCACAAGGCAATTTCAGTGCACGCCAAAAACCAAGGGATGGAGTATCCCATGATCTGTTGGAATTATGGACGTCCTGATAAAGATGGAAACTATAGTGAGCGTACCAAGTATGGTATGTTTGGAGTTATTATCCACGAAGTTGGACATAACTACTTCCCAATGATTGTAAATAGTGATGAACGTCAATGGACTTGGATGGATGAAGGGATTAATACCTTTGTACAATACGTAGCAGAACAAGATTTTGGAGAAGCTTATCCAGAGGCGATAGCGCCAAATAAAGCGTATCCTTCACGTCGTGGTCCTGCCAAGACGATTGTAGATTATATGTCTGGGAACCAAAATGAAATGGCTCCTATCATGACCAAGGGATTGAATACGTATAACTTTGGTTCGAATGCCTATTCTAAACCGGCTGTTGGATTGAATATTTTAAGAGAAACGATCATGGGTCGCGAATTGTTTGACCATGCTTTTAAAACATATAGTCAACGTTGGATGTTTAAACACCCGAACCCAGAAGATTTCTTCCGTACTATGGAAGATGCTTCAGCGGTAGATTTGGATTGGTTTTGGAGAGCTTGGTTTTTCACTACCGATTATACAGATATAGGAGTTAAAGATGTGAAGAAATTCTATGTAACTTCTAAAATGAATAAGCAAGTCCGTGAGATGATAGAAGCACGTGGAATGAAAGAAAGCGATCTTCCACCATTGGTTTACTTGGTTGAAGAAGGAAGTGAAGACTTTGATGAGGATATGAAAAATGCTACGTTGAATGACGTGACTACCTTGCAAACGTACATCATGGACAATATGACGCCAGCGGAAAGAGCTAAGCTTAAAAGTCCGAAGTATTTTTATGAAATTACTTTTGAAAAGCCAGGTGGAATTCCAATGCCTATTATTGCTGAGTATACCTATAGCGATGGTTCTACCGAAAGAGTTACCTATCCTGCTCAAATTTGGAGAAAGAACGATACTTCCGTAGGAAAAGTTATTGCTTCAGAAAAGGAGATAACTAAGATTGTTGTGGATCCAGATGAGGAGACTGCAGATATCGATACTTCAAATAATAGCTGGCCTAAGCGTAAAAAATTAGGTGAGTTTGATAAATTCAAAGAAAAGGTAAAAGGGTAATTAGCCTTTTTGATTAAATTAAAACGAACCTTGTTTCATAAGTTGAAACAAGGTTTTTTTATATTCTGAATTCTTTTTCATTCAGAAATCATAATTTGTATCTTTGTAAGATGGGAACAACTTTACTTCCTTTATTTATTAGCGGTGGCGAAATAGCCTTCGTCCTCTTCATTGTATTGATGGTATTTGGCGCTGACAAAGTTCCCGAAATTGCACGAGGACTCGGAAAGGGTATGCGTCAAATTAAGGATGCTACAAACGATATCAAGACTGAAATCACTAAAAGTGCTGAAAAACAAGGACTTGATATTGATATCACTAAGGATGTCAAAAAAGAAATTGACAAAGTAAAAGAAGGTATTAATGAGATTACCGGCCCCATAAAAAGAAAATTCTAGATGCTGAAAACACTGAACGAGTGGGATGAGGCATTATTAGTTTTTCTGAATAATTTGGGAACAGAAACGTTTGATGGCTTGTGGCTGTTCGTAACTCGTATTGAAAGTTGGATCGCACTTTTCGTATTTTTCTCCTTATTAGTTTTCTACTTCTACAAACTAAAAAAGGGACTGCTTGTCTTTGGTTTTGCCGTACTAGCTTTTGCGATTACCTTCTTGTTAACCCATGTAACTAAGGTGGGGGTTGCTAGATTGCGACCTAATAATGTGGAAGAAATAGCCGAACTCCTTAGAGTGTTACAAGATCCTACTTCTTTTAGTTTTTTCTCAGGGCATGCTTCCTCAAGTTTTGCTATTGTGACATTTGTTGTGTTGGTTATACGGCCATTTAATAGATGGATTTATGTAGCTTATATATGGCCATTGTTATTTGCCATGAGCCGAATATATGTTGGCGTACACTATCCAAGTGATATTTTAATTGGTGCTTTGGTAGGAACTTTGATTGCTATTCTGTGCTACAAAATTTGCAAAAAATTACTCCCCAAACTCTGAGTCGTAACGGAGAAAGGGGTTCAGAAAATACATTCAAAACCCCTTTAACCAAAAACTTAAAATTATGACGAAACTAATTGGTAAAATCTTCAATACCATAAGAGTCTCTATCTAACTTCACTGGTTACCTAGAATGTTTCATTGGCCAAATGAACCGTTTATGATTGATTCTAAACTAACAGTAGTAAAGTAACGAGAGTGCCGAATCTTAATCAAGAGTTAAAACCCCTAATTTAAATCAAAATTTCATCCTTTTCTATTCAATAATTACAAGGGTGTATATTCATGTAAAAGGTGCCATTTTACGGGAGGAACACTCAATTAGTTGAGGGAAAACCCCCCTAACCAATAGTGTTTTTCCACCTTTTTCACCTCCTTGAATATGATTAAACACCTTTAAATCAAAAGAATAGTCTTACTTTTAGTTGGCTCTATATTATTAGGGCTTAGAATGCAGTATTTTATATATAATTTTACGTAAAACTTAAAACCGATTAATTATGAAATTAAGAACGCCACAACTATTACTTTTCATGCTAAGTTTGTTAACAGTATTTCTGTTTTCCGCCTGTGAAAAGATTATTGACCCACCCCAGCAGTCAATTTCACCAAGAGAAGCCAATATTTTGGAAGAGGAATACGTTGAAACGCGAGGGAAAATCATCAATGATACGCTTAATATTATTGATCGTCGTGATTTCTGGTTTTCACTAGATTCTCTTAAACAATACATTGCCTATGTAGAGCAAGAAGCAAAAAAGCGAGGTAAAAAGAATTTAGGAATTCGAGTTTATTTTGCTGCTTACCCAAAGGAAGGAAATTACGCCGATCCAGGTTTTGCAACGGTGTTTATGGTCCCTACAGCTCAAGCGGAACGTTCAGGTGCAACCAAGGGCTTTTTCCCAATGCCACCTCCACCTAACCAAAACATAGATAGTATCAATGCACTTAATTATGGAACTGGCGGAATACCTCCAAATGACTATTAAATTTCAAATCGCGCACTAAGTAGAATGTCATATATATTTCCATTGATCCAATTAATCGCCGCCATGGTAGGTGTATGGAATTATAAAAAACTTAAACGGACGAGAGAGAAATATTTTTTAGTTCTTTTATGGTTCACCTTTCTTGTAGAATTAATGAATCTTTTACTTAAAGATTTATTTTTGATCGAAAGTACAGTTGGTCACCAAATCTATTTTGTAATTAGTTTTTTATTTTATTTTTATTGGTATTATGATGTATTAGGGCGACGATTTTCAAAATTAATTACGCTATTTTTCACCATCGTTTTTTTAGCAATGACGGGATTGGCCTACATATTTCCGAACGAAATGGGTGGGAAGGGATATGCTTTTATCACCGGAGCCATTAGTTTATTGGTGTTAACATTTTTTCATTTTTACCAATTATTGAAAAGCGATGAGGTGCTAATTGTTAAGCATAAATTAAGTTTTTGGGTCTCCACGGCCTTGTTGTTGTTTTATATGGGTATTCTCCCTTTAATACTGCTAGCAGGCTATTTGGACATAAAAGATTCAAGTTATACCATCATTTTAGTTTGCCTTAATTTGATATTGTATGGCTGTTATATTATAGGATTCATATGGACGAAAGAGAAGTACAATCGTTTTTAATTACATTTTCAATTATTGCTTTTTTCTTAGCACTTACGGTTGTTCTCCTGTTTGCTATTTTTCAAAAGAGAAAGAATAAATTGTTGAGAGAGCAAGAGATCGCGGAAAACCGTTTCCGAGAGGAGATTATTGAGGCAGAAGTAGAGATACGAGAAGAAACACTTCGGAATATAAGTTGGGAATTGCATGATAACATTGGACAGATGTTAACATTGGCAAAAATCCAACTACAAAATAGCGATGAAACCTCTGGCCCAATAGTCGAAGCTGCCGAAACCATAGGAAGTTGTTTGGTCGAATTGAGAAGCTTGTCCAAACTCATCAATCCCGATACGTTTAAAACCTTATCCTTGGTAGATGCATTAAAGTTGGAAGTGGAACGGTTCAATCGTATGAAATACCTAGAAGCTAGTCTGGAATATAATGAAGATGCTTTCGATTTGGACAAAAAAGTAGAAGTGGTTATCTTTAGAATGCTGCAGGAGTTTTTTGCCAATACTGTCAAACATTCCAAGGCGACTAAGCTAATCGTAAAAGTGAACTATACTGCAGGTAAGTTACTAATAGAAGCTAGAGATAATGGAGTTGGATTTGATGCAAACCAAATGGATACCTTTACGGGTATTGGGCTCAGTAATATTAGAAACCGAGCGAAATTAATCAAGGCAAAAGCTGAAATAATATCAAGAAAAGGGGAGGGGACCCAATTTTATTTAACTTATATAAATAATTGAATTATGAAATATTCGGTAGTAGTAGTAGACGATCATGCCTTACTTTCCCAGGCAATTGGTGGTTTGGTTGATGGCTTCGAACAATTTACCGTACTGTATACTTGCATGAACGGACAGGAACTATTGGATAAGTTGAAGAACCCCAAAAATATTCCAGATGTAGTTTTAATGGATGTCAATATGCCCATTTTAAATGGTATTGAGACAACAGCTCATCTCCATCAAAGTCATCCACAAATTAAAGTGCTGGCCCTTTCAATTGAAGAAGATGAAACAGTGATCCTTAAAATGCTCCGCGCCGGAGCGAAGGGTTACTTAATGAAGGACGTGAAAAAGGGAGAGTTGCAAAGAGCCCTGGTCGAAGTTATTGAAAAGGGATTTCACCACACCAATACCGTCACTAAAGTCTTAGTAGAATCTCTTTCTGATAAAGCAAACCCGCAAGCCTTGCTAAAAGAAAGGGAGTTAGAATTTATCAAACACGCTTGCACCGAAATGACCTATAAAGAAATTGCCGAAGTCATGTTTTTAAGTCCAAAGACCATTGAAGGATATCGAAATGCCATTTTTGAAAAACTAAACCTTCGGAATAGAACGGGTCTTGTCATTTATGCCATTCGAAATAAAATTTTCGTACCATAAAAATGCACCAATAACTTATTTCTGAATATAGCGTTAGCTAGATCACTCGAGAGATAGTGAGTCCATCCCGAATAGGCAATAAGACGGTCTCCAATTGGGGATGTTCGTTCAATAATTTGTTATACTGAAGTAATGCCTGAGTATCCATGTCGTCCTTAGCTACCTTTTCCACAACCTTTCCACTCCAAAGCACATTATCGCTCAAAATGACGGCTCCTTTTAGCAATTTTGGGAGTAACAACTCCAAGTAGTTTGGGTAGTTTCGTTTGTCGGCATCAATAAAAACCAGATCAAACTTTTCCGTGAGTTTCGGAATAATTTCCAAGGCATTTCCAGTGTGCTGTGCTATTTGAGAACCCCAAGGAGATTGGTCGAAATATTTTCGCTGAAAATCGTGTAATTCTTCGTTAATATCAATAGTATGTAATGTTCCGCCTTCCACCATTCCTTCTGCCAAACAAAGCGCAGAATAGCCGGTATAAGTACCAATCTCTAATATACAACGAGGTCGAATTAATTTAGAAAGCATACTCAATACACGACCTTGCAAATGTCCACTTAGCATACGTGGAGCTAACACTTTTTGCCAAGTCTCATGAGATAATTCTTGTAATAATTTGGGTTCTGGTTGGGAATGGGCAACCACATAATTGTCTATTTTTTCTGGAAGAAAATTCATTACCCCAATATTCTTTTTACTAATTTTTCCTTGGCCGCTGCATCATCACCACACAACCACTGAATTACATTATCTTCCCAAATAGCATCGCATTCAACATCGGTTAAAATCTTACGCTCCATCGCCAAGTCCAAAATCTTTCCTGGATAGGAAGATTGTTTTTCGCTATCCATCTCCCCTAAGGGGTAAGGGTCATCAAGTCCCATAACTATTTGATCAGACCCCTGATTTTTGACCACCAATTCTAATGAACCGGTATCGTGAACCAGAGTGTCAAAGAAGATATTTTTATGGCCCACTGATTTACGCGGGTGCACCTTACCTTCAAACAAATCTGGGCGACCATCAAAACCTTGTATCCGTCTACCCAAGTTCATTTGGGCGAGTTGTCCACCATGTGCAAAACAAGTACGCATGTTTGGGTATTTATCGGCATAGCCATTCAATGTTAAGAAGTGGTAGGCATCTGCACATTGTGCGAGCATCCAAATAAGATGGAAGCGCCAAGAGGTATTTTCTAATTTTATAAACTTTTCACCATCGTAGGGATGAATTTCAACTGCCAAATTATATTTACTGGCCAATTCAAAAATGGGTTCGTTTTCTTCATCAAAAATACAACGCCATGTTCCAATAGTGTCCATATAATGCGTTGGTAAACAGAGTAGTTGCATGCCTAGTTCTTCCACACATCGTTCCATTTCCCAAAGGGCACCTCGAACAAATCCAGGATGCACTACAAAACCACAGGTAAATTTCGATGGATGGTCACGTTGCACTTTGGCATTAAAGTCGTTTTGAAATCGCAAGGCCTGCTTCATTTCTTCAACACGTAAACCGTTACCATAAAGTTGCGACAGATTTAAAACCACCGCATGGTCAATCTTGAATTCTTCCATCCATGCCAACTTCTCGTCTAGAAAAAAGCTGGAGTCGGTCACTGGGCGACTCCAATCCTTTTGTAGCATAAACTTTCGGTCTTTATCTACCCAAAAAATACCCTTTTCCTTCATGAATTGAGGAATATCCTCTGGATACGGCAGTAAATGTGAATGACCGTTAATACGTAGTTTTCGTTTCATTTGTTGGTGCTATGATTTTTTGGGCGTGACCCTTCTTCGCTGCATTTCGACAGGCTCAATGTTCAGTTTCGTAGGGTCGGGCTTTTCACTATATCCCTCCAAAGCTGCTCAAATGCAGCGACGGAGGGGATGCCGCTGCAATCCCTCACGCAAACTTGGTTAAAGTTACAAACTTTTTGTCCGACCGCCATCTACGGGAAGGTTTATCCCGTTAATGTAACTAGCTGCTTCGCTGGCCAGAAAAGTAACGGCATTTGCTATTTCACTAGGTTCCGCAAAACGGCGTGCTGGCACTAGACCTTTCATAAAATCACTAGCTTGTTCCGTTGAACCACTAAAACGTTTTGAGGCATTTCCAATAATATCTTCAAGACGGTCTGTAGCCGTAAATCCTGGAAGTACATTGTTCACCGTAATTCCGAAGGATCCGAGCTCATTCGCTAAGGTCTTACTCCAACTAGCTACGGCTCCGCGAATGGTGTTGCTCACTCCCAAGCCGTCAATGGGTTGTTTCACTGAAGTAGAGATGATATTGATAATACGTCCATAACCTGCTTCCTTCATCCCAGGAACGACATTCTGAACTAATATCTGATTGCAAACCAAATGATTCGAGAACGCTTGTGTGAATTCGCTCACTTCAGCAGAGAAAATAGGACCACCCTTAGGGCCTCCCGTATTATTTATGAGAATATGGTAGCGTCTTAGGTGTGTCGCTTCAACAATAGTTTCTTTCAAGGCAGATGGATCGGTAAAATTGGCCACCAAATAATTGTGTTCTTGCCCTTCAGGTGTCGGTAATTCGGACTGAACGGCTTTTAATTTAGTCTCATTTCTTGCCACAAGGGTAATAGTAGCTCCCAAAGAAGCCATTTCCATTGCTGATGCCTTTCCAATTCCCGCGCTACTTCCGCAGACCAAAGCATTTTTGCCTTTCAAATTTAAATTCATAAAAACCTGTCTTTAATGGTTAAATTTAGCGACTTCTTTTCTATTATTGTGACTAATTTCAAATTATAATTTTACACCAAAACTTATGCTACAAAGATTTTTCGCCACTCTTGGGATTTTAGTTATTGGACTTAGTACCCAAGCACAAAGCACTTATTTTAATGTCACGGAAACCGAACCTTTCAAGGACTCGCGCCGCGGAAGTAGTTTGGAGGGAGCATTTACGTTGGCTAATGGAGCTGTTGTAGCTGTGCGACTTGCGAAAAAAGAGCTATTAGTTAGTAGTTTTGATGCAAACTACAATTTACAATCAGACGTAGAACTCAACTTAGAACGTAAAGAAAGCTACCTAG
>Ga0256847_1000529_pt1 | contig 23704 bp, 20 predicted proteins | sample TeddybearmetaG_FD_189099 | JGI IMG/M metagenome (GOLD analysis project Ga0256847, IMG submission 189099) | Hydrothermal vent microbial communities from East Pacific Rise, Pacific Ocean - Teddybear | ecosystem: Environmental > Aquatic > Marine > Hydrothermal vents | place: Pacific Ocean: East... | reverse complement strand
TGAAATTCCTGATTTAACTGATTTAACTAACTTAATAAATATTGATTTAAGTTTTAATCAATTTAATGGCAATATTCCTGCAATTAATAATTTGACTTCACTCCAAAATGTTAGACTAAATAATAATCTGTTAATAGGCAGTGTTAGTGGTGTTATGCCTGATTTAACAAATTTACTTCAAATAAAAACACTTTGGTTACATAATAATCAATTAACAGGCGTAGTTAAGGCAAATAATATTGTGAATGTGGCAACCAATATTCGCCTTCATAATAATGAGTGTTTAGATCCAGATAATGCAACGGTTGAAATGGATGTCTTAGGAAAACAATTTTCAGGAGATCCAAATCCGTGGATTTCACAAGCTTGTTCAATTCCTGTTGCAACTGACGATACTGTGCCAAATGCTGCCGCTGGTCCTGTTACGATTAGTATTCTAACAAATGATACGGCACATGGTACGATTAATTCTGGCAGTGTTGATTTAGATCTAATAAATTCGGGTCAACAGTCCGTGATTACTGTTACAGGACAAGGAATATGGGAAGATCTTAGTGCTAATGGTGATATTACTTTTTCGCCTGAAGCGGGATTTACACTTGATCCCGATCCAATTGAGTATACTTTTAAAGATACTGGCGGTTTAATATCTGACCCTGCTTCAATTACGATTGATTATGGTCCTGCTGCAACAGATGATATTAGTACGGGTAATATTGCGGGGACTAATATTGGAATTATGGTAACAGCTAATGATATTACGGGAGATGAAGTTCTTTTTGGCAGTGTTGATCTTGATATTCTAACAACAGGTATTCAAAATCAATTAATTATTGCAAATGAAGGAACTTGGGATATTGTAACAACCACTTCAGACCAAACGGTGGTATTTACACCATTAGCTAGTTTTAAAGCAGATCCAACCCCGATTAATTACCAGATTACGGATGCACAAACTAATTCATCTAGCGCTCTGATCACTATTTTATATCGTTCGGCAGATATTTCTGTTAATGAAACCTTAAATACAGCAGGACCTTACTTTAATGGTATGGCAATTGAATATACTATTAATATAGTAAATGCAGGTGTAGATAATGCAAACAATATTATGGTTAGTCATATTGTGACTAATTTAACGATTACCAATGTAACAGGAGCTTGTACTTCACTACCTTGTACAATAGGAAGCATTGCATCTGGAGGAAGTGAAAATATTGTCGTACAAGCAATGATTAGTGCAGATGGTAATTTTAGTCATGATACTTCTATTATTGCCGATGAAAATGATTCTAATTTAGCTAATAATGTTGATAATACGGGAAATGGTGGAACGGCTGTAAAAGCAGCGGATTTAGTTATTACAAAAGTATTCACAACTTCACCTCCCTATACAACCAATGACATCATTGATTATGTGATTATTGTTACTAATATTGGTCCTGATATAGCAACCAATATTACGGTTACAGATAGCCCCACTCATTTAATATTATCAAATATTAATAGTCCAAACTGTAATAGTTTTCCTTGTAATATTCCTTCTTTAGCCAGTGGAGCAAGTGAAACTATTTCAATGAAAGGACGGATTTCTTTTGCAGGTAGTTTTGATAATATTGCAACCGTATCAAGTACTATTTTAGATCCAGATCTGACTAATAATAGTGATAATACAAGTAATGGTGGAAACGCCGATCCTGCCATTGACCTTAGTGTGAATGTTAATCTAGTATCTAGTAGTCCTTACATAAATGGTGAAACAATTAAATATAATATTGATGTGACAAATTTAGGTCCTGATACGGCAACCAATATTATTTTTACAGCGAGTTTATCCAATTTAACCATAACCAATACAACCAGTGCTGATTGTAATATTTTTCCTTCTTGTACAATTGCTTCTTTAGCATCAGGTCAAACTAAAAATGTGACTATCACTTCAACCATTGATAATATAGGTATTTTTGATAATATTATTACTGTGGCTGCTGATGAACAGGATCTTAATTCTGCGAATGATCAGGATAATACTGGCAATGGGGGAACCACTGAAAATGCAGCTGATCTGGTGATTATTAAAACCTTAACAACCCCCGCCCCTTATATTGAAAATCAACAAGTGGACTATACCATTACAGTGACTAATTTAGGTCCTGATACCGCAACCAATGTTAATATTACGGATACCATGACTAATTTAATATCAAGTAATATTAATAGTCCAAATTGTACGGGTTTTCCGTGTCTTATTTCTTCTTTAGCTAGTGGGACAAGTGAAACCATTACCATGCAAGGAACCATTGATACCAAAGGTAATTTTAATAATATTGCAGGGGTGACTGCTACTGAATTTGATCCTGATTCAACCAATAATAATGATAATACAGGGAATGGCGGGGTAACCGTGGCTCCAACTGCCAATAATGATGGTAGCAATGGTCTTGTTGGACAAACGGTTAGTTTTGCTATTTTAGCCAATGATGTTGATTCTGGTGGATTAAATAATGGTAACTTAATGGCTAATAGTTTAATACTCATTGGTTCAAATTCATCAACCCCTCATATTTTAAGTCAATCAGGTATTGGAGATTGGAGTTGGGATGTAAATACTCAGCTTTTAACTTTTACCCCTCTTTCAGGTTCAAATATTAATTCTGTTTCTGTTGAATATACAATTCAAGATTCACTGGGTGCAACATCAAATACTGCGTTTATGGTGATTAACTATAATCAAATCATTATTATTCCTCCTCCTCAACCTGTTATTATTCCCCCTGTTGCACAAAATGATAGTGCTAGTGCGAATGTAGGTGAAACAGTTACTATTGCGGTCACTACAAATGACAGTGATAGCGATGGTAGTATTAATAGTAGCACCCTTGCCATTGCAAATAATATTATAGGACAGGCGTTGACTGTTGTTAATGAAGGCGTTTGGACTATTAGTGGTGGAAATATTATTTTTAATCCAGATAATAATTTAGTGGGAAATCCAACGCCCATTAGTTATACCGTACAAGATAATGCGGGTAATATTTCTAATACAGCTTCGGTTACTATTACTTATAATATTATTACACCAGATCCTGATCCTGTGACACCAGATCCTATTGTGCCGCCTGTAATCCCACCAGCAGAAGAAGCATTAGAAAAAGGCATTGCTTTTGTTGATGTAAATAATCAATTAACCATTCCTGCTGTTTTAACGCGTCAAGGTTTCTTCTTTGCTGAAATGGAACAAATTGATAATCCAAATCAAACAAATGAGCCTTATTGGCGTCTTAAAACTGGCAACTTTTTAGGTACTGAAAGTCGTTTATCACAGGTTAATTTAAATCGTTCAAACTTTACTTTACGATTAACCCCTCTGCGCCGTTTAAATGCGGATGGTAGTATTGCTTCAGAAAAAGACACTACTTTTAGTTTTTATTTTAATGATGAAAATAAAAGCAGTGTTTACTGGAAAGAAGAAAGTGGCGTTGCAAAAGCCATTCCTAATAGAGTGATTAATAATAAAAAATCCGCTTGTCATGTTAATAGTCCAGATATTGCTTGGATAGATAATAATAATCAATTACATATTCCCGCAGTGGCTTTACCAACAGGTTTTTATAGTGCTGTTTTTGAACAAATTATCAATTCCAAAGATTTTCGACATCCATTTTGGCGGTTTATTTCAGCTCAACCATTAGCAAATAATACCATAGCTAACTGTACCGTATTTAATATTGAAGATTTTAATTTAGGATTTTCTCGATTACATAAAATAAATAAAGATGGCAGTTTGCTTAAGTTAATTGACCAACAAATTAACTTTATTTTCTTTGATAAAGATAAAAACCATTTTTATTGGCAATAACGGTCTTTCTGTTAATTTTTACTTTTCTAACGGCAATTTTATGAATAAAAGAAATTATTTAGTTTCTGCTTTTTTATTAACCGCAGTAAGCTATGTTAAACCTGTTTTGGCAATTGATATTGCAGGAAATTGGGTTGGTACAGGCAGTGGAGTCCAATTTTTTTGTACGGATCCTGCCAAAAATACCAATATTTCTTCTGATGTGTCAGTGATATTTGATGAACAAAGTAATAATCAAATTCAAGTTGATTTTACGGGGGTCGATAATATTGGAACGACCCATTTATTAGGTTCTGGTCTTTTAAGCAATGGGGATGCTATTAGCGCGCCTTTAACAGGTTTTCGTAATAATGATGAATTTATTGATTATAATTTCAGCGGGATTTTTACCGATGATAATACCCTTCAATATGGCGGGGCAGGTACCAATGAAACTTGTTCTTATAACTTTGGTGGGACTTTAATTCGAGTTTTTGATGTAATTCAACCTCTTGCTTCTGACGGGGAAACTATTATTCCTGAAGTGGCGGGAAGTAGTGATATTATAGAAGATGCCCTGTCCTTATCACGGGTTGTTATTCATAGTAGTTCGGTTATTAATGATCGTTTACAACATCTCTTAATTCGTCCTCATTTACTTAAAGTGACGGCAACGGGATTTAATTTAAATTCAGGGCTTGCGGCGGGAGATAGTTCGCTGAGTAGTTTAGGGATTTGGGTTAGTTATGATCGAAGTAATTTTGAAAATACCTTTATACGGACTCAATATAAAGGGCATATTAATACCTTTTTAGTGGGGGTTGATTATACTCTTGGAGATAATGTTATTATTGGGAGTGCTTTTTCTTATGAGGCATCTGATATTGATACTAAATTTAATAAGGGTAATGTTAAAATTAGTGGATATTCAATTTTGCCATATTTTGGTTATTTACTAAATGATAATTGGAATTTAAATCTTAGTGCAGGATTAAGTCAATTAAAATATGATCAATATCGAACCTTTACGGGATTGCGTATTAATTCTAATACAGATAGTCAACGTTGGTTTGTAAGTGCTAATTTAAATGGCAGTTGGATCTTTAATTCTTTATTAGTTTCAGGAAGTTTGGGGGCTATTACCGCAAATAGTGAGATTGATCGTTATATAGAAAGCAATGGAAGGCAAATTAATAGTAGTCAGTCTAGTTTAACAACCTTCAGTTTGGGTACTGAAGTCGCTTATATTATGGGCGAGTTTGAACCTTATTTTAATGTTAATTTAAACCATGATAATAAATCTTCTGGAAATCGTTTATCAGGTACCTTTCAAGCGCCTGATGATCGCAATGATATTTTAGGGGCTTTAGGGCTTCGTTATTATGGTAATCAAGGATTATCAATTACGGCTGAATTATCGAAGCGTTTTAAACGAGTTAATGTTAAAGAAAATAATCTTTCTTTAATGGCGAGATGGGATTTTTAATCGGTAAAAAATTCTTGTTGTAATCGGGTATTAAGATATTGCCCTTTTTTTTCTGCTTGAACTTGGATATCAAAACGTAATAAAGCCCGATGACTGACAGGGAAGTCGGCAATATAATAAACCGCATCGGCTTCTTTAATTTCTCTTATTTCTAAAGTCGTTAATTGTCCTAGTAAATTTTTAGCAATAACTTTTACATTGGCAGTGACCGCCGTCCCGATATTTTCTTTAGATTGATTCTTAATAATGCTGATATTTATCATCGCTTGATTTTTACTGCGTTTAATATGGTAAGAACGGGCAATTTCAGGGCTTAAAAAATCGGTTGTAAACGCATTATGATGAATCGTATAAGGCGGGAATATGGTGAGATTTTCAGCCCATAATGGTGAATTTATAAGAAATAAACAAAGAATAAATAATTTTTTCATAGTTTTTAGCTTTTTATGGTATTTGATTGAATATTAAGTAACATGCTCCTTAATCCCGACAATTGATGACCTAAATGTTCATCTTCTTCTTTTAGCTTGTCAATTTGAGTTTTAATGGTTTCTCGGGATTCTTGGGCTGTTTTAAGTTCTCGGACTTGAGAAGCTAAGGTATAACGATGATCTCGAACTTGATAACCGAGGGGTTGGAGGGTTGTTCCTAACCAACGATTGACTCTTTTTTCGGCCTGTTTAAAAATAGTTTTAAGTTGTTCGACGTAAATAGCTAAAAAATGTTCAACAACAAAATGTTGTTCTGATAAGGTGGCTCTTGTACTGCGCCTAAAGATTTCAGCTTCTTGGTAGAGTGCATCAAGTTCAACTTGTTGTTCCATTAAACTGAGCATTTTAGGATCAATGGCTTCAAAACCATGTTGTGATTGAAATTGTTTGTAAATTCCCCGAATCATTTTTCTTAATCGCTTAACTTCTGCATTCACTTCTAACATCCGATGTTGAGTGTCATCAAAGACCTTTTTCATAGTGCCTTTCATGGTTTTTGTGGTCCATGTTCTTAACATTTCAGAGTGAGAATCTTTGAGTATTTTATCAAATTTTTTAATATCTAATAGTTTACGCAAACGTCTTGATTGGACGGTTAATTCTAATTCACAATTTTTAAACTCAACCAGATTTTTGGAATATTTTTCTTTTTCTTTGAGGGTTTTTTTAAGTTGTAATTGAATGGCAGAATCACTTTTATTTTGCAAACTAGACATGGTTTGCAAACGCTCTCGAATTTTATGTTGGCGTTGTAAAACAATGGCTTGTACATTGGTAATGGCGTTGGAAGTCCGTTCAATAACACTGCCCATCGTGAGTTCTTGGCGAGCTTCAACAATGTATTTAGAAATATAGCGTTCTAGATAAATAATGCCTGAATCAGCAATTAATTTAGGATCTTTGCGGACTCGAGAAATTAAGGCTTTTTGAGCTGAAATTGGAAAAATACAACTTAAGCGAATTTTAAGTGTTTCGGCAACGCTTTGACATTGTTTTTGAATGGTTTTAGCAATTTCTTGTTTGGTACTTAATTCATCCCAAAGGGTGTCTATTTTATTTAAGGCAATAATTAAGCGTTCATTATTTCGTTGATGACTCTTTTTTAAATGATTTTCCCACATCATTAAATCAGAATGACTAACGCCTGTATCTGCCCCTAAGACAAAAAGGGCCGCTTGAGCTTGCGGAAGTATTTTTAAGGTTAATTCAGGTTCATTCCCAATCGCATTTAATCCAGGGGTATCAAAAATAACCAAGCCTTTTTTTAATAAAGGATGGGGAAAGCTGATAATGGCATGGCGCCAGCGCGGGATTTCCACCATTGATTCATTTTTATGTGAAATGGCGCTGCTTAATAAGCCCATTCGTGCGGCTTCTTCAAAACTGACTTTTTTGGTTTTAGCCAGTTGACTTAAAATGGCTTCTGTTTCTGCAATATTATTTAGATCGAGATCACTTCTAATCCATTGTTTTTCTTGGTTTCTTGCTTTTTCTAAACTCATTTCTGTGAGTTTAGATTCAATCGGTAATAATTTTAAATAAGGTTTTGGAATAAGGTCATCATGTAATATTTCAACAGGACACATGGTTGTTCTACCCGCACTAGAAGGTAATAAACGACGTCCTAAATCCGCAAAAAAAAGCGCATTAATAAGCTCTGTTTTACCGCGCGAAAATTCACCAATAAAAATAATTTTAAGACGATCATCTAAAATATCCGTTTTAGATTGGCTAAAAATAGCTTCAATTTCTTCATTAAAAAGAGATTGATTCTCAAGCCAATGTTTATATTGTAGAAGCTGTTTAAGATAGCCTTGTTTCCATTGCTCAAAATCTCTTAATTTATTATTTAATGTACTGCTTGCCATTGTAATTACCAAAGTTTGCTATTCATTATTATTATTTTTATTGTATTATATTTCCGAAAAATATTGTTTTTTAATTTCGTTATAAATACGGGGGCGATCTAATTTACCATTATTATTTTTTGGCAATTGTTGATGGCTTAAAATTAATTTAGGGATCATAAAATTAGCTAAATTTTGCCGACAATAAAGGGTTAATTGCTTAATATCAACAGTTTCAGGCATGACACTTAAAACAATCTGTTGTCCAATCACAGGATCAGGAAACCCCATAACGACTGCTTGAGTAACCAATTTTGATGAAAAAACCACTTCTTCAATTTCATTTGGACTGACTCGATAACCTGACGTTTTAATCATTTCATCATTGCGCCCCACAAAAAATAAAAAACCCTCATTGTCTTGATAAACTTGATCACCCGACCACACTGCAATTTCTTGCAGTGCTAAAGCCGTTGAATGTAAAGGCACGGGTTTAAAATGTTTTGCCGTTTTTTCAGGATTATCCCAATAACCCATTGCAACTAAAGCCCCGCGATGAACTAATTCTCCTTTTTCATAAGGTTCACATGGTTTTCCTTGTTGATTAATAACCAGTAATTCCGCCGAGGGAATGGCTTTTCCCATTGAGGTTGGGCGTTTTGTTAATTCTTTTGGATCAAGGTAACTAGAACGAAAGGCTTCTGTTAAACCATACATTAAAAATATTTTAGTATTGGGTAATAATGTTTGTAAAGCTTGGCTGGTGGTCGTGCTTAAAGCGCCGCCTGAGTTGGTAATATATCTAAGTGAATGGATTGCTTCATTAGACCATTTAAGATTAATTAAAAGATTCCATAACGGCGGAACCGCCGCAAGCCCTGTTATTTGATATTTTTGAATGGCTTTAATGACATCATTGGGTAATAAATAATCTATTAAAACCACTTGGGCGCCACAATAAAAAGCACTGGTTATTTGATTTAAACCATAATCAAAACTAAGCGGTAATACGGCTAATAGGCGATCATCGGCGGTATTTTTTAAATAACTGCTAACTGCTTGGGCACCTGTAATTAAATTTTGATGCGATAAAACAACCCCTTTAGGTTTTCCTGTGCTCCCCGAAGTATATAAAATTGCCGCCATATCGGTTCCAATCCGAGAACAAGGTGGCGTAATTTCAGTTGTTTGAGTAAATTGACATTTTTGTTGAATAGATGGAGATAAGTTTTGATATTTTTGATTATCTTCTGAATCAATTAAGATAATTTGTTTTAAATAAGTTAAATCTAAACCTGCTGTTTGTAAGCTAATGAGGCGATCAATTTGGGTGACTAAAATAGTCGCACGGGCATTATCTAAAATATAAAGCGCTTGAGGTGCTTTTAAAACAGGATTAATGGGAACAAAAACCCCGCCTGCATAACTGCTGGCAAAAAAGGCAATGACCTGTTCTGGATTTTTAGGTAAATAACAACAAACCCGTTGATTGGGCGTTAACCCTGCTTGACCATAAAGATGCCCATAAAACTGCACCTGTTGATAAAGTGAATAATAACTAAACGCTTGTTTTTTATAGATTAAGGCGATCTTATCAGGCGTACTATGGGCTTTCTTTTGAATTAACTGATGGCAGAGTTCAAGCATAATTTGATTCTTTTTTAAGGATAACGCATGACGCGTCCTTTAATATTGACGATTTTTTGGACTTTTTTCTGGATTTTGATGATTTTATTTTTATTGGTTTCAGGACCGACTCGAACTCGATAAAGCGTTCTTTTGTTTCCTGCCATTTTTTCCATAAAAGCTTCTAAGCCTTTTTTATTTAATTTTGCAACCAGATTGGCGGCATTGTTTTGATTAGAAAAGCTGCCGACTTGTAATATCCATGCTTGTAAATTGGGATCAATAACTTGTTTTGGAGTGGGTTGCTCAATAATAGGCGCTGTTTCATACTCAATAACTTCAGGAGTCGGTGGAATAACGGGAATGGGAACAAAAGTGGTTTCTTCTGGCACTTTAACGGGGGTAAAATCTTCTTTTATAACTTCATTATAAGTTTGACTTTTAGGTTCTGGAAAAATATTTTCTATTTCAATGGGAGCGGCTTTTTCTTCAATAATTAAAGGAACAAAAATAACGGCAAGCGCAGTTAACACAACTGCGCCTAATAACCGATGACGTAATTGAGCTTTCATTTATCCCTCCAATGCCATAATGGCATCCATTTCAACCATGGCATCTTTAGGTAAACTGGCAACGCCAATCGCCGCACGGGCAGGATAGGGCTGTTGAAAATATTCAGCCATGACGGTATTAACGCTGGCAAAGTTTCCAAGATCTGTTAAGAAGATATTGAGCTTTACAATATCAGCTAAACTGCCGCCTGCTGCTGTAGCAACTGCTTTTAAATTATCAAAAACACGGCGAATATTGGTTTCAATATCCCCGCCCACCATTTCCATTGTTTCAGGAACCAGCGGAATTTGTCCTGATAAATAAACAGTATTGCCTACTTTAATCGCTTGTGAGTAAGTGCCGATGGCTTGAGGGGCTTTTGGTGTTGCAATAATTTCTCGGGTCATTGTTTTATTATCCAATAATGCGTTGTACTTTTTTGACAACGGGGGAAGCAGTTAATTTATCTGAAATTTGTTCATAATGTTGCAAGGATTTTACCGCCATTCTTAATTTAATAAAGGCTTTACCATCAATTTGTTTTTGAGTGATTAAATTTTCAATATAAGATTGGGTGTTGGCGATAATATTTGCTACGATGGCTAAGACGCCTGAGCTGTCTTTAACCTCAATACTGACATGACATAAAAAATCTTTTTTAATATCTTCCGCCCATTGCATTACAAATTGTTCATTTTCATGGGGTCTTTTTTGGCATAGATTATGACAAAATTGGTGATGTACGACGAGCCCTTTACCTGAACTAAAACGAGCAACGACGGGATCCCCTGGAATGGGATAACAACAATGAGCAAAATCAACCACTAATTGTTCGGTGCCTTTAATGGTTAAAGGTTCTACTTTAGATAAGGGGCGATCAGGTTGTTTTTTATTGGATAAATGGTAAATGACTAAGCGAGCTTGATAATTACCTAAGCCTATTTCTCGATATAAATAAGATAATTGTTCAAACCCTAAATTTTGTAAAAATGCGGTATTTTGATTAAATTCTGGAATACTTAATTGGGCATTTTTTAATTCATTTTCTAATAAACGTTGTCCCAAACTTTCGGCTTGAGTGGTTTTAAGTTGTCTTAAATAATATCGAATGGCGCCCCGAGCTTTTGGCGTTACAATATAATTTAACCAAGCAGCATTAGGTCGGTTATTGGGATTGGTATGGATATCAATGGTTTCACCATTATGTAATACCGTCTTTAAAGGTGATAATATATTTTCAATACTGGCGGCGACACAGTGATTTCCAATATCGGTATGGACGGCATAGGCAAAATCGATCACCGTAGCCCCTCGAGGTAAGGTGATAATTTGAGCATTGGGCGTAAAAACAAAAATATCATTAGGAAATAAATCAACTTTAATTTCTTCTAATAATTCTTGCGCATTGTCACTTTTAGAATGTAATTCACCTAATTCTTTAAGCCAGTTAGAGGTATGTAAATAGGGTTCTTTTTTCTCGCCGCTTTTATATTGCCAATGAGACGCAATACCTGTTTTAGCAAAGTGCTCCATTTCTTGATCGCGTATTTGGACTTCAATCGAGAGTTTTTTAGTAATCAATTGGGTGTGTAAGGATTGATAACCATTGTCTAAAGGAATGGCTATCATATCTTTAAAACGCCCAGGTTTTGGTTTAAATAATTGATGTAAAACCCCTAAAACAAGATAACAGTCTAATGTTTTTTTGGTAATCACTCGAAACGCAAAAACATCGGTTAATTGAGACAAAGAATTCTTTTGAGCCCGCATTTTTTGATAAATACTATAAGGGCGCTTTTCTCGACCTGTTACTTTGGCTTTAATGTTCTTTTTTTTCAGTTCTTTTTTAATTTGTTTTTTTAATTTTTTAATTAATTCATGTTGACGATTATTTTTTAATTTAATTAAACCTTGTTTGATAATGGTGTTACGCCATGGCCAAACGGCTTCCATGCCCAAATCTTCTAATTCTTGACGAATACAGTTTAAACCCAACCGATTTGCCATTGGAGCGTAAATTTCAAGAGTTTCTTTGCCAATGCGGCGTTTTTTATCCGCCCGCATCACGCCTAAAGTCCGCATATTATGAAGTCTGTCTGCTAATTTGATCAGAATGACGCGAATATCTCGGCTCATTGCCAATAACATTTTACGAAAACTGGCTGCTTGGGCTTCTTGTTTTGATTTAAATTGGACTTTATCTAATTTAGTTAAACCTTCAACAATATCGGCTATTTCTAAATCAAACACCTGAACAATGGTGGCGTGATGTATTTCAGTATCTTCGATAACATCATGTAAAATAGCGGAAATAATACATTTATAATCCATTTTCATTTGCGCTAAAATATAAGCAACTTCAATGGGATGAAAAATATAAGCTTCTCCTGAAAGCCGCTTTTGTCCTTCATGGGCTTCTGCACCAAAAAGATAGGCACGATAAACTTCCTTTACTTGTTTGGCAGGTAAATATTTTTCAAGTTCATCACACAATGTGGCAATTAAAATGCGATTATAAGTAAGGGATGTCATTTTTTAAATCAGAAGACCATAAGTTAAAAGAAATTTAGCATAACAACTATAGATTGATTTACATAATAAATCATATAATACTAAATATTGTATGATGTTCAACTTAATTTTAAAGGTGTTTTAAGATGCGATTATTTATTAGTTTATGTTTATTCTTTTCATTAACTCAAACCATAAAAGCAGATGTATTAGTCTTAGTTCATGGTTATATGAGTGGGGCTAAAGTATGGGAAAACACGGGGATTTCCGAAATTTTACAAAAAAATGATTGGGGGCGGGCAGGGGTGTTATTTCCGCAAACAGGATTTGCTTTAGCCAGTGCTTATCCTGGAACCAAGAATAAAACTTATTTAGTTGATTTACCTTCTTTAGCTCCCCTTGGATTGCAAGCCAGTTTATTAAAAAAAGCTCTTATCGGAATTGAAATAACCAATCCTAATGACAAAATTATTTTAGTCGGCCATTCTGCAGGCGGAGTGGTTGCTCGTATGACATTGGTTCAATATGGCGTGGGACAAGTGGTTAAACTAATTACCATTGCGGCTCCGCACAGTGGTACAGGAAAAGCATTAGAAGCTTTAAATTTTACTCACAGTAGCGGACCGATTGGGATGATTAAAAGTTTTTTTGGCGGTGGACGATATCATGCAGTTAGAAGTTCCACTCCGCTATTACGGGATTTGTCCCCACCAGCAACGGGTAATATATTATCATGGTTAAATTTTCAACCCCATCCTCAAATTGATTATATTTCGGTCGTTAGAGCAGGAGCTTTTGGATTTAGCAGAGATACCATTGTGCCTGCTAATTCACAAGATATGAATAATATTCCCGCTTTAGCTGGAAAATCTTCGGTGGTTCGAGTGGCAACAGGACATCTGCTTTCTATACAAGATGGATTGGGTTTAGTGCAATTATTAAAAATGCAGGAAATTCAAAATGTCATTCCAGAAAAAAAAGAAAAATGATGATATGAAACTTGACAGTTTCACACTCTTGAACCATGCTATTAACAGTGAGAAAATTGAACAAATCTCTTTTACTATAGTCTATCTTCAGGATATTAATAAAACAAAGGTAATTTTAAAAAAATGAAAAAAAATATTTTAACATCAATGTTATTGGCTTTTTTAATCGTGCCAATGTTCGTTATTGCAAGTGGTTATAAACCCTTTATTTTAGCAAGCAATGCGGGGTCAACCGTTGAAGAAGCCGCGGCCATGGTTACGAGTAAATTAAAAGCAGCAGATATTGAAGTCATTGGACAATATTCACCCTATGCAGATGGCTCCGCGATTATTATTGGTTCGACCACTAAAAAGCTAAAACATATTGCGACAAGAACAAAAAAAGGCGGTTTTGGGGCGGTTATACGAGTGGCCATTACAAAGAATGGTTCTAATATTGAGGTTTCTTTTGTTAATCCTGAATATATGGGTTATGCCTATCATATGGGATCTTTGTCCTCGGTTACTAAACAATATGTTAAAGCATTGGGTAAGAAAAAAACCTTTGGTTCTAAACCTAGAAGTAAATCAAAATTAGAAGATTTTCACTATATGATGTTTATGCCTTATTTTAAAGATCATAAAGTGGCGGCTGATTTAGGTTATCAATCACAGGCTCTAGATCGTATTGATAGAGCCATTAAAAGCGGAAAAACAGATGTTAAAGAAGTATGGCGCTTAAAGCTTTCTGAAACTAAAACAATTATTGCGGTACAGTTATCAGGAGGAAAGTGGGGGGGGAAAATGAAGGATATTATGGGGATTTTAGATGTTTCTAGCCCTCGGGGAACAGCGGCCTTACCTTGGGAATTTTTAGTTGAAAAAGGAAAAATGATTTATTTACCTGGTAAATTTAGAATTGCGGTGATGTTTCCTGATTTAACCATGGGAACTTTTATGAAAATTGGTGATATTCCAGATGATATGGATGAAACAGCCATGACTGTGGTAAAGGTTGCAAAAAAAATGTAGGTTATATTTCAACGCTATTAAAATAATTAAAATCCAAATAAGAAATAATTTGGATTTTTTTTTGATTATAAAAATAATGAATTATGTCAAATAAAGTGCCTTATCGGGTTATTACACCCAAAAAACAATTACCTTATGCCCTTTATTCTGTTGAGCAAGTATATGCAATGGAAAACTTAGCAAAGGATAAATATGGATTATCAGAAGCAGAATTAATGGAAAGGGCGGGAGAAGCCGCATTTAATTTAGCCAACAAATATTGGAAAAATTTACAGCAAGTTATTATTTTTTGTGGTTCTGGTAATAATGCAGGAGATGGTTTTGTACTTGCTCGATTATTTAAAGCATATCATATTGAAGTTCAATTGGTTTTAATGAGCCCCATTAAACCCGAAAAAAAACAAACTTATGCTTATTTCCAAGAATGTTGCCAACGTAAAATCCCTTTTTGTTTTTTTAATGACTTTCAATTGCCGCAAAAACCCGTTGATTTAATTATTGATGCATTATTAGGGATTGGTTTATCAAAACCCATTCGAGAGGATTATGCCAAAGCGGTTCATTGTATTAATCAACAAACAGCCCCTGTATTATCTATTGATGTTCCCAGCGGGTTAGATGCGGATACAGGTAACGTGCTTAGTGTGGCAGTAAAAGCAAATGCAACGATCACTTATATTGGTTTAAAAAAAGGCTTATTTACTTCCAATGGCAGCGAATATTGCGGGAAAATGAGTTATCATGCCTTACAATTACCCGCCCGAGTTTTTGCTAGTCAAATCCATCAAGTTCGACGTATGGATTGGACCCGAGTGATGGGGTCTTTAATTCCTCGTCATCGCAATAGCCATAAAGGTAATTTTGGTCATTTACTTATTATTGGCGGGACAACAGGAATGTTAGGGGCTACTTTACTCACCGCAAAAGCCGCTTTTCGCTGTGGGGCGGGGAAAATAACCATTGCAACCGTTCCCAAAAATGCGGAGGCATTGGCTTTATGTTTACCTGAAGTGATGACATTTAGTATTAATCAACCTGCTGAAATTATTCCATTATTAAAAAATAGTAATGTCGTGGTTATTGGTCCTGGTCTGGGTACTGAACCTTGGGCTTTAGCGTTATTAAAATTAGTCATTGCTGAAAATAAACCGATGGTGATTGATGCCGATGCCTTAAGATTATTGCCTCAATGTGATACTTTACCCAGCCGCGCATTATTAACACCTCATCCAGGTGAAGCGGCTTTTTTATTAGAAACCAAAAATCAAATAGTTCAAGAAAACCGTTTTGAAGCCTTGCAAAAATTACACCAAAAATTTACCAATACGATTATTTTAAAAGGGGCGGGAAGTTTAATTGCCACTCAAGATAATCAACCCCCTGCCCTTTGTGTGGGAGGGAATCCAGGAATGGCCGTGGCGGGAATGGGGGATGTTTTATCAGGTATTTTAGGGGCTTTATTGGCTCAACATATGGACATTAATTTAGCCGCTATTTTTGGAACTTGTTTACATGCTGAAGCAGGTGACAGAGCCAGTAAAAACGGCGGAGAACGGGGCATGATGGCGAGTGATTTAATGGACTGGATTCGCACTTTAAATAATGAAGGTTAAGGTATCATCATGCCTTTAATCATAAAAAATAATAACGCCGCCATAATGGCTGAAGCGGGAACCGTAATAACCCAAGCCGCTAAAATACGCAATAACTGAGAACGTTTTACAAGTTGTTTTTTATAAATTTGATTTAACTGTTTCCGTTCTGTCTTAGTTAAAGCGCCTTTTTTAGAATTTGCTTTCAGTTCTTTAAGCATATAACGCTTCCCTTCAATGGTTGTTTTTGCAAAATGTTCTAAAATTTCCGCCACTTCTTCTGGATCTTTATTAATATGATGTTCCATAATTTCAGATTCAATACTTAATTCATCTCGTTTTAAATATTCACGTAAAAATCCCACTCCAAAAATAGCGCCAACCGCAATATGGGTAGAGCTAACGGGTAAGCCCAATTGTGAAGCGATAATAACCGTAATGGCTGCTGCCATTGCGACACAAAAAGAACGTATTTTATTGAGTTCGGTGATTTCACTGCCCACGGTTTTTATTAATTTAGGACCATAAAGACTTAAACCAAGGGCAATGCCTAAAGCCCCCACCATCATAACCCAAAGTGGAATAACCGCTTTTGTGGCAATATCATGGTGAACAATGGCGTCATTAATGGCAGCTAAAGGACCCACCGCATTTGCAACATCATTGGCACCATGGGCAAAACTTAAAAAAGCCGCAGCGACAATTAAAGGGATGGTAAATAATTGATTGACACTTTCCACCGAATTATCTAATTTTTTTGCCGCATGAATAATCAATGGACGGACTAAAATAAAAACAATCACCGCTGCAATTAAACCAATCCCGCCTGCGGTTAGAAAATCAAGTTTCCAAATTTTCTTTAAACCTTTTAGTAAAAGATAAGTGGTAAAAGCCCAAGCCATAATACCGATAAGAAAAGGGACGATTTTTTTACCAGAATCAATAATATTATCTTGATATAACACGGTTTTTTTCAAAAATAATAAAAAACCAGCCGCAATAATCCCACCTAGCATCGGAGAAATAATCCAACTTGCCGCTATTTTCCCCATTTGTCCCCAGTTTGCAATTTCTAATCCGCCTGCGGCAATTCCTGCCCCTAAAACACCACCGACAATCGAATGAGTTGTTGAGACGGGAGCACCAACGGCGGTTGCGATATTAAGCCAAATAGCCGCCGCCAATAAAGCCCCCATCATTAACCAAATAAAAGTATCACTATCAGGAATTAAGTCAGGATCAATAATGCCTTTTTTGATCGTACTCACAACATCTCCGCCTGCAATTAAGGCACCCGCTGATTCAAAAATAACGGCAATAATAATGGCGCCTACTAAAGTAATGGCTTTTGAACCCACCGCAGGACCCACATTATTAGCAACATCATTAGCGCCAATATTGAGTGCCATATAACCGCCAATCATGGCGGCAATAATTAATAACATATCACGGGTTGAATCAATCTGATGGATGGTGGAAACATATAACATGGTTCCAATAATAAACAATAATGCAGTGCCTAAACGGAATAACTCCTTACGACTGTCTGATGTTGCATTTTCAATGTGTTGTATATTTTTTAAATTCATATCATTTTCCTCAAAATAAAAATCAGGTGTTTAATGCAATTGATTCATTGCTAATTGTAAATCCCCTTTAACAATTGATTCTATTTGATTAACTGCTTTTTCAATAGCTTGATCTATTTGTTGTTGTTGCGCTTTAGAAGGTTGTTTTAAAACATAATCAGCAACTTGTTGGTGATTTTCAGGATGACCGATGCCCATTCGTAAACGTAAAAAATCTTTTGAATCAAGGGCTTTTATAATATCTCTTAAGCCATTATGTCCTGCATGTCCGCCTGATTTTTTAAGCTTGACGATACTGGGATCAAAGTCAAGCTCATCATGAACCACTAAAATTTCATTGGCTGAGATTTTAAAATAATGGGCTAAAGCAGCAACGGCTAATCCACTTCGATTCATAAAAGTGGTGGGTTTTAATAACCAAACAATTTGATTTGCAATATTTGTTTTAACCACTTCTGCTGCAAATTTTTGTTCTGCTTTAAATGTCACATTATGTTGTTGTGCTAAGGCATCAACAAACCAAAATCCCGCATTATGGCGGGTATTTTGATATTTTGAACCTGGATTTCCTAAGCCAACAATCAATCGAATGGGATTTGGCATATTATATTAATCAACAAATAATTCACTAACAGATTCATCATTGCTAATACGACGCATGGTTTCAGCAAGTAATCCTGCAATACTCAATTGTCGAATTTTATGACAATCTTTGGCAGTTTGATGTAATGGAATGGTATTGGTTACCACTAATTCATCTAACATTGAGCCATTAATATTGGCAACAGCAGGTCCAGATAAAACAGGATGGGTGCAATAAGCAACAACCTGAGTGGCGCCTTCGGCTTTTAAAGCTGCTGCTGCTTTACAAAGAGTGCCTGCCGTATCCACCAGATCATCAATTAAAATACAGTCCCGCCCTTTAACATCCCCAATAATATTCATTACTTGGGCAACATTGGCTTCTGGACGCCGTTTATCAATAATGGCTAAATCTGCATCATCTAATCGTTTAGCTAAGGCACGGGCGCGTACAACGCCACCAACATCAGGTGAGACAACAATTTGATTAGTATAATTTTGACGCCAAATATCTTCTAATAATTTAGGAGATGAATAGGTATTATCAACAGGAATATCAAAGAAACCTTGAATTTGATCAGCATGTAGGTCCATTGTTAAAACTCGATCTGCACCTGCGGTTGCAATCATTTTGGCGGTAAGGCGGGCGGTAATTGGAACTCTAGCCGCTCGCGGACGCCGATCTTGACGGGCATAACCGAAATAAGGAATAACGGCTGTAATACGCAGGGGAGAAGATAAACGAATGGCATCAATGAGAACTAATAATTCCATTAGATTATCATTCGTGGGTTCACAAGTCGGTTGGACAACAAAAATATCTCGTCCACGAATATGTTCATCAATTTCAACTTGGACTTCACCATCACTAAATTGTCCAACTTTAGCTCGACCCAGTTCAATTTTAAGGTGTTCAGCAATTTGTTTTGCGAGATTAGGATGACCATTTCCAGAAAAAACGACCATGTTGCTATTGATATCGAGGGGATGCACCTGAGAACTCCAATTTATGCTAATTTAATGTGTTTAGTAAGAATACAAGCTTTAATTTGGATCAGATTTTAATCAGCTATTTTAAAAATAGCAATAAAGAATATGGCTGGGGTGGCAGGATTCGAACCTGCGTTGTCGAGATCAAAACCCGATGCCTGGCCTCTTGGCGACACCCCATTGGTTCCTAACGATATAACGGTGATTGATTACAACCTTTTGCAATAAAACCAGAAAAATGAGTTGGTAATTGCTTAAAAACTTTAAGAACTTGGTTTTGTGATTCAAAAGAAGCAAAAATACAAGCGCCTGTTCCCGTTAAAGATGCTTTTGCATATTGGTTTAACCAATTAAATGCATCTGCAACCGCTGGATAATTTTCCAAAACAACTTGGAGACAATCATTTTTGCCTCTTCCGTCTGGAAAGGCGCTTATTTTCTTCGGAATGGAATCTCTTGTCAAGTCTGAATTTAAAAAAACTTTTTGGGTGGAAACTTGGCAATCGGGAATAACCACTAAAAACCAAGGTTCAGGGAGTTGAATGGATTGTAATTTTTCTCCAATGCCTTCGCCCCAAGCGGCAAATCCATGAACAAAAACGGGCACATCAGCGCCTAATTTTAAACCTAATTGGGCTAATTTTTCGGTTGAATAATGTAAATTCCAAAGTTGATTTAAAGCCACTAACGTGGTTGCAGCGTTAGAACTGCCGCCCCCTAATCCACCGCCAATGGGGAGTTTTTTATTTAAGCCAATTTTAGCGCCTTGCTTTGTTTGTGATTGTTTTTGTAATAAAAGGGCGGCTTTATAAATTAAATCATCGGCTAAATCAACATTTGGAATTAAATCTAGGCGTTTAATTCGAGTGTTTTGGGTGATTTCAAAATTGAGTTCATCCGCATAATCTAAAAATTGGAATATGGTTTGTAATTGGTGATAACCATCTGCGCGTTGTCCAATAATACGCAACATTAAATTTAATTTAGCAGGGGCGAGCCATTTAGTCATTAATTAAATAAATGCCGAATATGATGAATAAGTTGTTGAGGTAATTGTTCGATTTGATAAGTTGTTTGCTGAAATTGTTTAACCGCCCAAATTCCAATTAAACTATTGGTTAAAAAAAGTCCTTCTGCGGTTGCCAGATCGGCTAATGAAATAAGGCGTTGCTGGCATGGTACTCCCATGTCTTGCGCTTTTTGTATTATAAATTCTTTCATTACACCCTCAATCCCACAATTATTAAGCAAAGGCGTGCTTAATTTACCATTGTTATAAATAAATAAATTACTTTGAGTGCCTTCAATAACTCGCCCACCTAAATCACATAATATTTTTTCAGCAATGGCGGGATCTTGCCATTGTGATCGTGCCATCACTTGTTCAAGCCGATTTAAATGTTTAATACCCGCAAAAAAAGGATTTAAACCTAAACGAATAGGGCTTAATTCACAATGTACGCCTTCTTTTTGCCATATTTGAGGATAATCAGGATAGGGGCTGAGAGACAAAATACGGGTTGAAATGGAATTTTCAGGGCTGCGATAACCTCGCCCCCCTTGTCCCCGTGTTAAAATAATTTTAACAACGCTATTTTTATTGGTCGGAGGGTTGAGTTGCTGAAAATCTTCAATAAATTTATTTTCTTCTGGAAAGGGGATATTGAGTTTTTGTGCTCCTTTTGCAAGCCGTTTTAGATGTAGATCCCATAATAAAGGCTGTCCCTTAATAAGAGCAATGGTTTCAAATAAACCATCCCCATACTGTACTGCTCTATCATTAACATCAATAAATTGACTAAATTCTCCATTAATTAATGTTTTCAATGAAACTTAATCGGTAAATTTTTTAAAAACTAAAGTTCCATTGGTTCCACCGAAACCAAAAGAATTGGAAATAGCCACTTCAATTTTTATATCTCTGGCAATATTGGGAATATAATCTAAGTCACAATCAGGATCAGGGGTTTCTAAGTTAATGGTGGGAGGGGCGACCTGATCTCTAATGGCTAAAATAGAAAAAATAGCCTCTGAGCTACCCGCCGCACCTAACATATGTCCTGTCATTGATTTTGTTGAACTAATGGCAACTTTTTTAGCTAGATCACCAAAAGCTCCTTTGACAGCATGTGTTTCGGCTAAATCACCTGCGGGGGTTGAAGTACCATGAGCATTAATATAATCCACTTGATCTATATTTACTTTAGCATCTTTTAAGGCGAGTAACATGCAATCCCGTGCACCTGCTCCATTAGGGGGGGGAGAGGTCATATGAAAAGCATCTGCATTCCAACCTAACCCCATAATTTCTGCATAAATATGGGCTCCCCGTGCTTTGGCATGCTCTAATTCTTCTAAAATAACAACACTGCCGCCTTCAGATAATACAAAACCATCTCGATCCTTACTCCAAGGACGGCTTGCAGTGGTTGGATCCTCATTGCGGGTGGATAATGCACGAGCCGCCGCAAAACCTCCTAAACCTGTTGGAGTAATTGTTTTTTCGGCTCCCCCTGTGACCATAACATCAGCATCTCCATATTGAATTATGCGCATGGCATCTCCAATACTATGAGAACCTGTACTACAAGCAGAAACAATGGAAATATTTGGTCCTTTTAAGCCGTGAATAATAGACACATTACCTGAAACCATATTGATAATATTGGCAGGAACAAAAAATGGCGAGACTTTACGAGGTCCGCCTTTTAAAAAGGCTTCATAACCCTTTTCAATTCCTGTAATACCCCCAATTCCAGAACCAATAGAAACACCAATCCGTCCCGCATTTTGTTCGGTTACTTCAATATTAGCATCTTTAAGGGCTTCATCTGAGGCGGCAATTCCGTAATGAATAAAAGAATCCATTTTTCGGGCATCTTTTTTGGAAATATAATTTAGAATATCAAAGCCTTCTGCAACAGGTCCACCAAAACGAACACTAAAAGCACTCACATCAAGTAGCTTTTCAGGAATCGCTCGAATGCCGCTTTTTCCAGCTTTGATATTTGCCCATGCATCGGCCACATTATTACCCACAGGACCAACCATACCTAATCCAGTAATAACTACTCTACGCTTTGACATCTTAAAAATACCTTAATACTTTAAATAACCAATAAAACCATTCCATTGATTTTTATATATTTTTGGAGTTATTTACTTACTTAAATTATTTTTAAGTAAGCAAATAATTTAATGATTATGAATGAGAATTAATATAATCAATTGCCATTCTAAGGGTTGTTATTTGTTCTGCTTCTTCATCTGGAATTTCAGTTTCAAATTCTTCTTCTAAAGCCATAACTAATTCAACAGTATCCAAAGAGTCGGCCCCTAAATCATCAATAAATGACGCATCAGGAGTGATTTCTTCTTCTTTTACACCTAGTTGTTCTACAACTGTTTCTTTTACACGTTCTTCAATTGTTTTGCTCATTAGAGTTCATCCTCAGTGATTTAAAAATATCAAAAACACAGTTTAGTGTATTTAACAAGAATAGGGTTAATATTTTACATATTTATACCATATTCATAAAAAAAAGGGTAGAGATTAAGACATATACATGCCACCATTGACATGGATTGTTTCACCTGTGATATAAGCTGCCGCAGGGGAGCTTAAAAAGCCAACGGTGGCGGCAATTTCTTGAGGAGAGCCTAAACGATTTAAGGGGATTGAACCCAATATGGCGGTTTTTTGTTTTTCAGCTAAATTTTTTGTCATATCCGTGTCAATAAAACCAGGCGCAACGGCATTCACCGTAATATTGCGACTGCCTACTTCGCGCGCTAATGATTTAGTAAAACCTAACATGCCTGCTTTAGCCGCTGAATAATTGGTTTGCCCCGCGTTGCCAGAGGAGCCAACCACAGAGGCAATATTAATAATACGCCCTTGGCGTGCTTTCATCATGCCTCTTAAACAAGCTCGAGACATTCTAAAAATAGAAGAAAGATTGGTCTCTATAATGGATTGCCATTCATCATCTTTCATCCGCATTAATAAATTATCGCGCGTAATCCCCGCATTATTAACTAAAATAGTGGGGGTTGAAAATTCACTTTTAATATTTTTTAATAAAGCATCAACTGATTCTTGATTGGCAACATCAAGTATCATGCCTTTGCCTTGAATATTGGCAGCAGCAAAGTAATCATTAATTTGTTGTACGCCTTTTTCAGTGGTTGCTGTCCCAATAACGGTCGCATTCAGGGTGGCTAAATTTTCTGCAATTGCCCGCCCAATACCCCGAGTTGCACCTGTAACCAAAGCAGTTTGATTTTTTAACATAATTTTTTAATAATTGTAATAATTTAAAGAAAGAGAGAGATTAATAACGAATCAGTGCTGAACCCCAAGTAAAACCCCCACCAAAAGCTTCAAGTAATAAGAGATCGCCGCGTTTAATTCGACCATCTCGCACCCCAACATCTAAAGCGAGGGGGACCGAAGCGGCAGAAGTATTACCATGTTCAGCCACCGTAATAATCACTTTTTCTGTTGACATACCCAATTTTTTTGCAGTGGCATTAATAATGCGAATATTGGCTTGATGGGGAATCAGCCAATCAATGTCGGTTTTATTAATATTATTTT
>Ga0256847_1000528_pt1 | contig 23706 bp, 20 predicted proteins | sample TeddybearmetaG_FD_189099 | JGI IMG/M metagenome (GOLD analysis project Ga0256847, IMG submission 189099) | Hydrothermal vent microbial communities from East Pacific Rise, Pacific Ocean - Teddybear | ecosystem: Environmental > Aquatic > Marine > Hydrothermal vents | place: Pacific Ocean: East... | reverse complement strand
GCAGTGGATATTCATCAGGCACGACATATTTTGGATTTTCGCAAATTCTCACGAAAACCCTGTCAAGCATTTTTTCCGTTTTTTGTGCTGAATAGTTACCAACAAAGAAGATGAGTGGTTGTATTTTTTCCAAAAAGCAAAAAATTGGAGCCAACTTCCAACAGAACTGAATAATTCAGAAATGAGGCAAGCCATGCAAGTATTGAGCTTATTTTCAGAAAAAGAAAAGGCCTACCACCTGTATCAATCTAGACAAAATGCTTTGAGAGAAGAAACCACGAAAAAGAACATGTTAGAACAGGCTGAACGTGACATAACACAAGCAGAACAAGGCAAAGCAAACGCTGAGCGCGCCACCGCACAAGCTAAGCGCGAAACAGCAGAAGCCATGCAACAAATAACCGAAGAAAAACGGCAAAAAGCGCACCTGATAAAACTTTTACAAGACGCCGGGATTGACCCCAAGCAGCCATAAATGGGTGACGTTATAGCGACCCTTGCGCCCAGTCTAATAAGGCGGTTCGATCACCCCGAAATTGCACACGACCTTCTCGTTGGTTTTGCTGGTAGTCATACATCGGGTCATAGTAGTCAACCAGCAAGCTTTGAATACCTGGCCGAAAAGCATCCACATCACCTGTGCGCGCGAGTACGTCAAAAGCCTCTCGAAACAGTTCAGACAACTGCTGATGGCGCTTACCCCCCAAACGTTTACGAATCCGATCAACGCTATCCAAACATTGCTGGCGAAACCGTTGAAAACCTTGTTCCGGCCCAAACGTTTGTTCGTATTGTGGTAACGCATCTACCACGTATTCCGTTAACGTCGTGTTCACTCGATCACTGATAGAGGCCTCTAAAACAACCAACGGCGATGACAACATCGCCACGCGAAAACATTCGGGTAACGCCACACGACCAATTAACTTGCCTTCATCCTCGACGAATAAAGGCCCAGCAGATTGGACTTGCTGTTGCTTCATCAGCGCAATACTTAAGCGATTTTCAAACGTAATTTGCGGAGGTTGTGGGCTGATCTGTCGCCCAAAAGCTGACCCACGATGATTGGCCAAACCTTCCAAATCAACACTGCGCGCCAACTGCCGAATGACTTCGGTTTTACCACTGCCCGTACGCCCACCGATCAACTTCAAAGGGATGCTCGCACTGGCCTGCGTTAACGCCTCCAGCAAAAATCGACGCATGGCTTTGTATCCACCGGTCACCAAGGGGTATTCAATACCCGCTGACTGAATTAACTGCTGACTCAAACGGGAACGCAAACCACCCCGAAAACAATATAAATAACCCGCCGGATACGTTTGAATAAAAGCCAACCAAGACTCAATCCGCTGTGCCTGCACCAACGGCGTCGCCAATTGCCAGCCTAACGCAATCGCCGCATCCTGGCCTTGCTCGTTGTAGCGGGTACCGACCGCTTCTCGCTGTGCATCATCCAATAACGGCACATTCACGCTGGTTGGGAATGCCCCTTGGTTAAATTCAATGGGCGCACGCACATCCATCATCGGCACATCGTTGAGAAACAAGGCTCGATATTGGTCAGTATTCGCTAAGGACATGGTTCAGACTCACGCTTGACAAGCCGCGAGTTTACCGTTGCAGGCACACCCCGTCCAGTGCGTGCACCCCCTCACCCCCTGCGTTTCATACGTTTTCTTCAAGTGTTATAGTCAAATAGGCCAGCCGTATGACTGAAGGACGCAACCCCCTATGATCCAGCTCCCCATCCAACAGCAATCAATTACCGATATTCAACACGGCAACCAACTAACCTTATGTTTTCTGCAAGGTGAATTATGCATTAGTGCCGACGTATTATTCCGACAAGGCGCATCCCAACAGGTCCTAAAACTGGGCATGTTACTGACCGGATCTACCTTACTTCAATTGATTGGTCAGCGCGTCATACACGCACACAGTGACACCCAGGGGGCATTAACCTTGGGTTTTGCCAACGGCAACCGCCTTGTCGTCCCAGCTGAAGCCAATGAAGCTTGGCAGTATCAACAAAATACGCCTGCCCTCTGCATTTTTGGCGGTATGTTTCGAGTCGCCGTACAAGGGCCCTGAAAGGATTGAGTCAAACGCCACATTCTGGTACCGTCTAGCCACTTTTTCGCGTCATTAGTCTGGGTAATTATGGCAAAATATATTTTCATCACCGGGGGGGTTGTATCCTCGCTGGGTAAAGGGATTGCATCGGCTTCTTTAGGGGCTATTTTAGAAACACGTGGGCTCTCCATCAGCCTAATGAAGCTAGACCCTTACATCAACGTTGACCCCGGCACCATGAGCCCCTTTCAACATGGCGAAGTCTATGTGACGGAAGATGGCGCAGAAACCGACTTAGACCTAGGCCATTACGAGCGTTTTGTGCGCAGCAAAACCAGCAAACAAAGCAATTTCACCACCGGGCAGATTTATGAAAACGTGATTCGCAAAGAGCGCCGGGGGGATTATTTGGGCGCAACCGTGCAGGTCATTCCACACATCACCGATGAAATTAAGCGCTGTATTCGCGCAGGCTCGAAAGACACCGATATTTTAATGGTAGAAATCGGCGGCACGGTTGGGGATATCGAATCACTCCCATTTTTAGAAGCCATTCGACAAATGCGCGTGGAAGAAGGCAGCGTCAACGTGCTGTTTATCCACTTAACCTTAGTGCCTTACATCAAAACAGCCGGTGAAATCAAAACCAAACCCACACAACACTCGGTCAAAGAACTGCGCTCCATCGGGATTCAACCGGACATTTTATTGTGCCGATCCGAAGTCCAACTGCCGAATGAAGAGCGACGCAAGATTGCCCTGTTTACCAATGTCGGTGAACGCGCGGTGATCTCCGCGTTAGATGCTGACATGATTTACCGCATCCCATTGATGCTGCACCAACAAGGCTTAGATGAAATCGTGGTCGAAAAAATGCGCATTCATGCCAGCACCCCGGATTTATCCGAGTGGGAACGCGTGGTGCATGCAAAAGAACACCCTGAAAAAGAAGTCACCATTGCCATGGTTGGCAAATATATGGAACTCACGGAGTCGTATAAATCCTTAACGGAAGCCTTAATCCATGCGGGCATTCGGACGTATACGCAAGTTAACATTATCTATCTTGACTCCGCCAAAATCGAACAAGATGGCACCGCTGCGCTAGAAGGCATGCATGCGATTTTAGTGCCGGGTGGTTTCGGCGAGCGAGGCGTTGAAGGCAAAATTCGTGCGGTTCGGTTTGCACGTGAACATCGCATCCCTTACTTGGGCATTTGCTTAGGCATGCAAGTGGCGGTGATTGATTTCGCACGCAACGTGGCAGACCTAGAGGACGCTCACAGCACCGAGTTTTTCTCAGAAACCCCCCACCCAGTTATTGCGTTAATCACCGAATGGCAACAGGCCGATGGGCACATTGAATCTCGCAATGAAACGTCTGATTTAGGCGGCAGTATGCGTTTGGGCGGGCAAGTGTGCAAATTGTCGGAAGGTTCGTTAGCCCGTACCGTGTATAGCAAACCTGAAATTGTTGAACGACATCGGCATCGTTACGAATTTAACAATCAGTATCGAACGCGTATTGAAGCATCAGGAATGCTCTTTTCAGGAACATCGGTAGATGGTAGTCTGGTGGAGATTGTCGAAATACCAGACCACCCTTGGTTTTTCGGCTGTCAATTCCATCCTGAATTCACGTCTACCCCACGTGATGGGCACCCCTTGTTTTCGGGATTTGTCTTAGCTGCACGACAACAAAGCATTAATAAAAAGGTGATAGCACAATGAAATTATGCGGGTTCGATGTTGGATTAAACCACCCTTTCTTTCTCATCGCAGGCCCCTGCATCATCGAAAGCGAAGGCTTAACGATAGATACTGCCGGCCAACTGAAAGAAATAACCAGCGAATTAAATATCCCTTTTATCTATAAATCCTCTTTTGATAAAGCCAATCGTTCCTCCCATAGCAGTTTCCGTGGGCATGGCATTGAATCTGGATTAAAAATTCTGAGTAAAGTGAAAGCCCAAATTGGCGTGCCGGTCATCACCGATGTCCATGAAGATACCCCGCTGAATGAAGTCGCTGATGTTGTTGATGTCTTACAAACGCCCGCCTTTTTATGTCGACAAACCAATTTTATTCAAGCCGTGGCCAAAACAGGCAAACCCATCAATTTGAAGAAAGGTCAATTCCTCGCCCCGTGGGACATGAAACACGTGGTCGAAAAAGCACGCTCGGTCGGCAATGAACAACTCATGGTGTGCGAACGTGGTGCATCATTTGGCTACAACAACTTAGTCTCTGACATGCGCTCATTGGCCGCCATGCGTGACACCAACTGCCCCGTAGTGTTTGACGCAACGCATTCCGTACAATTGCCCGGCGGCCAAGGAAGCACCTCTGGCGGACAACGCGAATTTGTGCCTGTGTTAGCCAGAGCGGCAATGGCCGTTGGCATTGCCGGTGTGTTCATGGAATCACATCCCAATCCCGCAGAAGCCCTCAGTGATGGCCCAAACTCCTGGCCGTTAGGGCGTATGAAAGAACTGCTGGAAACCTTAAAAGTGATTGATGACGCCGTGAAAAGCAGCGGTTTCATCGAAACAACCTTAACAGAATAAAGCGCAATCGCCAGCAAACACACCCATTGCTGAAAATAGTTCTATACTTATGACAATAATTTTGCTCGCCACTGATACAGCCAGTCGCGAGCAACACGCATACCCGTCTATTAATACACTAACCCTGGAGTCCCCCCATGTCCGAAATACAGGATATTCGCGCGCGTGAAATCATTGATTCACGCGGTAATCCCACACTCGAAGCGGATGTCACCTTAAAATCGGGTGCAATCGGCAATGCCGCTGTGCCATCTGGCGCGTCAACGGGCTCACGAGAGGCCATTGAACTACGCGACCAAGACCCCAAACGTTATTTAGGCAAAGGCGTTTTAAACGCTGTCGGGCATGTGAATGGCGAAATTCGACAAGCCATCCTCAACCAAGAAGCCGACTTTGCCAGCATCGACAAAATCCTGTTAGCACTCGATGGCACCGACAATAAAAGCCGCCTCGGCGCAAATGCTCTGTTAGCCGTCTCCCTCGCCACCGCCCACGCCGCTGCGAATGAAAAAAAACAACCTTTATACGAATTTTTGGGTGACTCACCCTCTTTACTACCCGTCCCCATGATGAACATCATTAATGGCGGCTCCCATGCCGATAACAGTGTCGATTTCCAAGAATTTATGATTATCCCCGTCGGTGCCCCCTCTTTGACAGAAGCGGTACGTTATGGCTGTGAAGTTTTTCATGCCTTAAAGAAAGTCCTCGGTAAACGAAAGATGAATACCGCCGTCGGTGATGAAGGCGGCTTTGCCCCTGACTTACCCTCCAACGAAGCGGCCATTGAAGTCATTTTGGAAGCCATCGAACAAGCCGGTTACAGTGCCGGCAAAGACATCTATTTGGGCTTAGATGTAGCCAGCTCTGAGTTTTACAAAGATGGGCTGTACCATTTGACGTCAGAAAATGCCAAATACAGCGCCGACGAATTTGTCGATTATCTTGCTGCCTGGGTCGACAAATATCCGATCCTATCGATTGAAGATGGGTTAGATGAAAGCGATTGGGACGGTTGGCAGATCATGAGCAATAAACTCAACCAGAAAATTCAACTCGTGGGTGACGACTTATTTGTCACCAATTCGAAAATCTTACAGCGTGGAATTGACCAAGACATCGCCAATTCTATTTTAATCAAATTCAACCAAATCGGGACTTTATCAGAAACACTCGACGCCATTAAACTCGCACAAAGCTCAAACTATTCTTGTGTGATTTCACATCGCTCCGGTGAAACCTCTGATACCACCATTGCAGATTTAGCGGTTGCGACACACGCCGGACAAATTAAAACCGGGTCTTTATCTCGGTCAGACCGGGTGTCTAAATACAATCGTTTAATCCGCATTGAAGAAGCCCTGGGTGATCGCGCAACCTATGCGGGTAAAGCGGCATTCAAACGATTTTTGAACGCATAAATACACACGACAAGCCACCTTGTTCTCGGCCTGACACCCAGGCTGAGTCAATCCCTTCACCTTCATCCATAATAAAAAAAAATGATCATGAAAATACACTTATTATTACCCATCACCCTATGCCTGCTTTTTTCTTATCACCCGGTATTGGCCGAAGATGCCGACGCCGCCACAAGCAATAAAATTGTGTACATTAAGGTAAAACCCTTAACCGTCAATCTACGCTCTAAAAAGAAACGTTTTTCTTTTCTTAAAGCCAACATACAACTGTTAGTGAAAGGCGAAAAACGGGCTGAAAAAGTGACCAAAGCCTTACCGGCAGCGCGCCATGCCCTGATTATGTACCTCAGTGCCAGAACCAAAAAACAGGCGAACAGCATCAAACATCGACAAAAATTAACCCAAGGTGCATTAGATGCTGTGAATGAGGAGTTGAGTGGGGTTGCAGAGGATCTATCCGTGCAACAACTCTTGATTACCAACTTTACGGTGCAATAAACATTGGCTGAACGCCAAGGAAGATGAGATCGTGCCAACCAGCACGATCAAGCGTTGATCTTATTTATTTCTTTTTCTGCCGTAACAACTCCATCGCACTCAGGCCGCTGTCCGTACCTGAATGAATCGTGGTTCGACTGGTGCTGTCTGCATCCGCTGTTTTTTTACGTGCTGGGCCTTTTTTGCGCGCTTTGACGGTGGATTCACTGGAGGGTTTGGCTTTGGCTTTGGGCGCCTGCCCGCTTTGTTTCGCCCTTAATAAATCCATCGCATTGGCACCTGCTGCACCACTCTGACCAACCACCGTACGTTCAGCACCTTTTGGTACGGCTTTCGCCACCGAGCGCACATTCACCGGTTTTTTCTTGGGCTTTTTTTTCTGTGTTTCTGTACTTTTGGCTTCAACTTTTTTTTCTTTTTTACCCTTTTTTCCAAACAATCCACCAATCATTATAACCACCTGTGATAAAACATGATCCACATGTTGAGTATAGCCACAGCCATAGGCGCATTCAAGATAGACTGACCCCTTTAAATGCGCTAGAGATGCAAGCCTTGCAAATCCGCCTGCAACGCGTCAATCGTTTGATAACGATCACTGGGTTTTTTGGCCATGGCTTTTTGGACAATCAAATCAATCCCGGCGGGTACATCTGGATATTCGCTGCGTATCTCTGGCACAGGTTCACGCATATGCGACTCTAACAATTGCTTTAAACTCACGGAACGAAAGGGGGTTTGACCGGCAAAAATGCGATAAAACACCGCACCGAGTTGATAAATATCGGTGCGCTCATCAATGCCTTCACGCATAATTTGCTCTGGCGCCATATAATGCGGCGTACCAACCAGTTTGATATTACTTTTCGCCGCATCCAAATGTAACGCAAGACCAAAATCCATGACCTTCAGAATGCCTTGTGTCGACACCATCATATTGCGTGGATTAATGTCTCGATGCACTATCGATTGTTCATGCGCTGAAGCAATGGCAGAAGCCATTTGCTGCGCTAAAATCACGGCCAAACGGATATTTTTGATCCGCCCCCCAGAGCGCTTGAGTAATGTGTGTAAATCATACCCATGCATATATTCCATCGAAATATAAATTTGCTGATTAGCCACCCCATAATCAAACGTTCTTAACACATTCCGCGCAGTAATTTTTCTCGCCAGTTTAATTTCATACTTCAGCAAAGATTCGTCTTTATCATTCACTTGATACAAAATTTTTAATGCGACTTTTTCATCCAATTCGGTATCTCGTGCAAGATACACCGTCCCCATCCCACCAGAGCCTAACTCTTTTAGAATTTTAAAGCGCTCACCCGCAAAAAAACTGCCCACTTTGACCTTGGCACAGGTGACATCCGTTTGAGCATAGAGTGGCACTGTCCGATCAAGATCCCCTGATTCAATCAAGATACTGCGATCAAACCCCGAGTTACCAATTGAGGTTTCCGCTGAAAAGGCTTTGGATAAGCCTTTTGCATGCTCATCATCCAACAACCCATCAGAAATTTTGGCCAGATAATCCTGCAAATCCTGATTGTCTTTTAAACGCTCGCCCAAACGATAGATCGAGGTTAACAACGCCCCAACCTCATCCCCATGGTTGTTCCGATCACTCTCTGGGAAATATTTTTCGCTGGGATAATTGCCATCTTGGATGCGTTTCATCACCTTACTTAAGTGTTTAATCGGTTTGGTAATGCCCCCGGATAACAGCCAAGCCAACAAACTCGCCGCCCACAAACAAAAAAAGCCAATCCATATGATTTTTGTTTTAATCTTTTCAAAGGGTTTACTGAGTTCAGATTGTGACTTCATGGCCAACACATAACCTAAAGCACCACCCCCACTTTTTTCCAATGGGTAAACCGCAATATGATATTGCACGCCCCCCAAATAGACCTGGATCGGCCCTTGCTGTTTCGCTTCTGCACGCGCCATGACCTCGGTAAATAACGCTTCTTGTATGATGCTGAGGTAAGGCCCCAATTGCGGCTCCGTCAGTGCTTGCAGCTTGGGTTCAACGGTTTTTTGTTTGGATTTAGCAAACGCATAAATCGCGATATCACTGGAGGTTAAGCGTTTAATGCGGTCGGTCAGTTGCCCGGAAACTTGAAAAGCCACCGCCACCGCACCGCGAATAATGTCCTGAGCATTCACATCTAAGTCATAAATCGGCTGGGTCACAATTTGGTAAATTTTACCCCCAGTGACCATAAAACCGCGCGACTCTTGCCCCGTTAACGCCATATCAATTAAATGGTGTTGACGTAACTGCCGACCCACAACTTGTGGTTTGTCCGTGCGCGCCAAAATGCGCGCATCGGCATCCACAAACATCAGAATATCCAGCTCAGAAGCGGTTTTCAGCTCGTTGGATAAATCTTGTAAGGAGGCATGATCGCGATCAATGACCAATGGCCCCACGCGCTGATCTCGGGCCAGGGTTAAGCCAACATTGGCAATGCGCTCAAACCGATTACGCCAACTTTCCTCTAAAATCGCTTCGGTGTGTTTCAGTGTGTTATGGATTTCAGCGACGGAGACTTGTTTGGCCCCTTCGCCAATCAACCAGGAAAGCAGCGTCAACAACACACCAAAACTCAAAAATACAATCAAGAACAGTTTTCGGCGAATCGACCAGCCGTTAAAAATCTTCAAAATCTGCCTCTTTGGTCGCGCCCTTGGGTTTGATCACATCGGCTTCATCTTCCTCATCGTCTTCATCTTCGTCGTCTTCGTCGTCTTCGTCGTCTTCGTCATCATCGTCCAGTAAATTGTAATTATCGTGATCCTCTTCCTCAGCCTCCTGAATAGAACCCCAGTCGGCCTCACGCAAACTTTTTTGTGGCTCGGTTGGGTACACACCACTTTTCTTCGGCCGGGTACGCCGGGTCCATTGTGACCCATCAATCTTGATGTCAACCACAACACCGCCGTCTGCTTTCACCAAAATCGTGCGACGCACCGAACCACGCACATGCCACGCATCCAATTGATAGCGCCCTGGCAACAAACGCTCAATCCGATAAGCACCGGTTTTATCCGTCACCTGGGAGCGGTCTATTTTCATCACATGAACATACGTGAACATCTTTTGATGGACGTTGCAGTATATTTTCACCAACCCTGGATTCTTAAACGCAATGCTGCGACGTTTACCGCGTTTAAAACTGCCCAGATCAAACCGGTTACCCGATGTCGAACTGAACACATTGTGCTTAATCCGGTCTTGATTCGGAAAAGCCACCGGATCATCAACCTGTACCACCAAATGCGACGGTCTATAGGCTTTATTCCGCATCCGAATGGTGAAATCTTTGTGTTCTCGTGTAGACAGTTGTTGGCCATCTAACGGGATCACCGAGACAATGACTTTTTCGGGCGCAATCAGCCCCCCACCCTGGCCCAAAACCTGCACAACCCCTTGCACAAAACCAGTTTCATTGCCCTCAACCGCCATCACACTGTGCGTTGACAACGCACACAACAGGAAAAATAACGCCTTTATATTATTTACTCTCATACAAATATTCGCTTTAATTTTTTGTGAAAAATACTTTATATTTTAATAAATCACGTACAGAGACAACTGCTCGCTATTGTTTAAACTTAACACACATTCTGAAACTGATTTTATCAATGTATCGTATTCCGAGCAGGATGTCAGGAACGATTTAGCACAGACGGGTTAATGGATAAGCGGCCTAAACGTGAACATAGATAACATAAAATTCAATTTATCCGTGACATTTTCCAGCCATGGCAATGCTTTACAAGTACAGAGGATGATTGAAAAAACGGCTGAATCAACGCGTTGATTTACGCCGCACAAACCATTTTCCCGTTAACCCATTAAAAGTCAGAATACGTTGCGTGGTTTCAGCAAAAATCGAAAAATCACTGACCTGTAACCGAATCAACTGTTCCCGCAGTTCTAAACGCACCGGTTTCCAGCCCCCCGCACGCACACTAAAACCGAATAAACGTTGATCCGTCGCCACCGCAATACTGACTTGGCCTTCCCGTACCGCAATCACCTGCTCGCGCACACGTAAACGGAATTCAATGTTTCTGCTGCGGCGGCTATCAACCGCAATGAGGGTTTGCTTATCTTGCGAAAAAAACACCCGCTTTTGCAGATACGCATTACCATGGCCAAGGTGGTCTGTCGCCCAACTTAAACTGCTCCACACCAAAAGACCACACAGCCATAAACCTTGCTTCATCCGGTATTCCTCATACCCGCCGCAATGGCATTAATCGAACGCAGCAAAGGCGTTAGATAAATACTTTTCTCACCTTCATTCGTATTTTCTCTCACTTTTTTGATTAAATTTATTTGTATGTGATTCAAGGGATCCAAGTAAGGGCTACGACGGCTCAGCGATAAAGATAACTCGGGCGTTTCCGCCATTAACGCTTTGCTTTGCGCAATATCCAACACCATACTGACGGTTTTATCGTATTCGGCTTTGACCTGGGCATAAACCTGTTGGCCCACTTCCGCCGATACACACAAGGTCGAATATTCTTCTGCAATGTCCATTTCGGCTTTAAACAAAGCCATTTGTACGTTGCTTAATAACGCTCTAAAAAATGGCCAAGTCTGATACATGCGTTGCAGCGCTTGTAAACGCGCTGGATCCGCTTGATACCAGTCGTGCAAGGCCGTCCCGAAACCATACCATGCCGGCAAGGTATGCCGAGCTTGTGCCCAAGCAAAGACCCAGGCAATGGCCCGCACAGAGCTTTTTGAACGATCCGTTTTAGACCGATGAGAAGGCCGTGAACCAATATTCATCTGGCCAATTTCAGCCAGCGGTGTGGCTTCGTAAAAATAATCTAAGAACCCGGCACTATGGTCGGTTAACTGCCGATAAGCATGTTCGCCTTTGTCTGACAGCACCCGCATCACTTCCCAATCCTCAGGATTATCTGGCTCAATCTCAGTAATCAAGCTGGTACTGGCTTTCAACAGACCCGTGACCCCCATGATAAGCTCATAGGACGCCGTTTCTGTATTGCTGTATTTATAAGACAGCACTTCCCCTTGTTCAGTAAATTTGATTTCACCGTGCACGGTCTCACTCGGCTGCGCCAAAATCGCATCATGCGTGGGACCGCCCCCCCGACCAATGGTGCCTCCCCGGCCATGAAATAAGCGGCATTGAACCTGGTGCTCATTGGTGATGTTAATAATTTTGTTCTGCGCTTCATACAGCTTCCAAGCCGAAGAAATTGGGCCGCCATCCTTACATGAATCGGAGTACCCTAACATGACTTCTTGAACGTTACCGGAGGCTTTTAACAGCGACAAATAACAGTCGCTGTCTAACAAAGTACTCATCACACTGTCAATGTGATCAAGGTCTTCTAATGTCTCAAACAACGGGGAAATTTCAATCTCACAAAACCAGTTATCCTCCCGGTAACCGGCCAGCTCAGTCAAACTGGCCAAAACCATCACTTCCATAATGTGGCTCGCACTGTGTGTCATCGAGATCACATATTGACCAATGCAATTGGCGCTGACTTCACGGCGCATGCGTGCAATCACCCGAAACACCTCCAGTGTTTGCCGCGTATTGTCAGAAAGCCCATCATCATCAATCGTCATCTGGGTAGGGCTTTTTAGCTGCTCAGTCAAACATGCAAAACGTTCTGTTTCGGACATGGCCGCATAATCAATTTGATTCTGCTGCAAAATATCGTCGATGGCTTGGGTGTGCCGGGTGGATTCTTGGCGGATATCCAAACGCATCAAGAAAAAGCCAAAGGTTTCAACCAAACGAATCAAGTCTTTTAAACTGTACTCCGCCAGCTCCGCATCACCATGGCTAATCAGTGACTGCTGAATGCTGTTTAAATCTTGTAAAAATTCCGCTTCATTCTGATAACCCCGTGCCACCATCACATCCTGATCATTCAATTGGGCATCGATGATTTTCAGGTTCTGTTGCAAGCGTGTGCGCATCACATACAATTTACGGCGATACGGTTCCTTGGCAAAACGGTTGGGTTTATTCGAAAACGTCGTTTCACAATAGGCTTTGTCTTTTTGCGCCAAGGCCATAAATTCGTAAGACGGGGTAATCATTTCACTGGATAGGGTGAGGATTTGACTCAAGGATTCAACCCGTTTGATGTATTCTTCCAAGATGGTCTTGGTGTGCAAACGGATGGCATAGGTCGTCGTCTCTGGCGTCACAAACGGGTTACCATCACGGTCACCCCCGATCCAAGAGCCAAATTTTAGAAAACTGGGCACATGAATTTCGGTTAAATCATTCACATGGTAATTACGTTTGGCGGCTTTTTCGGCATAACGATAGACCGTGGGTACGGCTTCAAACAAACATTCTTTAAAATAGAACAACCCATTTTTAATTTCATCGTAAACTTCAGGGCGGTCATTGCGGACTTCATCCGTTTTCCAAAGAATTTGTATTTGCGTCTCTAGAAACCGCACAATACGCGTTTGTTCTTTTTGATTCTCACTGATGAATAAATCTTCACTGGTGAGGAAAATACGCCGCAACAAAATCATAATGGTGCGTCGTTTAGACTCCGTTGGGTGGGCGGTAAAAACCGGGGTATAACACAAACGATTAAGTAAGATTTGAACTTGGTCAGCACTGATGCCTTGGCTTTTTAACTCACGAAAGGTGTGATCAAACGACCCGCGCCACAGCGGCGCATCGCTGGCCACAATATTCCGTCGCAAACGGTGATGGTGGCCTTCTTCTGCAATATTCACCAGGCTAAAATAAATACTGAAGCCCCGCACCACATGGGTCAACATGGTTGGGCTCAAGGTGGCAATAATGCCCATCAAATATGCGCGCTTATCTGCATCTTCGTGTTTACGTAAATCGATAAAACCGGTACGCAGTGTCTCGATGGCAGCAAAAACCTGCTCACCCGCTTGCTTACGCAGCACTCTGCCGAGCATACTGCCAAACAATTTCACCCGCTTTCTCAGCGCTGTATCTGCTGTCATAGTGTGTTCTCAATTAGAAAGGTTAATGCTCTGCGTTTCGACTCGCGATGGCACTGTCGTAGACTTCAACGTATTCCTCAGCACTTAAGCTCCAGTCAAACGTTTGTGCCATGGCCGTGGCCATCAGTTGTTGCCACAGGTCTGGCTTATGATAAAGCGCTAATGCCCGCTCGGTTGCCATGACCAAAGCATCCGGCGTGGCTTCATCCAGCACAAATCCGGTGGCATGCTGCTGATGCAAATGACGTGATGTTGCATCAACCACCGTATCCAGCAGCCCCCCGGTGCGGCCAACAATCGGGATGGTACCATATTTTAAACTATAGATTTGATTGAGCCCACAAGGTTCAAAACGAGAGGGCATCAAAAACATATCCGCACCCGCTTCAATCTGGTGAGCCAAAGGTTCATTGTAACCAATCGTGAGTTTGCACTGTGCTGGGTAGTCCGCCGCCATGGCCTGCAACATGCGTTCTAACCAGGGGTCACCACTGCCGAGCAAAACAAACTGAACACCTTGGTCTAATAAACGCGGCAACGCATGCAAAATCAAATCAACGCCCTTCTGCTCGACTAAGCGCCCAATGGAAGCCAATAGCGGTGTCTTAGGCTCTAACGGCAAACCCATTTTTGCTTGTAAATCACGTTTATTCAGGGCTTTATCTTGCAGTGATGCCAGGCTATACGGCTGTGCGATATGCACATCGTTTTCCGGTGACCACAAAGCGTAATCTGCGCCATTCAAAATGCCGGTTAAATGCCGCGCCCGATGCCTGAGCAACCCACCTAACCCATAAGAAAATTCGGGTGTGCGAATTTCCCGCGCATAACTCGGGCTCACCGTGGTAATCCAATCCGCGTACGACAAACCACCTTTAATAAAAGAGAAGTTGTTGTAAAACTCCATGCCATCTGGTGACCAAAAATGTGAGGATAACCCCAAAGAGTGGTACACCTGCCAGTCATACAACCCTTGATACGCGATATTATGAATGGTAAATACGCTGGCGGGTCGGTTGTGGTATTGCGCTAACAGCGCGGGGGCCAAACCGGTTTGCCAGTCATTACAATGCACCACTTGCGGCTGCCAACCCAAGTCAATCTCACCCACGGCAATTTGACTGATGACACGCCCAAAAGCTGCAAAACGCTGTGGATTATCCACCCAATCACCCCCACTCGGCTCACAATAGGGGGTGCCCACGCGATCAAAGTACTCGGGTAAATCAACAAGGTATAAAGGAATATCTGACCCAGGCAAGTGGCCTTTCAGAATGTGCCCCTGGCCCCGGCCATGGCGCAGTTTAAAGGCGGCCACCGTGTCTAAATGACCCTGTTTGGTTTCTGGATAACCCGGTAAAATCAACCGAATATCTTGACCTAGGGCTTTAATGGCTGGGGGTAAACTACCGCTAACATCTGCTAACCCCCCCGTTTTAATTAAAGGTACCGCTTCACTGGTGGCGAATAAAATATTCATTGGAGCTTCCATAAGCCTTACAACGGCGCAAAGGCATGCACTTTACACAGTGCTCATAAAGCATTATAGCTCAGTTGCGGTCAAACAGATTGAAAACGAACCTCACATTGGTCTGGCCCCACACGCTCCAAATGGATCTGTGTTGGCAGAAAAGTTTGAATCATGAGGCGGTTGGTTTCTGTATGCAGGCTCGGGTTTTGGGTTAAAAAACACCCCTGCCCGACCAATGCCATGGGCAATAACAACTGGTCCGCCAAGTGTTGATCAACCGGCACTTGGGCCTGCATAAACCGACAAACATCATTTAATACCGTCTTGGCCATGCTCTGTGGCGCCACACGCAACCCCCCAAAACCGGTGAATAAGGCGCTGTGTTGCTCGGCTGCAAAACGCACATACAGCACCGCCCCTTTCCCACTGCGCGCGGCCAAAGGCGTATCCACACATTGACTGGCCTCCCACCCCAGGCGATGTCGCACGGGCTTGAAGGCTTGCGCGACATAGGCTTCTGGCATACCACTGTGGATCACCTCGGCGGACGTTTTGAAGGCTGGGCAAGTCATCAAAGTTAACGCCGCCGGTTGGGTCATCGGCTCAATCTCAAACACCACACGCCCACCGCCTTGTGGATAAAAACCATACCGTTCTAATGTCGCATGAATGGGCATGCCCATGCGTTTCAACACAGGCAACAAGACCTCCGTCAAATACTCAAACGGCGGCGCAAACGCGTTATGCGTGCCGCCTTCTATGGTCACTTTAGAAGGCCCATCGGCCATAAGTAACGGATACACCAACGCTTGCAAAACCAACGAGGTACTGCCCGCGGTGCCAATCGAAAAATGATAGGTGCCCGCTTTCACGCGCTGAGGCACAAACGTTAACGCCGTTGAGCGCAGTGTCGCCCCTTCCACCTGTGCCCGGCTGATCGCCTGCACCCCTTGCACGGCGGTTAAATGCTGGCGCAACAAACCGGGTTTGGCGCGCTTCGCACGAATATTGTATAACCGAAAGGGTTTTTGCGTGATCACCGACAAAGCCAAGGCTGAGCGCAAAATTTGCCCGCCACCCTCGCCTTGTGCGCCGTCTATCTCAATATATTGCATCTTACGGCCTCCTTTTCAGCCTTTCACACACACCACTTGGGACAAGGTATGCATAATCTCCACCAAATCTTGCTGCGCGGCCATGACCGCATCAATGTCTTTGTACGCCGAGGGTGTCTCATCAATCACGTCGGCATCTTGGCGACATTCCACATGCGCGGTTGCAGCCTGATGTGTGGCTAAACTCACGGTTTTTTTCGCTTGGGTGCGCGACATCACACGCCCAGCCCCATGGCTACAGCTACAGAAAGCCTCTTCAGACCCTAAACCTTTCACGATGTAAGACCTCGCCCCCATACTCCCCGGAATGATGCCCCAATCGCCCACACCCGCACGCACCGCACCTTTACGCGTGAGCCACACATCCTCACCATAGTGGTGTTCTTTCGCCACATAGTTATGATGACAATTCACCGCCTTCACCCGCGTATCCAATGGTCGCTGTAACACACCACTGAGCGCACCCAACACCGCATCCATCATGACCTCACGGTTAATCCGCGCAAATGACTGCGCCCATCCAACCGCCTCAATATAATCCTTAAAGTGCGTACTACCTTCGGATAAATAAGCCAAATCCCGATCTGGCAGATGGATAAACCAACGTTCCATTTCTTGCTTAGCCAGTTCAATAAAATGGCAGCCAATGCGGTTACCCACCCCACGTGAACCACTGTGCAGCATCACCCAAACTCGGTTGGCTTCATCCAAACACAGCTCGATAAAATGGTTGCCCGTTCCCAGCGTGCCTAAATGTTTGACGTTATTGGTCTGTTTCAACATCGGGTGACGCGCACACAAATGCGTAAAATCCGCCTCTAATGTCTGCCAACGTGCGGCAACCGCGTCTGGAATATCATGCCAAGCGCCCACATCACGGCGGCCTCTGCGTTTTGAGCGACCATGTGGCACGGCTGCTTCAATCGCCGTTCGGATCGCCTGCAAATTATCGGGCAAATCCTCTGCCATTAACGTCGTTTGCACCGCAATCATGCCACACCCAATATCCACCCCCACCGCCGCAGGGATAATCGCGCCCAAGGTTGGAATCACGCTGCCGATGGTGGCACCTTTACCAAAATGCACATCCGGCATCGCCGCCACCCAACGATGGATAAACGGCATTTTTGCGGTATTACGCAATTGCTGTCGAGATTTCTCATCAAACGGCACACCATGCGTCCACGTTTTCACCGGAACGCTACCTTTTTCATATAATACGTCGTATTGATTCGTCATGTGCTTGCCCTGTTAAGATCACTCAGCAACACTATTGCACGCCCTGTGCCAAGCCACCAAAAAATCATTAACCATTTGTTTTTTATCAATTATTTTTAAGTCAGCAGCCCCCAATCATGCCCCGACATTATCCATTAACCGCCATACCTATAAAATTTTCTCGTTTCATTTGAATTCGACTAGACTTAGGGTTAGATCAAACCGCACGGATTTAAGCATGGTTCAGAAATCGCGATTACCCCTTTATACTTTTGTGAGTGTTTTCTTATCTATTTTACTCGTGGGCAGTCTTGCCGTACCGATCTTTTTAGACGTGATTCAACGCAATTATTATCAATTACAAGCCGAGGTGAATTTCCGACAAGCCAAAGCCATGGCCCAATTTATTCAACAACGTTTAGACGCCGGCGTGCAAAATAAGGCGTTGTTATTGGAATTTCAAGCGGCCATCCATGGGCAGGAAGTGGACCGAGGGTATGTATGCATCATTGACCAAACAACTGGCCAGTACTTGTCTCATCCGATGAAAAATGTGCTGGGCATGTCCATTGCCGACAAAAAAGCGCTGTACGATGAAAACTATAACAACACCGCGTCAGTCAAATGGGAAGAATACATCAAAACCGGCAAAAGTGGTGGCGGCCTCCTTCGATATACCGGCACCCCCATGACCGAAGTGGTCTATTTTCAATCGATTCCCGGTGTCAATTGGACCGTCACCTCACACGAAAATGCCGACCGTATTCGTCGCGAGATTAGCCGCATTCGCACCGTGCTCAGCCTTGGCTTTGTTGTTTTTGGTTTGATCCTGGCCTTCCCGATCTCGATTGCGACTCGGCGCGTTAGCCGCCGCTATGAAACACAAATCGAAGAAAGAAATGCCAAATTGTTCGAGGAGCAACAAAAATCGGAAAGCTTATTGCTGAATATTTTACCCGCGCAAATCGCCGAACGCATGAAAAAACAAGACGGCATGATCGCGGATCACTTCCCGCACGTCTCCGTCTTATTCTGCGACATTGTGAACTTTACCGTCTTAGCCTCTGAAACCAAGCCGGATAAACTCGTCACTTTACTCAATCAAATATTCTCGTGTTTTGATGCCATCTGTGAAAAACACGGTGTCGAAAAAATCAAAACCATTGGCGATTCTTATATGGCCGTATGCGGCATTCCACTTGCTGTCACCGACGATGCTGAACCCATTGCTTTGATGGCCTTGGAGATGTTACAAGCGATTCACCAGGTCGACCCCCATTTAAACGTCCGCATCGGCATCCATTGTGGTGAAGTGGTCGCCGGTATCATTGGCACACGGAAATTCAGTTACGATCTGTGGGGAGATACGGTGAATATTGCGGCACGCTTAGAGTCACATGGGCAGCCGGGTAAAATACATTGCAGCGACAGCATATATGCATTGCTCAAACATCGGTTTTCTTTTACCGACAATGGTGATGTCACTTTAAAAGGCAAAGGGGCGTTACACACGTATTTTTTATTGCAGAAAAATCCCACTGACTGACACCGCTTGATACTGGGGTGAGTCGTTCACAATATCTCAAGTTCACCCGAATACACCAGTTCCCAACCACTGTAGAGCAAAATCAAGGGGTGTAAAGTCGCCTGCCCTAAGGTTTGTCGTATTTGAGGGTGATGATAATACTGCTGCAACTGCTGCGTGGCTTCATCAATTTTAGCTTGGCGATGGTTCGGGTTATCATCACTGCGATTCAAATATTTCAGTTCAACCATATACGCATGTCTCATATCCGGGTAACGGGTATAAAAGGGGGCCAAATACAAATCCACAAAACCACCACCGCTTTCTTGTTCACTCCGCACAGTAAAATAAGGGCTTAAATTCAACCAGGCCAACAGAAAACCTTGCACCATTTTTTCTCCACGCAAATAATCCCGGATACTGGCTTGTTCCCCAATTTGCTCGGCTAAATACACAAAAAACGGCTGCCAGGCACCTCGATAAGCCATATGCCGTAATTTTTCACCGATCTCCCACGTACTTGGCTTAAAAATACCGACGTCATGATAAGCCTCCCGCAAGTACCCATACATCAGGTGTTGAATCGTACGATTGGGGATTTTGAGTAAAGCCGCCCCCTCTTTTTCACCCGCAAAAGTTAATAGACCAAAATAATATAACAATGAAATGAAATTTTCTGTTTTCAACAAGCCCTCGACTGGAAAGCTCGTTTGAATATCCCCAACAGACTCGCCTTTTTCAATGATTTCACGTAAACGGCTAAAATTCCCCTCGTGTTGTTGATCCAACTGGATTAGATGCCGCAACTTGCCATAATCTATGCGTATATTGTGGTCAATTAGGTCATCTGGTGGGCACTGTGTTTCATTTAAGGCCAACAGATAATACAGTGCCATATCGCTGTTGGTGATACTTTCTTGGCGACTTTTATGAAAGTGATAATGGTTATACCACTGACTCATCAAGGCATGATGCGCGGCATAATCTTGACCGAAGGCTGCAAACAATTGTGTCATTTCTGCCCGATTAAACCCCAGTAAACCATTAAACTGAGCATCCAGGCTGATATTGCGCCCAATGTTAAACCCACTGGTCACATCATCCATGGTCACAGGGGAGACACCGGTAATAAACAGGCGGCTCAAATGACCGTCCACATCCCCCACTAGACCTTTCAAAACAGCAAAAAAATGCCGAAAAAATCCCCCACCTCGGGTCAGTTCATGATAAGCATCACACCCATGGTAAGCCAAAATTTGATTCGCGAAGTTGTCATATTCGTCGATTAAAATGTACACCGGATGCGGGGTTTTCAAGGCTTCAAACAAACGTTGTAAACACGCCTCGATATTCGGTTGCGCACGAACATGCTGGGCAATATCATCAGAGATAAAGGCTTGATAAGCCGCTAAAAATCCATCCAAACGATTACGACAGTACGTTTCAAAAGACGCCGCTAAGTTATCTGGCGTCGCATCCACCATAGAAAAATCGAAGCGCAGCACCATATACTGATTTTTATGGGGGCTGGGGTGATCCGCAATCCATGTCCCGGCAAACAGTTCATCAAACTGATGCGTGCGAGCAACATCATAATAACAGGCCATCATGGTTTGCAGCAGGCTTTTACCGAAACGGCGCGGGCGAATCAGAAACAGAAAACGCCCCGCATTTTCTATCCTGGGCAAATAATGTGTTTTGTCCACATAATATTCGTGACCACGGCGCAATTTGACAAAATCCGCCACCCCATAGGGAACACGTAGTGGCGTTGTTGACGATTTCATGGGCGGCTTCCAAGCAGGGGGTGGATGATGCCAAGCGTATTGTTGGGCGAAGCCGCTATCGCGGAGAAAATCTCAGCCAGCCAAGCATTAGTATCTCTTAATATATAATGTAACCTCAGGCCTCTTAACAAAGAGGACTTCAATAACCAATCATGAGGTTACAAGATGACATCATCATCTGAGTCGGATTTCAAGAAAAATGATGAGCAGCATTTAAAGCACCTGGAGCTCAAAGGCCTTCAGCCCAAAACCATCGATGCCTATGCTCGTGCTATTCGCCGAATTGGCGAGTATTGTCAATGGACAATTTAATTGACCCAAACCGGGCATTAGCCCTAATTAAAAAACGGCCACAACCAATATGCCGTTGCTGTGGTGCCGCGATGGAAATCGTGCGAACACGGATAGTGCCTATTTTTCGGATGACTGCAAGACGGATGCTTGGAGATCATTGCTGATGTAAACGAAAACGGCAATAGGTCTGATCAGAAAATCGGCTTTCTGAGCTGAGGGGTGCATTCGTTTTGAAAAGGACTAAAAACGACGAATAGAGGCCCCTGTCGATAATCGCTGCCGCAATGGCAGTGAAGTCTGCTTATTTTACGGATCTAGCCATCATGTTGGGTCTTGAAGTAAGTCGATTCAAAAAAGATATTTGCTATGTCAATTCTGAGTATTCCCGGCCGGGCTTGTCCAACAAACGGTTAAGATTGTGGCTTTTCGCTGCGCTCGAATCACAATCTAACCTTACTCGTTAGCTTTAATACACCATATCCATTAATATTTCCCAAATAGCTTTGGTTGATTCTTTAACAACCAATTGCTGTTTATTAAAACTTACATCAGAGACACTTTTACTCAATTCATTTATACTTTTAAAGTTATTTTTAGCATCGATAATTGAAAATGTGACCACATAGTCATTCCATACTTTGACAATAATTTTTCCTGAGTACTCTAAACCATTAATACTACCTGAAATTGATGATTCTAAAGCAAAAGAACCAGATACTAAAATCGTTTTTTTGGGCAAGTGAAGAGTTTTTCCATATTGCGACTCAAAGCTAAAAATACTATCATTCAAATAATCAGATGTAAATTTATCAATATCCTTTGAAGTAATTATAGGTTTTTTTATTCCATAATTATAAATCCCGATAATAATTGTTGTATTTACCTCGGAGCTATCATTATTTTTACTGAATGCATATATGGAAAATTCATTGCCTTCACGTTTTAATGACGACTCAAATCCAATTGGTAAATTAATTTGACATATTTTCATATCAAATGTTTTAGAAAAGCAAGCAGTAGAACTTAACAAAAATAATATAAATAAAATCTGTTTCATCATTACCCAATACCATTACGCTGCTGGAATTAACGCGAAAATTTTAGCAATGAAAATAAAAATTGTTAGGTTAAAAAATATTCCTAACAATGTTTTTTTGTTTCGATAATCTTTCCAAATGCATGCTATACCCATAATTACTAGTGGAAATAAGAAGACACCAGCAAAAACAACACCAATTGCCTGTTCAAGTAATACATTACCATTTAAATTTATTGGCACTTGAGTCAGTAATATATTTACTACTAAAAAAATCAAACCAATCAAAAATTTCTTTTTTTCAGACACACATACCTTTAATTCAAAGCTAACAACAGGCTGAGCGGCACCAAAAGCAAACCACACTCAGAATTTAATTTAAAAATGACTAACTCTCTGCACGCTCATACTTTAGGGAAAATGCGGCTCAGCTTTTGGTGTCAGCTCCAGCGCCTGGTTAACCTGTAACACACACTCTGAAGCATAATTTTTGTGCTGTGTTTTAATGCAGACTCAACATACTTTATTATTGCACTCTGTACTACCGGTTTTCCTCGAAAAACCCATATGACGTTGTTCGGGTTGGCACATACAATGAGAATTTTTTTCCAGCGTTGAAAGTAAAACTTGCGCATGCTTTTGACAACGTGACTGTTCCACCAACAACGCCCAGATGTTCCCGGCATACTGCCCCACATGTCAGTTTCGAATTTTCTATTAACTTCTTTATTTAACAGTTGGGATCAAACCACTACCGTTAATTTGCATTCGGTTTTAACCCTTGGCACGGATGACCGTTTACGCGAGTTTAGAAAGAATGCTTGGTTGCCCAGCCTCATATTTTTTGGAGAAACGAAGTGCCAAAAACGTAAATAGCGCAGGTTAACTATATTAATATCAAGCACGATTGCCCGAATATCCATAACATTGGGTGTGAATATAGGCATAAAAACTCTGATACCCAATATCTTTTCCTTTTGCCTCAATTCGCCTATTAATCACACTGTTTTGCCTCTATTGGAAACCGACAAACCCTCACTTGAAATAAGCTACATTTTATGACTCAAATGAGGGAATTATTGTGGTTAAAAAGCGAAAAAATTACACAGCAGAAGAAAAAGTTTTAATACTGAAAGATCACTTAGTTAATAAAACATCAGTTTCTGATTTGTGTGACCAATATGGGATTCATCCGACCCTATTTTATAAATGGCAAAAACTGATGTTCGAAAACATGAGCGCAGCATTGGAATCAAAAGGTGATGCTAAAACAAGGCAGCTTCAAAAGGAAAACAATAAACTCCGAGAAAAAATCGTCCTGAAAGATGGGGTCATAGCTGAGATTATGGAGGATTATATTGCCGTAAAAAAGAGCGATGGGGTGCTTTAACGGAAGTGTGGGTTCCCCTCAAGCTCAGGGATGAGGTGGTTCATTGGGTTGGGGTTGGTCGAGATAAGTTTTATGACTGGCAACGCCGTCACGGAATTCAGAGTAAACACAATGGATTGACTCCCCGTCATTTTTGGTTACAACAATGGGAAAAGCAAGCCATTATCCGCTTTCACCTGGAGCACCAGGAGGATGGCTACCGGAGGATAACATTCATGATGCTTGATCGCGATGTTGTTGCGGTCAGTCCGGCAAGCACCTACCGCGCTCCTCAGCGCCGCATAAACACTGGC
>Ga0256847_1000527_pt1 | contig 23711 bp, 19 predicted proteins | sample TeddybearmetaG_FD_189099 | JGI IMG/M metagenome (GOLD analysis project Ga0256847, IMG submission 189099) | Hydrothermal vent microbial communities from East Pacific Rise, Pacific Ocean - Teddybear | ecosystem: Environmental > Aquatic > Marine > Hydrothermal vents | place: Pacific Ocean: East... | reverse complement strand
CTCGAGGGGGTTGCTAACGAGCTGATTTGGGCGAACGACAACAAAACGCTCTATTATATTGGTAAAGACAAACAAACCCTGCTTGAGTATCAGGTTTTTCGGCACACACTGGGAACGCCTCAAGCCGAAGATGTGCTTGTGTTTGAAGAACAGGATTACACTTATTATACCAGTATTTCGAAATCTCTTGATGAGAGTCAGATATTTATAAGCCACACGCACACACTGCAATCGGGTGTGTCTTTGATAGACGCGAACCATCCAGAGTCCGATGTACGGCTGTTTCAGGCCATTCAGAAAAACCACAAGTATTCTGTAAGAAAATCGGGATCCTTCTACTACATAAGAACCAACTGGAATGCGCCGAATTTTCGAATTATGCGAGTTTCGGAAAATGACATTGGTAAGCGATCTCAGTGGGTAGAAGTTGTTCCACATGATGAATCCGCACCTATTACTGATTACCTGGTGTTTGATGAATATCTGCTTTTAAGTGAACTGCGCAATGCGATTGCCAATATTCGAGTAATTCCTCTACAAAACAATGAAGAAGGAAAGTTGAATTATTCTCTTAATTTTGATGAAAAGATTTTTTCAGCATCGTTTGGAATTAATGTGGACAGTACTGCAAAGGTATTGCAAGTTCAGTATAGCAGCCTGACTACTCCCGAATCTGTATTCGAATACGACCTGAAAAACCGGTCTCGAAAACTCGTTAAACAAAAAATTGTTGCTGGTGGCTTTGAATCAAAAAATTATCGGGCAGAGCGTATTTTTGTGTCTGCTCGCGACGGTACACAAGTACCCGTATCACTGGTTTATAGAATAGATCGATTCAAAAAAGATGGCAGCAATCCACTGTACCAATATGCTTACGGGTCATACGGGTCCAATGTGACTCCGGATTTTGACACTGGAATTTTACCGCTCCTTGACAGAGGATTTGTGTATGCCATTGCGCATATACGTGGTGGTAAGACGATGGGCGAACAGTGGTACAGGGACGGAAAACTGTTTAACAAGATTCATACGTTTACCGATTATATTGACGTCACCCGGGCGCTGCTTGGATTAGGCTATGGAGATTCGGAAAGGGTTTTTGCAGAGGGTCGCAGTGCAGGTGGGTTGTTAATGGGTGCGGTGCTTAATATGGCGCCCGACTTATATAAAGGCATGATTGCAGGCGTGCCATTTGTGGATGTTCTAACCACAATGCTGGATGAAACTATTCCGCTCACTAGTAACGAGTGGGATGAGTGGGGAGATCCCAGAGATCCGGATTACTATGCGTATATGAAACAGTACTCGCCGTATGACAATGTTGAAAAAATGGCCTATCCAGCCTTATTGGTAACAGCCGGATTTCATGATTCTCAGGTGCAATATTTTGAACCGGCAAAATGGGTTGCCAAACTCAGGGAGTTGAAGACAGATGACAATCTGATACTTTTTGATGTGGATATGCTCTCTGGACATGGAGGTGCCAGCGGGCGTTTCAAAAAGTACCGGAGAAAATCGCTTGAATACGCTTTTGTATTGGGCCTGGCGGGTATACAGAAATAATCTTCTCCCGCTTAGGCCTGCTGCGCTATGGTCGCGGTAAACGATGTTTGGCGGGTTGCTGAGTCGGCAGGTACATAGTCAAATACAAAAACAATGCTGGGTGATTCACCGTTATTTACTACCGTGCATGCACTGGTGTGATTTATTTCATAGGCTTCACCCACCTTGAACTCGCACGGCTCGTCATTCAGTGAATTGTGTACTTTCGAATTACTTGCAAGTGGAATATAAACCCGGTGGCTGTGATGAAAGGATGGGTGCTGCTCCTTCCCTGACCGCATAGTTTGGCCCGCTGGCAGGCGTAGAACCATTGCTCTTATAATGGTTCCACCTGCTCTATAGTGCCGGGCCAGCAGGCTATGCATTACTGGAACAGCCGTGGCCTGGAGAGGGTCCCAGCCAGCTTCCTTTCTTACTTCAATATTGGGCCACCCAGTGCCTTCAGTAAACACCATGAGCATTGCGCGGGCGCTTTGTGTTGAAGTGAGCTCGTTTAATTGCTGTGGGGTGTGAATCCACAAATTTTCCGGCAGTTTCAGAATGGCATTTAGCAATTCGTGAGTGTCTATCTCACCCAGGGTTTTCAGGGGCTCGCCGATTTCCATATTATAAACGTCCTTTTAGCCTGTTAGAATAGATGATATCACTACTGTGGTTGCTTTATATGATCAAGTTCAAAAATGCCCGTGGAACAGTTTTTCATGGCGGTGCGTTAGTGTATGCCGCTGGTGCTTATTCCCTGGGATGTTTTGCCTTAGCGCAGGATAACTTGTTTATCAACTGTCTGGCCACGGTCTTGCTCGCACATGGAATGATAATTGCCGCATACCTCACACATGAATGCGCGCATAACACTGTATTTCAGAACAACAGGGATAACGCAGGTCTAGGTAGTTTGCTTGGCTGGTTGACGGGCGCAGCTTATGGTAAATACGAAGACATTCGATTCAAACACTTTCGACATCATGTAGATAACGATGATGTAGTGTGGTTTGAATATGAAATATTTTTTCGCAAGCACCCGCATACTTTACTGGTAACGCGGTTTCTGGAGTGGTTTTATATTCCTGCACATGACTTACTGATGCACGGAATAATGGTTTTTACCTCTTACCTTATTCCTGAGCGTCAATCGCAGAGATTGTACAACACCGCTGTTATTGCTGTTCGATCAGGGATTTTTATTTTTGTGCTGTTTAGTTGGCCCAAGGCAGCAGTTTTGTTTGTTATTGCCAGCATGATGATGATTCTTGTGCTGCGCTTTATGGACGGATTACAACACGATTACGGCCCAAGCAATTATTTGTTTAGTGACAGGTCTGGACCCCATAAGGGAGATGCCGCATGGGAACAGGCGCATACCTACAGCCCCGTACTGTCGTTAAAATATGAGTGGATAAACTGGCTGGTACTCAATTTTGGTTTTCATAATGCACACCATGCAAGGCCTACTACCCCCTGGTTCGATTTACCCGCGGTGCACCAGAAAATGTTTGGTAGTGATGAGAATGAAGTTATTCCTTTTAGAAGCCAGATAAAAATTTTTCACCGCAGTCGTGTAAATCGAGTTGTACATGAAGGGAGGATCTTTCCAGAGTTCGAAGGCAGGGCATATCTTGAGGCTTGCCAGCGTATGGAAGTTACCGGGGGTAACGCTGCTTCATTTCTAACTTCCTTTTAACGGGCTGGTTATTTTTCGGCAAAAAAACTGGCGATAACCGGTCGAAAACGATCCATATCCACCAGAAAAGAATCATGCCCCTGTACTGATTCCAGGCAGTCGAAACTGACATCGTTAACTACCTTGCCAAGTAATTCGCTGAGTTCTTTTTGCTGTTGTATGGGAAACAGTATATCAGTGGTTACTCCGACTACTTTTGCACGCTCGATTTTTAGTTTGGCAAAAGCCTGTTCCAGACATCCCCCAAAATCAGCGGAATCGAAGAGATCCATGGCCTGTGACAGATACAGGTAGCAGTTGGTATCAAATTTTCCAATAAAAGCATTGGCCTGATGTTCAAGGTAGGATTCAACTTCGAAGCTTCTTTGAAACGGACCAGTACTGTTGCTATCGGAGGAACTGGGAGCACGTTCGCGTGCAAATCTGGTCTGCCATTCGCTTGCTGAGCGGTAAGATATCATGCCAAGCTTTCTTGCCAGACGCATGCCGCTCGCAGGGGGTGCGTCCAGTGGATAAAGACCACCGTTCCAAACGGGGTCCTCTCTTATTATCTCTCTTTGCAGGGACCGAAGAGCAATAGCAAAGGGCAGGGCCCGCGCGGCCGACGATATTGAAAGCAGTGCTCGATTGAGCCCGGGGTAAAGTATACAAAAGGCGAGTGCGGTCATACCCCCCATAGAGGCGCCGACCGTTGCGTATAGAGAGCTTATGTTTAAGGCGCGAATGACTTCTACACTTGACTTGGCCACATCCTCGATGCACAGCTGTGGGAAATCCAGCCTATAAACCTGACCTGTTTCTGGATTGATAGATGCTGCTCCCGTGGAACCAAAACAACTTCCCAGAGAATTTACACATATAACAAAATATTGCCTGGTATCTATGGGTTTGCCGGGTCCTACCATGTCTTCCCACCAACCGGGAGAGTTGTCTTCTACAGATGATGCTATGTGAGCAGATGGAGACAGGCCGGTAAAAATCAGTACCGCATTGTCCCGTTTACTGTTGAGCACACCCCATGTCTCGTAGGCGATTTGAGGAGAATGCAGTATGCCCTTTTTCATACTGAACTCGCCTTCAATGGTGTGGTAAAACTTGCTCATAAACGCGCTCTCTTTACTATTTTTCTGTATTCAGTATAAGCTGTGTACAGCCTATTAACAGTACCGGGCTGTTATGGTTTTATACGCTCAGGTTATATATATAACTTGTTCGGATCTTGCAATTACTGGAAGGTGATTATGAAAATATTTAAAGCTAACCTGGATCATGTAGATCTAATCAGCCCTTTGTTTGACCTTTACCGGCAGTTTTATCAACAGGCTCCTAATGCTGCCGGTGCGCGAGCTTTTATACATGGGCGGCTTAAGAATGACGAGTCTGTTATTTTTGTCGCGCTGGATAACACAGGGCGGGCTATGGGTTTTACGCAGTTGTATGCAACTTTTTGTTCGGTGGCCTTAGCGCCAAAATGGATTCTTTATGATTTGTATGTAGACGTAAACTTTCGAAAAGAATCGGTTGGGCGGTCCTTGATGAATGCAGCTCGGGAAATGGCTGAAACCAGCGGTGCACAGCGTATAGATCTGGAAACGGCTATTAGCAATACCAACGCTCAACAATTGTATGAATCATTGGCGTATGTTCGAGATACGCATTTCTATGCGTATAGCTTAACGCTCATTCAACCGTAATGTCGGAGTCGAAACGCAGGCTAATCAGTAGATCCCGAATTTGATAGCCAATATGTTTTCCGAGTGAAACGGATTCTTCGTAGTTTTCGTTATGCCCTGTTTGCCATTCATCCGGTGGGATCATGTAGCCAAGCGAGCCGTCGGTTAAGCCAAGGAATAATTTTGCTGGTGCGGGCATGCCTGATTTAATTTCCTGTCCCAGACGGGTTACGGCTTCACCCGGGACAGTTACTGCGTCAACTTCAGTTCCCAGAAAAAATCGGCCAACGCTGCTTTTTATGATAATTCGCCAGGGTGGGCCAGAACTCTCATTGTCCAGGATGCCGAAAAACTGAGCCAGCGCCAGTATGGTGTTATCTACTTTTGTAGTGAATTCCAGACGTTTTATCCGAATTCCAGGACTAATCGCATGAGGATCCAACATAGCAGCGAAGGCCTTAGTAGCTATGTTTTCACCATACCTTTTGGCGCTTTCCCATTCGTTCGCTGCTCGCTTTTTGAAAGGGTTAACGTCGCCTATTGCTCCGTTGATGAATACCACAGGTGCTTCGCTAAGTTGAGCAAGGTAAGTGCGCAGGTAGTGTACATAATCACTTGAGATACTCAGATTAATGTCGGTTGAGATAACTGGATGGGCTGCAAAATTGACCAGGCTTCCCAGGCGCGTGCCGTCTTCGGCTAATGCTTCAATCACGGTTATGCTGGTGTCGGTGGTATTCCAGCCGCGTCGATTATAAGCAGTGCCATGAGCGGTTGAATAAAACAGATTAGCCGCTTGTCTCCCGAGATGTGCTTCGGCCACAGCGCGGCTTGCCTGTTTAATTAATTGTTCGATGTAGGCATCGGGTGACCCGCCCCATAAACCCAACAGATCAGGAGCGGCGTGGGTGTGTGTTGCTGCTACGAACAGATTACTGCTTGGTATGCCGGTGATTGCAGTAATTTTCTTCTTGATTTTGTTGCCAATTGTACTTGTCACACCAAGGTTGTCGAGAACGACTATGCACAGTTCATTGCTGGAATCAGAGATACAGATAGCGCTTGCTTTAAGGGGGTCGTGAATACTCTCCGCAGCTCCGCGGGTTTTCCAGAAGCCATACCCCCCCATAAAGACTTCGCCTGTATCTATCAGCTTTTGACTGGGAGTAATGTCCAGGGTAGCGAAACCAGCCTGGTGTGTTGTCGCATAACCTGGCGCGGTTAACATCGATGCAAGAATTATTGCCAGGCGATATTGCATTTTATAACGACAGTGCTGGCACAGCCCTTCTGTGCGCGGGGTTGTGTGCTGCATTTTTAACAATCTCGCAACGCACCATTTCCCGGGTCCATTTTAACTCGCGCAGAAAGTAAATCTCTGCATACAACTCTGTACCAGGTTCTCCCCAGGGGCTTTCCAGACTCGCAAAAGCGATATTTGTTTTACTTATGGGTGACCAAACGGAGGAAGTGACAGTTCCAACTGCTTTTTTACGTTTGTTGTAGATAAATGCATGCTCGGCAGGCCGGTTCCCGGCAACGTCCAGTTTTACAAACTGATATTGAGAGCCTTCTGCCTTTTCCCGGGCGAGGGCATTTCGACCGTTAAAATGTGCCTTGTCAAGATGCACCAACCAACCAAAACCCAACTCATAGGGAGAGCGTGTTCGTCCCGAACGTACCGCGGTTTCTGCGTATACAAAATCGACACCGGCCTGTAAAAAACCGGACTCTATGCGCACCATCTCTAGTGCGCGACTACCAATAGGTAGAATGCGCCGGTCTTTACCCGCTTCCATAAGTTTGTCCCAAAACGCTTCTGCGCAATGAGGTGGCATCCATAGTTCATAGCCGAGATCTCCGGTGAAACCTGTACGAGAAACGGTAATGTTGTTGCCCTTAAACTCAAACTGACAAATGTTAAAAGGTTTAAGATTTTCAAGACCGTCCCATCCCAGATTACGTAAAATATGACAGGATGTAGGCCCCTGAACCGCGAGTGCCGCAATTTCTGCAGTTTCGTCGGTGATTTCGACTTCAAAACCGAGAGCTGTGCATTGCAACCAGTCCATATGTCGTCCGGCAGAACACAAACGATAACAATGTGTGTCCAGCCGAAAAACGGTTCCATCGTCGAGCACCTGGCCGTCATCGTCACACCAAATGACATACAAAACCTGCCCCACGCGCTGTTTCATCATATTGCGGGTCATCAATTTGTTCAGAAATGCCTGTGCGTCAGGTCCCTCAATTTTGTACTTGATCATGGGTGATAAATCGAATACACCACATGAGTTGCGCATTGCAAAATACTCCTGGGCGAGGTCTGTAAAAGCTACGGGGGCACGATAGCCTTTCCATTCTTCCCACTCATTCAGCTCGCAGGCTTCCTGTAGTCGAGAGTAGAAAGGAGTTTCGAGTAACATTTGCTCGTTGTGGTCTTCGATAACTCGAGTTGCAGCCATCTTTATCGCCCCTTAATAATTGTGGCGGCAGCATTTTTGCCTGCCATGCCCATTACATTGCCACCAGGGTGGCTACCTGCACCACACAGATACAGACCCTGTATTGGGGTTTTGTATTGAGTTGCTCCGAAAGCCGGACGCATCATTGCAACCTGGTCCAGTGCCAGCTCGCAATGATGCCAGTGACCACCGGACATTCTAAATTCCTGTTCAATGTCTTTCGGGGTTAGTAGTTCCGAGTCAGTGACTAACCCAGGTAACCCGGGCGCGTATTGTGCCAGGCGATCGACTATAATTTTGGTGAAAGCCTGTTTGCTGTCCTTATTCCACCCTGCCTTGAGTGTGTATGGTGCGTATTGCACAATTATAGACATAACATGTTTACCCTGGGGTGCAAGGTGAGCATCGTGAACTGTGGGTATCAAAAGTTCCATTGCTGGTGCGCGTGAGTATTCACCGTATTTACTATGATCAAAGGCGCGCTCTATATAAACCGGATCGGGAGCAATGAGCATTCTGTGACCAGGGTCGGACAAGCCGGTAAACTCGGGAAGGGAACTCAGCGCCAGGTGTAATTTGGCAGTATCGGATTTAATACGGATATTTTCCACGCGACGACAAAAGCCGGAATCAAGGTTCGGGTAGGTCACCAGATCCCTGAAGGTGGTTTTTGGGTCTGCATTTGAAACAACGCGCGTGGCGCTGAACTCGCTGCCATTTTGCAGAACCACTCCTACAGCTCGGCCCTGTTCAATTTTTATCTGTTTTACAGTGGATGAAACACGAATGTCAACTCCGTTGCTGCTGGCAGCGCTGGCTATGGCTTTAGTAACAGCCCCCATACCACCAGAAGGGAGTGCCGGGCCGTCAAAACCAAACAGGCCTCCCAATTGTTTGTGCATGTAACTCAGAACAGTATTGGGTGAACGTGGGCCCATGTGTGCACCCAGCACGGCATCAAAACTAATAGCGCCCTTCAAAAGAGGATTATCGAATCGCTCTTCCAGAACATCAAATATGTTAATGGTGGCTATGCGCATTAACTCGCGCATATCGTCTTTTCCAAGCAACCGAATACCCAGACCCATTTTCAACAATGCGAATTTGTCGGCCAGGTCTCCTTCTACCAGTTTTGGTGGGCGTTGCGTGACCATTTTGGCGAGTACACCGGAGAAACGATTCATCCTGTTGTAAAAGTTACGGTATTCCTGCCGATCGCTTGAACTAAGAGAGGATCCCTGCACCGTGTCGGCAAAGAATGATAAATGATTTCCGTCTTCTGCGAGCGCAATGGTTTTCAGGTTTTTCGCTGCATATTTCAGACCGTGGGTTTCCAGCTTTAAATCTCGTAAAATTTCGGGATGTAGCTGGGACAGGGAATGAGCGCAGGCTGAAACTGAAAACCCCTCAGTAAATTCGCGTGTTATACTGGCGCCCCCTACCTGGTTTCCGGCTTCCAATACCAGCACGCTGAATCCTGAGCGCGCAAGATAATCAGAGCACACAAGACCATTGTGTCCTGCGCCAATAATAATTATGTCAAAGGTGGTAGTACTCAATATAGTATTCCCTTATTTTAATCGTCTGGATACGCCAGAGGAACAATGTTAGGTCGCTTGAGATCGCGCAATATTTCCCTTGCTGCATTGGCGCCGGGTGCTGCCATGACCCCCCCGCCCGGATGGGTACCAGAGCTGCACATATACATACCCTTGAGTGGTCCACGGTATTGGCCATAACCAGGGAAAGGTCGATTAAAAAAGAGTTGATCAAAGGTTAGTTCACCCATAAATATGTTGCCCTCAGTAAGCCCTGTTTCGTTCTCTATGTCCTGTGGGGTTCTTATCTCAGCGTGTAGTATCAGGTCTTTAAAGTCCGGACTATAGTTGCTGATCTGGTCGATTACCGTCTTTCCAAAGGCTTCTCTGTCTACGTCCGTCCACTCACCGCTTGCCAGTTTTGGCGGAGCGTATTGCACAAAGACACTCATCATATGTTTACCCTCAGGTGCCATGGTGGGATCTATCTGGGAAGGGATGAGCATGTCTACGTACGGATCTTGCGACCAGTTGCCATTCTTCCAGTCGTCGTATGCGCGCTCCATGCGCTCCAATGAGTCAATAAAATGCATGTCTCCTACCATCAAGCGACTGTTTTTTGGTAGTCCATGAAAGGTGGGTAAGCCATCCAGCGCTATATTCAGTTTTCCGGATGAGCCTCGAATCTTGAAATTCCTGGCTTTCTTAACAACATCGTCAGGTAAATCCTCTTCTTGCATAATCCCCAGGAAGGTTCTTTTGGGATCTAGCGCAGAAACAATGATATCGGCGTAAATATCGTCGCCATTTGTCAGGGCGACTCCGATTGTTTTTCCATTTTTGACAATTACCTGTGCCACTTCTGAATCTGTTTTTACCGTTCCGCCATAAGACAGAAAAGCGCTTTCTATTGCGCCAGAGACTGCCCCCATACCGCCGCGGGCGAAACCCCATGCACCAACAGTGCCGTCTACGTCACCCATGTAGTGATGTAGCAGAACATAGGCAGTGCCTGGAGAATTAACGCCCAGCGCCGTTCCAATGATTCCAGACCCGGCAAGATGGGCTTTGATTACATCGGTTTCAAAGTATTCGTCCAGAAACTCAGCAATGCTCATGGTCCAGAAGCGCAGGGTATCGTGTAGTTGTTTTTCGCTCAAACTGTATACGGTTTTTGCCATGTACAATAGTTCGGCTATGTCCCGCGGTTTAAATGATGTGGGATCGGCTGGTGTGCGTAGAAGAAACGGTCGGATAAGGCGTGTTTGTTTGGATACATCTGCAGAGTACCGGTCGTAGGCATTGGCGTCACGCACGGAAAATCGTGACAGTTCACGATGAAAGCGGGCGTGGTCATCGTAGCCGCCAAAATAGTCTCCATCCCTGGTGAAAGTGGTACTGCCTACGTAAGGAATAACCTGTAGTCCGTGTTTATACAGTTCCAGATCGCGGCTTAACTCCGGTCGCAGCAAGCTGCAGACGTAGGAGCAATTTGAGTATTTCCAGTCGGTGTAAAGCTCGCGGGTAACAGTTGCACCGCCTACGTAGGCATTTTTTTCAAGTACCAGTACATCCAGACCAGACTTGGCGAGGTAAGCCGCCGTAGTTAATCCATTGTGGCCTGCGCCAATTATGATTGCGTCGTATTTCTTCACTATTTTTCCCAGTACTTTGAAACCAGTGTTCTATCACGTTTCCAGATGAAGCATATCATGCAGGATTGATGCTTCTCAACATTATTGAATGAATACTCATTCATAATTTGCTATTGTCGCGTCATGCAAAAATCACCCTCAGCCAACACGTCACGGGTAGCCTCCAGGGAGCTTCGTCGCCAACAGCTCATAAACGCAACTATTAAGTGCGTAGCGCGCAGTGGCCTTTCCGGTGTGACTATGGCAGAAGTTACCCGGGAAGCCAGTTTAAGTATGGGTATAGTGAATCTGCATTTCGAAAGCAAAGCGAATCTTTTGATAGAAACCTTACGTTATATCTCTGATGAGTACATAGGGGGGTGGCGTCGAGACGTTATGGAAACGAATACCAGGCCAGCTGATAAAATCCGTGCCCTTATTGACTATGATTTTAGTACCAGGGTATGTAATCGAAATAAACTGGCAGTCTGGTTTGCTTATTGGGGCGAAGCTAAATCCCGACCGGTGTATAGACGTATCTGCGCCGCGCATGACAGGGAATGTAACGATGCTGTTACGCAGATTTGTTTACTACTGGCCAAAACGACTGGGTCACGGAGAAATCGGGGCGTAATGACAGCTGATGCAGAAGTGGTCACTACCGCCTATATGTCACTTGTGAACGGTCTGTGGCTGAACCGCCTTTTAAGCCCAAAGGACATTTCTGTAACAAAAGCAAAACGCGTTTGCCATAGCTATTTTGCGAGCCAGTATCCGGGGCAATTTTCAGACACAATCTAGTATCCGGTATTTTCCTTTTCTTCAGGCTCGGAGTCCTGTTTTGGTAAAATAGCGCGCGCGGAACTGAGTGCCTTGTTAGCCGCCTGGCTCATAAACCCGGAATCTGTACCCAAAGTTACAAACTGAAAACCTTGCATCAGGTATTTGCGGAAATACTTCTCACTTGATGTATGTATGCCAACGGCCAAGTTGTGCCTGCGGCAGCTGGAATATATATGTTTTACCATTTTGGCATGTTCGGGGATATCGTTGTCCCCTAGAGGCGGCAGGCCGAGCGCAAGGGCAAGATCTGCTGGCCCGATGTACACGCCATCTACCCCGGGCGTGGTAATGATTTCCTCCAGGTTGTCTATGCCGTCTTTTGTCTCAATCATCACAATACATGCGAGCTGGTTATTGGATTCTGCGGCGTAACCTGCGCCGCCGTATAGTGCAGCTCGAATGGGTCCAAATGAACGCATGCCCAGCGGCGGATACCGGCAGGCTGCTACAGCGGCTTCGGCTTCGCAACGGTTATTAACCATTGGAACAATGACTCCATAGGCACCTGCATCGAGCACTTTCATTATAATGGAAGGTTCATTCCATGGGACACGAACGATGGGTGTTGTTCCCGTAGTCGAGATTGCCGGTAACATGGTAATAAGGTCAGAATAATCCAGCAAACCATGTTGCAGGTCGACACAGACCCAGTCAAAGCCCATGTTTGCCATAACTTCTGCTGTATAGGCGTTGCCAATACTGAGCCAGCCCCCTAATGTCTGTTCACCTTTTCGCCAGGCTGACAATGCTGTGTTTTCCCGCACTTGGCTATCCTTTGTATGTTCGATTGCTAGACAGTGCACAGCCCACCTTGAATAGTCAAATAGAACAAAGCGATAGATATGTGACTGTGTCAGGCGAGCATGCCACAATTACTTTTTTGCATTGAGAGGGTATTACTAGTGTCTAAGAAATCAGTGGCAATGATGTTCCCCGTTCGATATAGAGCAGAAGATCTGCGTTCGCGCTATGTGCTTGAGTCAGCTGTGCTGGAACCCCTGGCAGAACTGGAGGAAGTAATCCCAGAAGATGGAGTGTCCAGTTTTTTGCGCGAGGCTGACGCAGTACTTACATCCTGGGGAGTTCCATTTGATGCAACTCTTATAGAGCAACTCGAAAGCTGCAAAATCATTGGTGTTGCGAGCGTTGGCGTGGATATGGTGGATGTAGAGGCGGCAACGCAGGCCGGTATTGTTGTTACAAATGTGCCTGATGTGTTTATTGAAGAAGTTGCCGATCACGCAATGATGTTATTGCTGAGCGTTATTCGCCAGACAAAGCGTATGCAAACTATCATTCAGGAGGGTGAGTGGTATAAAGGTCGAACGGTGTTAAGTAAGGTTCCCCGTCCGCTTGGACGCACCCTGGGTTTGATAGCCTTTGGAAGTGTGGCCAGATGTGTTGCACGACGTGCAAAGCCATTTGGTATAAAAGTGATCGCCTATGACCCATACGTGAGTGAATTGGTTATCACCGGGGAGGGCGTGGAGCCAGTTTCATTTGAAGAGCTGCTGGAGCGCTCAGATTATGTATCCATGCATGCAGCGCATAACGATGAAACACATCAAATGCTGGATAAAGCTGTATTTGCTCGCATGAAAAAAACTGCCATTGTTATCAACACTGGCAGGGGGCCCACTATAAAAGAGAGTGATCTTATTCAAGCGCTGCAATCTGGCGAAATTTCTGGAGCAGGTCTGGACGTACTTGAACAGGAACCACCTGATCTGAATAACCCGTTGCTGGAAATGGAAAATGTTGTAGTTACACCCCATGTTGCCGCGCAATCAACTCGCATGCGTCCTGAAACCCGGCGCCGCGCTGCCCGGGAAATAGCGTTGGTCCTGCAAGGGAAATGGCCCATGAGCTGTGTAAACCCAACAGTACTGCCTGCTTCGGGCCTGCAACGGTGGCAGCCGGTCTCTATGGAGCGTGGGCCAAACCGTTAGTTTGTAAAAAAGCCTTTAGCCAATAAAAAGGCGTCAGACCCAAAGGATCTGACGCCTTTTACTTGCTATTTCTACTCGCTAAATACTAAGTAAGTATCGAGCGTAGAAGATTCGACCACGAGGATCGTGTGTGAATGGATCAAATGCCCCATCAACGTTAACCAGTGGTGGTTCTTCGTTGAATACATTTTTGATACCCAGTGTCAGCACGGAACCGTCGCTGAGGAAACCAAATTCAGGCATTTCAAAGTTGTACTGCATATCCACTGTGGTCATGCTGTCAATTTTTTCGGCGGTACCACCAATAAAGCTGGCTCGTAGAGCACTCTGGGCCGTATCGTCGTCATACCCGTCGATGTACCTGACCGTAGCGCTTAGTGCATGTCGGTCTTTTCTCCATCCCAGCATAAAGTTAGCCTTCCACTCAGGTAGTGGATGACCAATGCTATTACCGTTATTTCTGCTGCCTATACCATCAATTTTGACGCCAGCATCTGTAACCAGATCATAGGTAAAGGTGTAACTTAAACCGAAGTTGGCTCGAAAGCTGCCCACGTCACCTGCCTCAAAGTCATAGATTATGGTTAGATCGACTCCCGACGTGTCAAGGGTTGGTGCATTAAAGTATGAAGCCTGGGTTCTTAACAGGCTGCCATTTGCTGCGCGAATAACCTTGTCTGGAGTACCTGGGCCAATGCTGTAGATCTCGGTAAGACCATCGCCATCCTGATCAGAAACGCCGCAAAGGGGGCCTGCTGCCGGATCGCTATTGGTACCATTTGGACAACGCGATGCATTGTCTCTGTCGATAAGGTCCTGATGACCCTCTCTTGATATCAGATCGTCGTATTTATAATTATAATAGTCGACATTAAGATTCAAACCTTCAAGCGCACCTTCCGGGATCCACGATATGCCAAAGTTAAAGGCTGTTGCGGATTCTGGCTTAAGATCTGCTGTTCCATCAGTAATGGATGCCCGGAAAGCCAGGCCGCCAGTATTGGAAAAGCCATCCGTGGAATTCAACAAGGTTGTTGAACTTCCGCCAGATTGCAGCAGGGAGGCAACTCGGAATGAGGTTCCAATAGATGCCCGTAGAGTTAACTCGTCTGTTGCCCTAACCAACAGGGTTGCTTTGGGGTCAAAGGTATCCGTATTGATTTCATCAAAGTTTTCGTATCGACCAGCAACCGTCAGCTCAGCCCAGTCTGTGAGCGGGATATTCAATTCTGTAAAAATTGAAAAAGAACTGAGTTTGTTAGCCCAGTCTTTTGCACCAAATACAAATTTGTAGTTGTTGTTGTTCAGCGCATTACCGTTATCGACGGTTATTTCATCTTTACGGTATTGGGCGCCAACAGCAAGTCCAATGGCACCAGCGCTGATATCCATAATGTCCCCGGCAAAAACAACATCAGCTACCAGCTGGCTGTTTTCGGTATCCGTGGTTATGGTTCCGTTGATCCATTGCAGCAGTTCGGCTGGATTCTGGTATTTAAGCGCTGCCTGGGCCACGGTTAGTGATGGATCAGCAGCCCAGGGGCTGGCGTCCGAAGTATTCCATCTGTTACCGGTTACCGGGTCGTATACGCTGGTTTGAAAGTTATTGTAGTAAAAGCAGGTACCCGTACCCAGGTTGCCCGAACCAGCCGAGCCGGTAATCTGATTACACAGCGGTCCGCCCAAGCCGACATAGGCCGCATTAGTATTATCCGTGAGCGTGTCAGCAGGGGTTGCCGCATGCAGTCGTCGTTCTGAAACGGTTAACGATGCGTCCATCGTCCAGGCGCGATCGCCCATTTCGAAATCCCACAAGAGGCCGGTATTGATTCTGTAAGTGGTTCTGTCATAAGTGGATCGCGTGTCTACGGGACGGTCTTCAAACGAGGAAGCTGGTGTGCCGCCGAGGAGTCTTTGCAGTGCCAGATAGGGTACCGGTGCTATTCCACGACGCTGCGCATCTAGCTCCAGGCCAAAGTGGTCAGAAGGAATAACCGCGAATGTCACATCGGGAAACAGGGAGTTACCGCGTGTTGCAAAGTTGTCTGAAAAGCTGGCGGACGCATAAAATTCGATATCGTCGGTGAAATTGAAGCTGGCATCCATGTGTACCTTGGTCTGCTCTTCTTCCATTACCAGGTTAAAAAAGCTGGAGAAATCATAGATACAAAAGTTGCCTACAACGCCAAGTACGCCCTGGGGGCCATCATCGGCAGCGGCTTTGTCACAATCCGGGTCGTAGCCAGGGCCAAAAGAGTCTGATCCTGGTGAGAAAAAGCTTGGGGTGTTGGTAGCTGCTCCCAATGCCACATATCGTCCAGGTTGACCGAAGGTGGAGATACCGGATTGACCGAAACGATCAAATCTATCAGCGATTTGAAGGCCATCCCGGTTCAAGTAACTGGCGGAAATGACAATATGCCCCATATCGCCCGCTATACCAAGAATGCCCGAAATCAGTTTATCTTTTTGTTCGCCTGATTCGTCGTCAACAGAGTAGTCGGCCTGTAACTCAAAACCTTCAAAGTTTTTACGGGTAATGAAGTTCACAACACCAGCGATGGCGTCTGCACCATACAGTGCCGAGGCACCGTCTTTAACGATTTCCACTCTTTGCAGAGCGATGTTAGGTAACAGACCCTGCACGTCGACATAACCACTGCCGATATTGTCGAAATTGGTAGATACCGTGCGTTTTCCATTCATTAGTACAAGGGTTGCACCGTTACCCAGGTTACGCAGGTTAACACTTGCATTACCCGTTGAACTGTCTCCACCGGAAAATGCATTGGCAGAACCGCCGATTGAGCCTGAGTTAAACGTCAGGTTTCGTACTACGTCCTTGATATCCATTGCACCAATGGCGTCGAGGTCTGATTTGTTTAGCACCGATAGTGGCACAGGTGAGTCTTCTGCTGATCGTTTTAGATACGATCCGGTCACTATTACTTCTTCTACCGCCTGTTCTTCTTCGGCGACGGCGGATAAAGCTGGAAACAGGCAAAGTAGCCCGAGACTTGCTATACCTGCCCACAAACCCTTACTTGCACTGGGTATTATCATGGTACATCCCTCTAATTTGTTTATCCCCGAATTAAATATTAACCCGGATTCTCCTGGATTGATGAAGCATTCAGGTTGACCAAACTGACGACGCAGTTGGCCACAGATACTGCACACATTCCTGTGCCCAGTGTAGGACTACATAAAGGGCCGAGTCAATGCACGGCAGCCATATGGCTCACTTCCCTAAATACACGTAAAAAGTTACCGCCTAGAAATTTACTGGTGTCCTCCTCTGAAAGCCCTTTCTTTAGCAATGCGGCCACCAGAACAGGCAGTTGACGGTAGTTGTCGAAGACAGGTTTGTAGTTGGCATCCATATCGGTACCGAGAACAACGTGGTCAATTCCAACCAGATCCACAAGCCTGAATATCTGGTTGGCATAGTCTCCAAGGCTCTCCAGCCCAATACCTGCGGGCCATGCTCCGATGATACCACCTCTATCCGTTACCAGCCTGGCCAGGTCCAGATCAATAAACCTGGCTGAATCAAAGCCAGGGCCGCGTATCGCAGTGTGTGACACCATCATCGGTTTTTCCGATGCTTCAATGGCAGATATAGCAGTTTTTCGGGAAGCATGGGCCAGATCAATGAGAATGCCTTTCTCGTTCATGGCCCGAATCAGTTTACTGCCAAATTTGCTTAGGCCCCCATGCACAGGTGTTGCAGTCTGGATATCGCCGATCTCGTTCACATGGTAGTGCACTATCGTGATACTGCGTATTCCGTCTTCATACGCCTGGTCAAGATGCAGCAGGCTTCCTTCCAGAAAGTCCCCACCTTCTGCGGTAAAGAATCCACCTAACACATTTTTTTTCTTGGCCTGGAGTAGATCATCGGGAGAAAGGACAGGTACGACTAAAACAGTATCTGTAAGGTGATGCAATCTTGCCATTTGTGTTTTGTAGCTTTGCCATGCTTCTCCAGCGTTGAATTCTCGGGTGGCAGTGATGCCTGTATCACCTACTCCAAGAAGCTGGAAATCACTAACTATTGCGAAGCTTGCCATGCTGAGTCCGCCTGCCTGCATGTCTCTGGCGCTCTCTTCCTCGAATGCACCGCCACGCGTGAATAATTCCAGGCTGGTGCCCAGATTCTCTGCATTTACGATAAAGGAGCGACCAGGATGTGCATGGGTATCTACAGATAACACTTGAGAGAGCAGCCTTTGCCCTGCTGCCAGGTCTTCCTTTGAGAGTTTGAGTTGTTCCATTAGTGATGCGATTGCTGATAGCTGGGTGCGTGACCACCAGAGACCCGCTCCTGCTATTCCAGCAGCTGTAAGCCCTGCGCCCAACAGCAGTTTTCGTCGGCTTGGCATATTTTCTTGATCCCTGGCTCGGCTTATTCGGTGTTGTTTGACGTGAAGTATAACCATACAAATCCGGATATGCCCGCAACAAGCGAGGCAAACAGAATGCCGGTTTTCGCCATCAACAGATCCTGTGCATGGTGCGCAAAACCCAGCTCAGCCACGAATATGGACATAGTGAAACCGATACCGCCCATTAACCCGACCCCAATCATATGATTGAAGTTGAGGTCTTTGGGAAGTTTGGTAAATCCGGATTTGACAGCAATCCATGCAAAGCCTGCTATACCGAGCAATTTACCAAATACCAGGCCAAGGGCTATTCCTACTGCTACCGGGCTGCTGGCTACGTTCCCCATAGCGTTCCAATCGATGGGAATACCAGCATTGGCCAGTGAGAAAACGGGAATAACAATGTATGCAGATGGAAGGTGCATCTTACGTTCCAGAGTCTGTGCGGGTGCCTGTACCAGTGAAACACCGGCACCTAGCGCGCGAACACGATCGCGCAGAACATCGTTTAGTACAATATTGGGTTCTTTTTGATGGCTTTGCTCAATCTGCCCAACCAGATTGTGGATGTGGTGTAAAAACCGTTTTGCATCATATTTGGGACGCATCGGCAGTGTGAAAGCTAGAAAGATTCCGGCAAGGGTCGCATGCACACCACTATTGAGCATGGCTATCCACAACACGATGCCGAGTAACATATAGGGGAGTGAATGGCGCACGCCTCCCAGGTTGAGCGCTGTTAACAGAAACATCAAAACACCGACCAGGGCTAATGCTGAAAGGTTGAGCGTTTCGGTGTAAAACAATGCTATTACGGTAACAGCGCCCAAATCATCGACTATAGCTACCGCGACCAAAAATGTGAGCAGGCTTCTGGGTACGCGTGAACCCAGTAATGCCAGTGCTCCCAGGGCAAAAGCGATATCCGTTGCCATGGGTATTCCCCAACCATCCATGGTGTGTCCATCCGGATTGACGGCGAGATAAATAAGTACTGGCACCAACATGCCACCAATAGCGGAAGCTATTGGAAGTATTGCCTGCTTGAGGTTCGCAAGCTCGCCAACCAGCAGTTCCCGTTTAAGTTCCAGTCCGACCACAAAGAAGAACAAAGCCATCAGGCCATCATTTATCCAGTGATGCAGCGATTTTGACAGCTGAAATCCTGGAAAACCTATGGTGAAAGGCATTTCAAGGATTCGGTGGTAAGCAGCGTTATAGGCGCTGTTTGCTAAATAAAGCGCCAGAAGTGCGCATAACATCAGTAATACACCACTGGTTGTCTGCCTGTGAATAAACTCGTCCAGCGGACTTAGTACCCGATCAAAAGCTTTCTCCCAGGGCGCTGTGTATTCTTTTGTGTACTTATCATTCATTGGTGGTTTTTACAGGGGCTGAACCTACAAATCAATATAACTGATTGGCTTGTTCAAATAAAAAACAGCCCTGTGCAATCCCAAAACCCTTTACTGGTTGCACGCATTTTGCTGATCAGTGATTAAACTCGCCTGTGCTGGTTTGTCCCGTCAGTAAAGGTTAACAAAGCAACTGAGTTTGGCCGGTAAAAGGGGTATGACCATAGGTTGCTTTATTGTTAGACCATAAACATCAGGAGAGGAGTTGAACTTTGATGAAAACAAAGAGGAAGAAGTCGTTCAACAATTATGAACTAACCACCAGCATCAACACGCATGCGTAGAAGATATAACTTGCAAAAACCACCATAAAAATGGTGACCAATTCTACTTAGATCCGGGTTATCTGCACTTGTGTGCTCAGATCGAGAATCTTGGTCTTATGCATCAAAGCATCTATTTCACCCACCTTGACCTGCACCATGATGGCTGCCACCGAGAAAAACACCAAACCACCTACGATCTGGTGTCAGGTGTCCATGCATCTGTGTCTTTAGCTCGAATACGGGAAAACTATTATAAAGGGCTGTTCGTAGGTGTGCGGCCCTTCAAGGTTTCACGTTGGTGAAAAATTCACTGGATCTAAAAGATATAGCCTCTTCGAGTGAATTCCGGAGAGTTTATCTGTTTATACATAAGTTTTCATGAATATTGTAAAATATTAATATAAGGTAGGTTGATAGACAAAAGAGGGGTGATTTGAGAATGAATGATAAAGCAATTATTTCCTGGAAGGTCGCGGGCATCGCGTTGGGTCTGCTTCTGACCCTCGCTACAGCACTGGTTAAACCTCTGGGAGTATCCACCCAGTTTGTGGTTACAGATGCTGTTATAACGCATCAGGTCGCTCCTGGTTTTGCTGAGGCCAACAGTTATATGGCGAAATACGGCGAGAAAGAAGATTGGGGCGTTGGTTACGGCTGGATGCTGGTGCTGGGCATGCTGGTTGGCGGTGGTATTACCGCGAAGTTGTTTGGTGATAAACAGCCACAGGCTGACAAAGGATCAATGCCCCCCATGTGGAAGAACCAGTTTGGCGACTCCCGTTACAAGCGTAATCTGGCGGCATTTGGAGGAGGTTTCCTGCTGTTGTTTGGTGCCCGGCTTGCCGGTGGGTGTACGAGTGGCCACATGATTAGTGGTATTTCGCAGTTGGCGGTCAGCTCTTTCATATTTGGTGTGCTGACGTTTGTGACGGCTATCCTGATGGCCAAGTTTCTTTACCGCAATCGCAGTATCTAGGGGGATTTTATGGAAACATTAATTACAGGTTTTCTTATTGGGTGTGCTTTTGGAGCAATTCTTTATCTCGGTGGTGCATCAAGCTACCGTCGAATACTTGGAACGCTGTTGCTTAAAGACATGACCATTATCAAATTGATGGCTACGGCCATTGGCGTTGGTACTCTGGGAGTGTATTTGCTGGATGTGGGCGGCCTTGCAAATCTGAGCATTAAGCCAGCTTACATCTGGGGGGTTGCACTGGGTGGAATAATTTTCGGAATTGGCTGGGCTGTATCGGGTTACTGTCCTGGAACCTGTGTGGTTGGGGCAGCAGAAGGCAAAGTAGATGCAGTGTTTACCTTCATTGGTGGCCTGGTAGGTGCTTTTGGTTTCTCAATTGCCTTTCCGTATCTGGAATCGGCACTGATAAACAATGCCAACTTCGGCAAAATCACAGTCAATGAGCTTATGGGTATCGATCCAATTTACTTTGCCATCGTATTCAGTCTGGCGTTAATTGGGCTTACTTTCTTCGTTTTGGAAGACAGCTACGAATAGGCTATTAGAGGGACAGTTACGGATGCAGATGTAAATAGCCGCGATTGATTTCATCGATTAAAAAAGCGACACCGGTCTGGACACGTATGATGTCAGGTAATATTTGTGGCAACCTGCCGGTTTTCCTTTCGATTGTGTCCAGTGTGTTGCCGCATACATAAAAGCGGACGCCGTGTTCGATCAAGCTTGAGATACGGGTAGCGTTTTTGTTGTTTTCCGCAAATACCATTGGCACGCCTGCACCAAAACTTACTATCTGAATATCTACAAAATCCGGGCCTCCGTAATGCCTGGACAGATTGTTTGCGATGTCGAGTGCTGCCTGGTAGTGCACCGGGTCCGCATCACTCACCTGCATAACCAGGTGCACCTCTGCGAATGGCTTGTCGTCATTGAGCGCAAATATCTCCTCCCCGTTTTCGGGTTCCTGAGTAAAATTGTCAGGAGAGTCGCTGGCAGCGCAAGCGGAAGCAAAGCTTAAAAACAAGAGTGCGGCAATAAGTTTGATTCTGAGTTTCATTGTGATTTTGCCTTGTAGTCTGCGATGCCAGGATTTGCCTTTACACCTTTAAGAACCGGCTCGTTGGGAGAAGATATACTCACGGTTTTCTTGTCGCGCAGATAATCTGCAACTACCTTGGCTACATCGGGGCCAGTTGATTTTGATCCAACAGTTGCCCACCCTGCTACTTTATAGCTGCCGGAGGCGGAGAGGGGTTTCCCATTGCTCAGCGAGAGATCATTAATACGCTTGCCCATCATAGCAGTGGGTGTGCAGCTAAACTGCAACCCCCCAACTCGCACCATATCCCCACCCTGTTGGTAGTATGGGTCCGGCGCGAACAGATTGTCACACACACTCTCGAGAATAAATTTTAGCTGTTCGCCGCTCATTTCTCGTGTGTAAGTCTCTGGATAGGTCATGGCGGTCTGGTCCATTAGCCGCTCCATTGTAATGGTTTGCCCGGGAAGCACACTCGTGCCCCAACGAAACCCGGGTGAAAGGCTAATCTCTGCATCGAGCTCCTGCGTGAGGGCGTCGCAAATAAGCTGATCGAAGGTGCCATTAAAATTTCCGCGCCGATACAACAGTGAACCAGCAACAGCCAGAGGTTCGTTAAGCCGATCGAGATAAGGCGCGCGAACCTTAGTAATGTGCGCCTGCATCACAGGGTCAGGTGTTATCAGGTTTGCAAACACAGGTAGCAGTCGATATCTGTAATCCGAGACACCGGTACTGTCAAATGCGATATCCAGAACCCCGAGGAATTTGCCATTTGAACCCGCATTGGTAACAAGGGTTTTACCACCTGAGTTATTAACCACAACAGGCTCGGGGATGCCGTCATGGGTATGGCCTCCCAGTATAAAATCTATTCCCGACACCCGGCTGGCAAGTTTTAAATCCACATCCATACCATTGTGGGACAAAAGTATAACGGCGTCCGGAGATTCACTATGCCTTATTTCTTCGATCAGCTCGGCAAGGTCCTGTTCCTGGATACCGAAAGTCCAATCCGGAATGAAGCGCTGTGGATTTGCGATGGGTGTATAGGGGAACGCCTGACCAATAATTGCAATTCGCCTGCCATTTACTGTTTTAATGGTGTAAGGCGGAAAAATGTGCCCTGAATCCTCATCAAACACATGCGTACCCTCGAACAGGGCATCTTCCGTTGCCTTTACATTCTGAGCAACAAAATCGCCGTTAAAGCGATTCGCATTTTCCAGGGTGTGGGAGTCCTGGTAAGTAAATTCCCAATGACCGGTCATTACGTCTACGCCGAGAAGATTGCAGGCATCTACCATGTCCCGGCCTTTTGTCCAGAGTGCAGTGGCTGAGCCTTGCCAGGTATCGCCGCCATCCAGCAGGAGCGCCTGACCGGCAACCTCATCGCGCAGGTTATTGATGAGGGTTTGCAGGTGGGCGAAACCGCCGACCTTGCCAAAGCGGAGGGCTGCCTCGGTGAAATCCAGATACGTGAAGGCATGGGCATCGCGTGCGCTTGGATTTTGCAGGGTGTCCAGCAAATTTTGGCCGACCCGATGAGGCACTTTTCCAAGTGCATTGCCAATCCCAAGGTTTACGTTTGGTTCGCGAAAATGTATCGGCAATAGTTGTGCGTGGGTATCGGTGATATGTAACAGGCGAGCCTGGCCGAAAGCAGGTGTGGTGTAGCTAAAATCACGTAAGTTTGTGCATCCTCCCAACGACGCGGTCAGGGAGGCCTTGGCTAACAGATCGATAAATTCGCGGCGATTCATAAGGAGAGATCCGGACTACTTTGGAAAGCGGTCTTGCCACGCGCTTTGTTCACTGTGCGCCTGGTCGATGGACGCGCTCGCAGATAACTCAGCGCGCAGGGCTGCGTTGCGTGCAGCTTTTAGTTCGTCAGAGGCAAGTAATTGTTCGGCCTCGCTGATGTGATCGCTCGTGGTACGCCAGGCGTGCCCCAGTGCTATAGCATCCTGCTGCAGGCTCTTTGCTGATGCAGTTATCTCCGCAGCCATGCGATTGTCAGGTTTTAACGGCTGAACTGCCTGCTCTGCAACAACTTCAGGGTGGTTTTTATCGATGGTTTGAGTCGGTTCACTACATCCTTCGACCAAAAAGAGGGTAATAATTGCCAATAGGTAAGTAATGCGCTGGTGCATGATTTTATTTCCTGGTTGCCGGGCCGTTAAGTTGCATGCCGTTGCTGATGTAGCTTAAGAAATATTCCAGGTTGCTATACTCCTCACCCTGCAGATCAAAGGGCAGGGCGCCGACCTGTGCATTA
>Ga0256847_1000526_pt1 | contig 23742 bp, 25 predicted proteins | sample TeddybearmetaG_FD_189099 | JGI IMG/M metagenome (GOLD analysis project Ga0256847, IMG submission 189099) | Hydrothermal vent microbial communities from East Pacific Rise, Pacific Ocean - Teddybear | ecosystem: Environmental > Aquatic > Marine > Hydrothermal vents | place: Pacific Ocean: East... | reverse complement strand
GTACTTCTACGTCAAGAAACAGAACCTGCCGCTAGTGCCAGGGGTTGAGGCGTATGTTGCCGAGTTTACCAATGAGGATAGTTGGGGCCCGTATGGCTATCTTGTCGACAAGGGTCTGATCCCGCTGGCTGAAACCGACCGGGTTGCCGAACGGGCGCACGCCATCGCCATGGACGTGATGGACTAGAAGTCGAACTGGAGCCGAGCGGTCAGGCCTTGCACCTTCTCGCTTGGCGCACCTGTGGTCACCAGAGCGGCAAAATTGCTGTCCAGACCAGAGGTCGAGGTGCCAAGCGTGGCATCAGCGTCAAACAGGTTCACACCGACGCGCGTATGCCGGGTTGGCCACCAATCCACGCCAGCGATGAAAGTATCGAGTTGGCCGCCGCCCGCGCCATTGCCGTTCAAGTCAACCACGTCATAGCGAGCGATGATGGAAATCGCGCCATACCCGCCAGAGCCGACGGGCCTGTCGACGGCAGGACGATCAAATTTCCCGCCTTTATAGCCCTTCTTGCCGCCAAAGAAGATACCGGCCTCGACATAGCCGCCCTCCACTTCAGGGTCACTGCCTTGTGAAGGATCGTTTGCGAAGCTCTTACCATATTCGGCGCTGGTCCAGACCGAGCCGAGAATGGCCGCCGCTTCCAGACCAATGAATGTGTCTTCAGTGGCTACCCGCCCGGTTGAGATAATCCGGCCCGGAATGTGGGCATAAGGGCGCTGGCGATAGCGGATCAGGCCTTCTTCGTCGCCTTGCTCGCGGTAACGCACCGAAGCGCCGAGATGGATCAACTGATCGCCAGTATTCATCGGTGTGTAGGTCGCACGTCCGGCGGCGACAAAACCTTGGTCGGCGGCGTCATCGTTCAAGTTGCCGGCAAACAGACCAGCGGTGAGCGTGTAATCGTCGCCCTTAGTGCTGGTCCCGATACCGAGGCGGCGATTGAATTGAAAGGCTTGCGTAAATCCAGCCCGTTCCAAGGTTGAGGTGAAGCGCGACGAGGTCTGTCCATCAAGTGAGTTTGGGGTTTTGAACTGGCCCGCTTTGAGTTTGAAGGCGCTGCCTTTTGGTGCAAACTGGATGAAGATGTCTGTAACATCCACTTCGCCGGAGCTATCTGTGTTGAGCTCGGCTTTATAGCTGACGGTCGATCCAAGCTTGCCGGAGATGGCAAGCCGAACCCGGCGCCATTCTGTATCACCCAGATCAAACCCGGCCGCATTGTCGGCATCGGCGCGATTATAGTCGAATTGTACGCGGCCGCTGACTTTCATATCCCAGCCGTCTCCAGAGACGGACGGCGCAGACATCCATTTTGGGTTTGTGGTCTCATCAGCAGAGGCCGCGCCTGCATTGATCAAGAGGGCCGAGATTGCGGCACCGATTACGCGGCGATGAGAGAGATGGGTCATTGGTGGGGTTTCCCATTCACGCTGCCGCAGCGCGCTAGAGGCGGCTTTCGATGGCTTCTACAACTGCTTCGGCGGTGATGCCGAACTTCTTGTAGAGATCCTTGTATGGCGCGCTGGCACCGAAACTGGACATGCCGACAAAGCCGCCATCATAGCCGATCCAGCGGTCCCAGCCGAAGCGTACCCCGGCTTCAACCGCGACCTTTGGCAAGTCACCGCCAAGGGTGTCGCGCTGATAGGTCGGCGATTGCTGCTCGAACAGGTCCATGCAGGGCATTGAGACGATCCGGACCGGGACACCTTTGGCGGCGAGCGCGGCTTGCGCTTCTAGTGCGATTTCAACTTCTGATCCGGTTGCGACGATGACGGCTTTGGCGTCTTTCGCATCGGACAGGATGTAGGCACCCTTGGCGCAGAGATTGTCATCCGTATGAGCCTTGCGGCTGCTGGCGAGTTTCTGGCGGGTTAGAGCGAGGGTAGACGGGCCGCTATCATTGCGCAGGGCAAGCTCCCAGCATTCAGCCGTTTCAACCCCGTCGCAGGGACGGAAAACCAGCATGTTGGGCATCGCGCGCAGGCTGGCGATCTGTTCAACCGGCTGATGTGTCGGACCGTCTTCGCCGAGCCCAATTGAGTCATGGGTCATTACATGTACGACCCGTTCACCCATTAGTGCTCCAAGCCGGATTGCGGGGCGTGAATAATCGGCAAAAATCAAGAATGTGCCTGAATAAGGAATGACGCCGCCATGCAGGGACATGCCATTCATTGCGGCCGCCATGGCATGTTCACGGATGCCGTAATGGACATAGCGCCCGGCCCAATTGTCCGGGCCAAGCGGCGCGGTATGGCTGGTCTTGGTGTTGTTTGAGCCGGTCAGATCAGCTGAACCGCCAATCATTTCGGGTATCGCAGCGGTTAATGGCTCAAGCACCGCGCCGGACCATTGGCGGGTGGCTTTGTCTTCGCCGCCTTCGATGACCGCCATTTTTTGAGTGTTGACGATGTCAGACAGGTTGGCTGGCAGCGCGCCTGCCATTGCGGCGTCAAACTCGGATTTTTCAGCCGAGGCGTTGGCGCGGGTGTTCCATGCATCATAGTCGCCCTTGCAACGCTGGCCTGCGGTTGCCCATGCCGCTTCGATGTCAGCAGGCACTTCAAATGGAGCATGTGGCCAGCCAATGGCGTCGCGTACAGTTTGCACTTCTTCAGGACCATAAGGGCCGCCATGCGCCGGGCCTGTACCCGCACGTTTTGCGCCATAGCCAATGATGGTTTTAACCGCCAGCATGACCGGTTTGGTCTGCGATTGCGCCCATGTCAGAGCCGCTTCGACGTCAGCTGGCTCGTGGCCGTCGACACGTTTTGTCACCCAGCCAGAGGCTTCGAACCGGGCACATTGGTCAGTCTTGTCGGCCATGTCGGTGCCACCATCAATCGTGACGGCATTATCGTCGAACAGGACAATCAGATTGGAGAGCTCAAGATGTCCGGCCAGCGTCAGCGCTTCCTGAGAAAGGCCCTCCATTAGGCAGCCATCGCCAGCGATGACATAGGTTTTGTGACTGACCAGATCGTCGCCGAAACGGGCATTCAGGTGGCGTTCGGCCATCGCCATGCCAACCGCAGTGGCAATGCCTTGGCCGAGTGGGCCCGTCGTCGTCTCAACGCCTTGTGTAACGAAATTCTCCGGGTGGCCAGGCGTTGCAGCGCCAAGCTGGCGGAAGTTGCGGATATCGTTGCGGCTGATCGATTTGTACCCGGTCAGATGCAACAGCGAATAGATCAGCATCGAGCCATGTCCGGCCGAGAGCACGAAACGGTCGCGGTCAGCCCAATCAGGATCGGCAGGATTATGTTTCAGGAACTTTGTCCACAAGACTGTGGCGGCGTCGGCCATTCCGAGCGGTAACCCGACATGTCCCGATTTTGCGGCTTCGACCGCATCCATTGATAATGCGCGGACCGCATTGGCCATATCCTGATTGGAAACACTCATGATTCGGGTCCCTGATTTTGACCCCACGGCAATGGACAGGCTGCCTAGCGCTGTCAAGGCTCACCGCCGCCAGACTATTGAGTTTTCGGCATAATAACTGCAAACGAAAGGGGATGAGTTTGATTGAAACATCTGCAGAGCGTCTGGATAAGGCGCTATCGCGTCTCGAAGGCGCAGTAGAATCGCTGTTTGAGCGGTCTGGCGACCCAGCGCTGGCGCGGCGTGAACTCGCCGCTATGGTCGAGGACCGGGCGTATCTGGCGCAGCAATTGGACGATGCTTTAGCGCGTGAAAAAGAACTACAATCGCTGGCTGATGAGGCGTCTGAAGCTTTGGGGTCGGCGATCGCTGAAGTTCGCGCGGCGCTCGGCCGTCAGGGAGAAAGCTGATGGCGAAAGCAGAGATCACTATCCGGGGCCGGGCCTATTCTGTTGCCTGCGCGCCGGGCCAGGAAGAACGCTTGATCGCTTTGTCGAAGCAATTGGGCGGCCGTGTTGACCAGATTGCTGGCGCAGTTGGCGATATCGGCGATGATCGGCTGTTATTGATCGCTGCTCTTGCATTACTGGATGAGCTTGATGCGGCCCGGCGCGGGCAGGTTGCAGCAACGGGCCCGGATGTTGACCGCGCGGCGCAAGCGCTGGACGACGCGGCCGCCCGTATCGAAGCGATTGCGGTTAGGATCGAGACTGATTCATGAGCGCACCAGACCTGTCGGTCCTGATTCCGTTTTACAATGAAGAAGGCAATGTCTTGCCGCTTCTGGAAGAAGTTCACGAGGTTCTGTCCGGGATCGCGTTTGAAGTTATTTGCGTCAATGATTGTTCTGGCGACGCGACCCGTGCTGAACTGGCTGAAGCGGCCACGCGCTGGCCGGGTACAGTGCATGTGTTCACGCATCAGGCGCGGGCCGGAAAGTCAGCGGCTTTGTTCACCGGCTTGAAAGCCATACGCGGCAGCTGGACACAATTGCTCGACGGTGATGGTCAGAATGATGTGAATGATACCGCGCGCCTATGGCCGGAGCTGATTGCCGGGCAGGATACAGGCAAGCTCGGGATCATCGCTGGCAAGCGCAATAGCCGCAATGATAGTGGCTTCAAATGGTTGCAATCACGCGTCGCCAATGGGGTGCGCCGGTTCATGCTGCGCGATGACGCGACAGATACTGGTTGTGGCTGGAAGCTGATCCGCACTGAGGCGTTTCGCGAACTGCCCTATTTTGCATCGATGCATCGGTTCTTGCCGGCCTTGATCAAGCGGGCCGGATGGACGGTCCGCGAGGAAGTGGTGAATGATCGGGTACGTTGGCACGGCCAGTCGAAATATGGGTTTTTTGGGCGTCTGGGCGCGGGGATATTCGACTTGCTCGGGATGTTCTGGCTGACCCGGCGTGGGGGACAGGGGATAGCTGAAGAGTGGGATGATCCGCGGTCAGGAGCCTGAGTGATGATGGATATTGCTACCTTCCTGTCAGGTGTGCGCCTGTTCAATGCCTTGCCCGAGAATATTATTCACGCTCTGGCGGCAAATGCCAATCTGGTTGATCTGGCACCTGATCAAAACGTGTTTTTCCAAGGTGATGACGCTGACCGGGTGTATATTGTCTTGGAAGGGGAAGTTGCGGTTGAGACTATATCGGTGGACGGGCGAACCGTGCCGATTGCGGTATTGCGAACCGGTGAAGTGTTTGGCGAAATGGCGGTACTGGATAATGGTAAGCGCAGCGCCAATGTTCGCGCATTGCAAGCGTCGAAAGTGGTTTCGGTGGGCAAAGGCACGTTTCTGGATCTTGTCGCCAAGCAGCCAGATTTCGCTCTGAGCCTTATCCGCGATCTGGTTAGCCGTCTCCGGGTAACTGACGCGCAGATTGAATCAATCACGCTCCTATCGCTGCGCACAAGGGTAGCCGGGCTATTGCTTGATCTCAGCGCCGCGCAGGGAACGGTGATCAAGATCACGCAAGCAGATCTTGCCGAGCGCGTATCGGCCACACGTGAAAAAGTGAATGTCAATTTGCAAACCTTGCAGGCGGCAGGTGCTGTGATTCTATCGCGAGGACGTATCGAGATCGTAGATCAGGAAATATTACGGGCCATGTCGCGCTAGGCGGCGCTTTACTTGCTTGTGACTTACTTGAACTCTTGGCATAAAGGCGACCGCACCAATATCGGCGCGCGCGGAGAGCGGTCATGGACCAAACAGGACAAAGCGCCGTCTCACATCGGCGACTAACTAGCGTGCTAGCGCTTGATATATGCGGCTATACGGTCCTATCGGAACGCGATGAGGCCGCTGCGATCAAGGCCGTGCGCTTGATTTTTGCGCTGCTTGAGGGCGTGACCGAGACCTATCATGGCCGGATCTTTCACAAGGCTGGTGATGGCTTTCTGGCCGAGTTTCCAAGTGCTGGTAACTGTTTGAAGGCTGCGCTGCAGGTGCTGGATCAAATCCGTTCGCATGCCGGATTGCAGCTGCCGGAGCCGGTAAAGGTTCGAATCGGTCTGCATGTCGGCGATGTTGCTGAACAGCCGGATGGCGATTTGCTTGGTCACGGTGTCAACATTGCAGCGCGATTACAGGAACAAGCCGAGCCGAACGGCATTCTGGCTTCAGCCAACATCATGAACCTGGTCGCGAAGGATTTCGATGGCCAGAAACGGCGGCGCGGCCCGCTGGCCTTGAAGAACATTTCCGAGGCGATTGAGGCTTATGATATCGAGGGGGCGGCAATGCCTGCGCGGCGATATCTGTCATCATTGGCAAAGACCGCGCGCAAACATGCAGTTCTGGGTGTGGTCGTCATTGCTGCGCTGGCCTTCTTGGTCGCTCGCCCGTTGTTGGGTCCGTCCAGCGCTTCGGCGCCAGCGGCTCTGGATCAACGCGTCGATACAATCGTCACTGAGTATTTTCCAGAGCAGACCAAGGCCGCATCGGCTTCGTCAGTTGATGCCGCTTATATAAGAGGTGTTCTGCGCCGCCTTGGAGGGTCTCGAAAACCGACAGATCGCGCGACATTCGCTTTGCTTGAGCAGGGTAATGTTCTTGGTGCGATTGAGGTATTGGAAACTCACTTGCAGGATTTGTCACCGACAGATCAAGCCTATCCTGTGTTACTGCACCAGATAGGCGCATTGGCCTATCAGTATGCACCGCGCAAGGCAGTTGCCGCGTATGAATCCTTGTTGCTGGTGGATCCAGACGATGTGACAGCCAAGATTTATCTTGGGCATTCGCTTGTGTCATTGGACCATATTTCAGCAGCTATCGAGCAATTTGATCTCGCGCTCAGCGATAGTGATATAAGTGAGCAGACCTATATAGAGCTCAAGTTCAGCATAGCGTTTGCGCAGATTGCAAGAGGCCGTTTTGACAGTGGGGTCGAAATTCTGACATCACTTGAAGAGAAGGTCATGGCCGACGGATCGCCGCGGCTCTTGTCGAAATTTAAGACCGAGATGGCGATTGCGCACGAGCGGCTCGATCGCTTGGATGAGGCGGAGGCAAACTTGCTTTCCGCGCTTGATCTTCAGCGCAAGCATGGGTTCGATCACGATCTTGAGCGCTCTTACAACGTACTCGGACTGATTGCAGAGAAACGTGCAATCCTGAATCCGGACTTGTCATCATCCTATTTTGAGCAGGCGGCGCGTTACTATGAGTTGCAATATCAAACCAATCTGAAAATTGGCAAGAAACGCGGAATTGCAGAAGCCTTATACTTCGTCGGTGACATGAAATTGAGAGCTGGTGATCCGGATGGAGCTGAACGCGCCTTTCTGGAAGTGTTTCGAATGTCTCGCGAATATGGCATAGATGCTTATGAAATGCTGGTCCTTATTGGCTTGGCTGAGGTCGCTGCTGAGCGTGGGAACAATGTCTTGAGCTGCAAACATATGGCTGCTGCTCAAGACATCAATGATGCCAATCCGGACCATCATATTGGAGTCAGGACCGCCGCTAAAATCAGGGCACTGGCATGTCCGTTCCAAGCCCAAGGGGTCACACCCTAATTACAGGCTAGCGACAGAGTACCATTCGCGATCAATGCAAGAATGTCTGAAACGTCTGAACTATCCGACGGAAGGCCGTCGACAATTGGAATAATGATTTCAGGCATCATGACACCGCGTTCCGCAAGCTCTTCATGGGAATGTACGGTGTCAGCGCGAAGGTTCAGCGTCAGCGTCGCGACCGCCAAACGATTTTCTTCTGGTTGTTTTCCTTGATCGGTCTCTTTGTAATTGTCGATTGCCCGCAGCATCAGTATCTTGAACAGAGCGTTACGAAACTTGTAGATGTCTTCGAGACCTTGGACGTCGAATTTAAGTCGAGCCAGCCCGCCGCAAATCTCCATTGAGTCATTGTTGTGGGGATCGCAGGTCTCCCCGAGGCTCTTGAGTAGTTTTGTATCGAATACAGCCATTCTATCATCCTTTCAGCTTCCCCAGCCCATTATGAGTTTGGGGAACCATGGCCAAGGCGATTGCCTAGCCATGCCGGGAAGTTAGACTGTGGCCGCAGCGACATCTGTAACGCCGGTTACCTATTGGCGATGCCGGAAGGACTGTGCCCGCGCCAAAGGCCCCTGTTCAATCCATAAAAATGCGCTAAACCCCCGCCCCATGAACGATACACAGACCTATACTGGCCCCGACCGCGTCTTTTCCGGCATTCAACCAACCGGTAATTTGCATCTTGGTAATTATCTTGGCGCGTTGAAGAAGTTCGCCGATCTGCAAGCGGATGGCTGGGAAGGCATCTATTGCGTGGTTGATCTGCACGCGATCACGATGCCACAAGACCCGGCTCTGCTTGCCGATCAGACGCGCCAGATCGCCGCGGCGATGATGGCCTGCGGGATCGACCCGGACAAATCCACATTATTCGTGCAATCCTCGGTGCAAGCGCACACTGAGTTGGCGTGGATTTTCAACTGCGTCACCCGCATGGGCTGGCTCGAAAAAATGACCCAGTTCAAGGACAAGGGCGGGGACAATTCCGAGCGCGTTTCGGTTGGCCTGTTCGATTACCCGGTGCTGCAAGCGGCGGATATTCTGGCTTATAAAGCCACGCATGTGCCGGTAGGCGAAGATCAAAAACAGCATCTTGAGCTGAGCCGTAACATTGCGGCGCGGTTTAATCAGCAGTTTGATGTGCCGGGCTTCTTTCCCCAGCCTGAGCCTTTGATCAAAGGCCCCGGAGCGAGGATCATGAGCCTGAAAGACGGCACCAAGAAAATGTCGAAATCCGATCCGTCCGAACTGTCGCGGATCAACCTGATTGATGACGCCGAGACGATTGCCAAGAAGATCAAGAAGTCCAAGACCGATATGCTCGGCGATATGCCAGAAACGGTTGAAGGTCTTGAAGGGCGTCCGGAGATTGAGAACTTGGTCGGGATTTACGCGGCGATGTCAGATCAGAGCAATGAGCAGGTTTTGGCTGAGTACGGCGGCAAGGGTTTTGGCACTTTCAAGCCAGCTCTGGCTGATCTGGCGGTGGCGCACCTCGCGCCGATCACAGACAGGATGCGGCGACTGATGGCGGACCCGGCAGAGATTGACGTTGCCTTGCGCAAGGGCGCGGAAAAGGCCGATGCGATCGCTTCGCCGATCATGGCAGAGGTGCGGCGCACTGTCGGCTTCTGGCAGGTCTGAGTTTGGGTTAGGCAGGTTGTGCAATCCAAATGGAGCCTGCCCATGACCCGATTTTTTGCTCTCGCGGCTATTATCGCCTTTGCGACCGCTTGTTCGCCCGCCGATGCACCGATCCCAAAAGCTGCTGAGAGCGGGCCTGTTCTGTCTTATACAGACGCCTATGTAACCGAGCCGGTTGCCGGGCGCGATGTCACCAAAGGCGGTGTGATCGTGTCAGTTAGCGGCGGCAATGTGCGCCTTGTCGGGGCCAGTTCTGATGCGGCTGGCACAATCGAGATGCACACGATGAGCATGGATGGTGGTACGATGCGAATGCGCCAGGTTGATGGCTTCGATTTGGCAGATGGCGAGACGTTGTCTCTGATCTCGGGTGGCAATCACTTCATGCTGTTTGACCTTAGCAGCGACGTCATAGCGGGGGAGAGCATTGATATATTGCTCAATTTCGACGCCGGTGGCACGTCGATGACGCTGGTGATTGAGGCGGATGTCAAAGCGCTTGGCGAATAAAGGACCTGAACTATGACTGAGATGAGTTCCAACCTTAAAGACAAGCTTGATGCAGCGGCGTTTAGGCGTCTGCTCTCGCATCTCGACGAGCGTAAGGATGTTCAGAATATTGACCTGATGATTCTGGCGAATTTCTGCCGTAACTGCCTTGGTGACTGGTATCGCGAAGCGGCTGAGGCCGAAGGTGTTGCGCTGAGCAAGGACGAGGCGCGTGAGCGCGTGTACGGCATGCCCTATGCGGAATGGAAGGCGGCGCACCAGAAGCCTGCAACCGAGGAACAATTGGCGGCTTTCAATGCGATCGCCGCAGCAAAAGACTAATCCGTCATTGCTTGCTGGAAGGCATTGATGCGTGGCACGATTTCTTGCTCGAAACGTGTGCCGTTAAATACGCCGTAATGGCCGACGCCGGGTTGAACATAGTCGGTCTGGCGGCCTGCGGGAATATTCACGCAGAGATCGTGGGCGGCCTGAGTTTGGCCAATACCTGAAATGTCGTCATTCTCGCCTTCGACCGTCATCAGCGCGACGTTCTCAATCGCTGCCGGATCGACCAGCCGCGACCCGCGATACTGGTATATGCCGCGCGCCAGATGATGCTCGCGGAAAATCTTGGTGATGGTCTGCAAGTAGAACTCTTCGGAGAGGTCGAGAACAGACATGTATTCATCATAGAAGGCGCGATGCTTGTCGGCATTGTCCTCGTCGCCTTCGACTAGGTGGTCAAAGAAACGAGCCTGCGCATCGACGTGCTTGTCCCAGTTCATATGCATGAAGCTGGTGAGCTGTACAAAGCCCGGATAGACCCGGCGCAACATGCCCGGCCACGGTGCCGGGACGGTGTAGATCATCTTCTCCTGAAACCATTCAAAGCTGTTTTCTTCAGCCAGCAGGTTCGGAACCGTTGGTGATTTACGCGCATCGATGGGGGAGCCCATATAGGTCATCGTCGCGGGCAGAGCGGGGTCTTTGTCCTCAGCCATCATCGATATGGCGGCAAGCACGGGCGGGCCGGGCTGGCAGACAGCGACGACGTGGGCACCGGGGCCAATATGGCTCAAAGCGCTGCGAATGTGGTCGATATAATCATCCAGATCAAAACGCCCGAGCCAGACCGGGGCCATTTTCGCGTCCGTCCAATCAGTGATGTAAACCTCGTGGGTTGGCAAAAATGCCTCGACCGTACCGCGCAACAGGGTTGCAAAATGGCCTGAAAGCGGCGCGGCAATCAGCAGCTTGGGGCGACCAGCAGGCGCGCCTTCCGTCTGGAAATGGACCAGTTTGCACCATGGCGAAGACCAGCTGGTGACCGGGGTTACGGGCAGTGTCTTGCCTTCAATTTCAGTCGATGGGATCTGCCATTCGGGTTTGCCATAATAGCGAGTGGCGCGTTCGAAAACACTTGTCGCAGCCAGTGCTGAGCGCGTGAATGTGCTGTTGCGCATGGGATTGACCGGGTTTTCGAGCATGGCGCGCGCACCTTTGGCCATCAGGCGCATCGGTGCCATCGCGGCGCGGTTCATTTCAACCAGTGAGTATAGCATCGAGCCCGAATCCCATTCTTGTTGCAGTGCAACATAGGGTGATTGGCGCGGCCTGCAAAGGGACTCTCCTCAGACGGGAGTGATCTGAACTCAGCTGAGATGTTCAGCCAGGCAATCTGCCATGGCTTGTGGGTCACCATTGCTTTCGGCGAAGAAGGTTTTTAGCGTCCAGTCCTCGTCCATCAAATAGAGCAAGGATGTATGGTCCATGGTGTATTCGGCCAGACTCTCAGGTGTTTCGATCTTGCCATAATCAGCGAGGAAGGCATCCGCGGCAGCTCTGATTTCCGCCTCTGTGCCAGTCAAACCGATAAGATTGTCCGGGAAGGCATTGGTCGCGACATAGGTCGCTAAGGCCTCGACCGTATCGCGTTCTGGATCGACAGTGATCAGAATGGTTTGCGGTGGCTCTACACCTGCTGGCAGACGGTCATAGGCGTTTTTCACTGCGACCAGCGTACCAGGGCAGATATCTGGGCAATAGGTGAAGCCGAAATAGACCAAAGTCGATTGGCCTTTGAAATCGGCTTCGGTCATGCGCTCGCCAGTATGGGCAACCAAACTAATCGGACCGCCAATTTCGGCGTAGGCGCGAGTCGAACATCCGGCTTTTGCGCCGCCAGCACTCGGCTCGGGACTACTACAAGCGGCGAGAGCGATGCTGCTAATGGCGAGCGCTAATGTCTGTATCGTTTTCATAGGGTCTGTTATGTCCATCAAACGAAGGTTTTGAAGGCGGCGCAGTGCCGCATCGGGGTGATTGATGGAAGACGTTCGCGATATGCGCGATGGGATAGACGAGGCTTTGTTCAGCCTGTTGCCGGAAGGCCTGTCCACGGTTGGGTCGGCGCGCGGGCGCACCCGGCTCGGGACGCTAATGACATTGCGCTGGATGGCGGTTGCGGGGCAGACTGTGGCCGTGCTGTTTGTATATTTTGGATTAGGCTTCAATTTACCCTTGGGGCTGTGTCTGGCGGTCATTTCGGCGTCGGCTTGGCTCAACGTGTTTTTGTCATTTGCGGCTGTCGGACCGCAATTGCTAAAAGGGTGGGAAGCAGCTTGGCAATCGGCGTTTGATGTCGTGCAGCTGGCGCTGTTGATTAGTCTGACCGGGGGGCTGTCCAACCCGTTTCTGTTATTCATTATCGCGCCGGTGACAGTGGCTGCGTCGAGTTTGAAGGCACGCTACACGGCGGCGATAGCGGCGCTGGCAATCGTGCTGGCGGCGCTTATGCCCTCCTTTGCCTATGATCTGCCTTGGCGCGAAGGCGACCAGTTGGCGATCCCAGAACTGTTTGAGAGCGGGCATTTCGCTGCTTTGTGTATTGGCATCGTGTTCTTTGCGCTCTCGGCGCTGCGGATCAATGAGGATGAGGCGAAACTGGTTCAGGCGTTGGACGCGGCGAGCGTGGTGATGTCACGCGAGCAGCGCCTGTCTGCGCTTGGGGCAATGTCGGCGATGACGGCGCATGAGATGGGCACGCCGCTGGCCACCATCCATCTGGTCTCGCGTGAGCTTCTGAATGAACTGCCAGAAGGCAGTCCGCACCTAGAGGATGTCACGTTGATCGTCGAACAGTCTGAGCGCTGCCGCCTGATCTTGCGTAAGCTCGGTGAGGCGCGTGAGGCCACCGATATCGTACACGCGCAAATGCCGGTTAGCGCACTGCTCGAGGAGGCTGCCGCACCGCACAAGGGGCTGGGTGTGGCTTTGCGGGTGACCTATGAGCGCGGCGAAGGCGGTGAGGAGAAAGTTCCGGTCATTCGCCGTAGCCCGGAAATCCTGCATGCGCTGGGTGCATTTATCGAAAATGCCGTGAGCTTTGCTGAAACTGAAGTACGCGCGGTGGCCAGTTGGACAGATAATCAGATCATTGTGACGATCCGCGATGACGGGCCAGGCTTTGCCCCAGAGATCATGCCGAAGCTTGGTGAGCCATATGTTTCGCAGCGCGGCGAGGCCCAACTGGGAGGCGGCGACATGGGGCTTGGCTTCTTTATTGCGAAAACCTTGATCGAGCGGACAGGCGGTAGAATTGCGACACGCAACCGCGCGGCACCTCGTCGCGGCGCAATTGTGCAAGCCGTGTGGCCTAGGACTGTGTTACAGCCCTTGGACAAAGATCAAATGCATAAGCATATGGGGGGCTGAAGGAGCGCACTATGGAACCGCTGGTTACAGTCAAACTACATGAGAGCCTTAAAGACGTCGAAGACAGGACATGTCTTGTTCTGGATGATGATGGTCCGTTTCTGCAACGCTTGTCTCGGGCGCTGACGCAGCGCGGGTTTCTGGTGTCGGCGACCTCGAAAGTGTCTGAGGCGCGTGATATTGCCCGGCTTAACCCGCCCGCCTTTGGCGTGTTCGATTTGCGACTTGAGGATGGTTCAGGTCTGGATGTGGTTGAAGTGTTGCATCGCTATCGCCCGGACGCGCGTGCCGTGATCCTGACCGGCTATGGCGCGATTGCAACGGCTGTGGCCGCCGTGAAAGCGGGTGCGATAGATTATCTCGCCAAGCCAGCAGACGTTGAGGATATTGTCCGAGCATTGGTCAATAGTGGTGACGGCTTGCCTGAGCCGCCTGAGAACCCAATGTCTGCGGACCGGGTGCGTTGGGAGCATATTCAACGCGTGTATGAGCTGTGCGGGCATAATGTGTCTGAGACAGCGCGGCGCCTGAACATGCATCGGCGAACTTTGCAGCGTATTCTGGCGAAGCGCGCGCCGCGTTGAGGTGATGTTCTCGGTTTGAGTGGCGCGATTGATACGGGTTTTGGATCGAAAGCGGAACAAAATACGAAATCTATCCACAGATTTTGCATTCCTGTGGAGGATTACCCCTTTTTCACCAAAAATCGCGATTCGTTCCTCGACTCTTTGGAAATTTGAGTCATAGTTAATCCATCGCAGCAAACCTCGGCAGCCACCGAGAAACGCAGCGGGAAGAGCATCGCACCCGGACGAAACCGGGCCAAGAGCAAAGGCTGGAAACGGCACAAGCAAAGGGTCAGGCGGAGATGAGGGGATAGGCAACGCGATGTCTGGAGGGCCCAAGCTAGATGGGCACCAACGGGACTGTATCTGCGACCGGAGAACGATCCGAAACGCAGGATTCGAAAGCGAGCTGCAAAGCAAGCTGGATGATCGAGACTTTACAAAACCGCGCAAGCGGAACGGGAAGTTTCAGGTGTTATGACGAACTGCTAATGAGAACTGTCACAAGTATTTGTTGGCCGGTTTCGAAATAGACCAAGAGAAGCGTGGATCGGCCGGTTCACGCTTCTTTCTTGTCTGGGGTTCACGTCACTTACTCAGCAGCTTGAGCGAGTTCTGTCTCGTCGCTGAAAATATCCTCGATTGAACGATCAAATAGCCGGGCGATGGTAAAGGCGAGCGGCAGCGACGGGTCATACTTGCCAGTTTCAATCGCATTCACTGATTGCCGCGAAACGCCAAGTTGATCCGCGAGTTTTGCCTGGCTCCACCCCTGCTCAGCGCGCAAGGCCCGCAACGTATTCTTCATGTGAAATCCTTCCCGCCCAGCACCATGCTGGAGACGCCATAGGCAAAGAAGAACAGAACGCCGAGCCAGAAAATCTCAAAATTTTCAATCACATCGAACATTTGCAAAGCACCAATGATGAACACCAAGCTGACGGTAAAGACCGCGCCATAGGCGAAGGCTTTGAGATGTATCGCCCTTGTATATTCATCGGTTTCGCTGAAATAACGCAGCATCGATATTAAGTAGAGCACGAGCGGCACGGCGGTTGCAAATGCGATAGTGATCTGTAGCCAGCGTGGCTCAACCTCAAGGGTTTTCAGGTAATAGCTGCCGCCAAGTATGGCGACGACATAGGCCGCCATCAAGATCATATTGGTGCGCCTGAAGCGACGGCGAGCGGTTTTGTAGGTTTGTTGGGGCATGGATGTATCTCTCTTCTGTACCCAACAGATATGACAAGCGTGCTTTACAGTCAAGCGTGCTTGACACAATTATTCTGAAACGACGAAATGCTTCGATAGTTTCAGGCCTTGCCCCTGATAGTTGCTGGTTTTCCCGCCATACAGTGCGGCGGGTTCAGCGCTCATCGGTTCGTAGATCAGTTTGGCGACAGGTTGCCCGTGCTCGAGAATGAACGGGACATCGCGAGAGCGCACTTCCAGCACGGCGCGGCTACCACCTTGATTGGTGCCAAAGCCAGGATCAAAGAAGCCAGCATAATGGGCGCGGAACTCGCCAAGTTCCGGTGCGATAGGGGCCATCTCAGCCGCTTGTCCGGCCGGGACTTTAACCGCTTCGCGCGAGGCGAGGATGTAAAATTCCTCCGGATCAAGCACCAAGCGGCCACCGCGAGCATACAAGGGTTCCCAGAATGGCTGGACAGGGTGCTGGCCAATCGCACGCAAGTCGATCAGGCCGCCGTGCCGCTTGGCGCGCCAGCCGACGGGTTGCTCATCGGGGGCCTCAAGATCAATTGAGACCACTTCCTCGCGGGTTTCTTTTTGGGCTCCCCGGCGCAGACGCAGCTGAGCGAGACGGTCCCCCGGTCGCACCAGTATCGGGAATGTGCGCGGGCTAATTTCCAGCCAGAGCGGGCCAGAATAACCCGCTGCGACCTCGTCAAAGGCCTTGCTGTTATTGGTCACCACGCGGGTAAAGACATCGATGCGGCCCGTAGAGCTTTTGGGGTTGGTTCGACCTGAAAGCTGCGCTGTTAGCTGCAACTCTTCCTGTAACGGCACCAGATAGACGCAGCCAGTTTCAAGCACGGCGCCTTCGCTGGTCAGTTCAATCTTGTGGAGTTGAATATCCGGTTGGTGCAGCACATCATCGACGCTGCGACTGGTGCCGGGCAGAAAGCTGGCGCGAATACGGTAGGCCGTAAAACCCAAACGCAGATCCAGGCTAGCAGGCTGTATCTGATCACTGTCGAGCGCCGAAACGCTGCTGATCGCACCCTGTTCAAACAATGCTGCCAGCTCACGATCTGGCAAAACGCCGGTATTTTCATCAGCCATGACTTGATCCCTCTTGATTCACAGGCTTATGACGGTGCGCTGATGATGGAAAGACCGTTACTATGACGAAGCGCAGAGAAGACGACTGGAAAACTGCAACCAAGCTGGTGCGCGGCGGTACGATGCGCTCGCAGTTTGGCGAAACATCCGAGGCGATTTTCCTGACTTCAGGTTATGCGTATGACAGCGCCGAGCAAGCGGCAGCACGGATGTCAGGCGACGAAGAGGGATATGTCTATTCGCGGTATGGCAATCCGACCAATCAGATGCTGGCAGAGCGTCTGGCATTGCTCGAGGGGGCTGAGACGTGCCGGGTCACTGCATCCGGCATGGGAGCAATTTCCAGCGCGCTGATCGCGCCGTGCAGCGCCGGGGACCGCGTAGTTGCCGCAAATGCCTTGTTTGGATCGTGTCGACATATCTGCTCGACCATCCTGCCGCGTTATGGCGTGGAGACAGAATTTGTAACCGGCAATGACATGGCGGCGTGGGAGCGAGCTTTGTCCAAGCCTGCGCGATTGGTGCTGATCGAAACGCCGTCCAACCCGTTGCTCGAAGCGGTCGACATCGCTGCGGTGGCCAAACTGGCGCATGCCGCTGGTGCGCTGTTGATCGTGGATAATGTGTTCGCCTCGCCAATACTGCAGAAACCGCTGGAGCTTGGCGCGGATATCGCGGTCTATTCGGCGACCAAACATATGGATGGACAGGGTCGGGTTCTGGCCGGGGCGATCCTTGGCAAATCTGAGTTCATTGAAGAGTTTATTGATCCGTGGTTGCGTCATACCGGGCCTGCGGCCTCGCCGTTTAATGCCTGGATTGTCTTGAAAGGGCTGGAAACGCTGGACTTGCGGGTCAGACAGGCGAGCCGGAATGCAGCGCAGCTTGCGGATGTAATCGCAAGCCATCCGAATGTTGCTGATGTGCGTTATCCCGGCCGTAAGGATCATCCCGACTACGCCATCCACGCTAAGCAGATGGAGATGGGCGGCACTTTGATTGCCCTGTCGGTAAAAGGTGCGAGGGCGGAGGCGTTCAAAGTCCTGAATGCGTTGCAATTGATCGATATTTCCAACAATCTTGGTGATACCAAATCGCTGGCTTGTCATCCGTCCTCAACCACGCACCGCGCGCTCAGCGCTGAGGAACAGGCCGAGATGGGGCTTGATGAAAGCTGGTTGCGATTGTCAGTCGGGCTGGAAGATGTTGATGATCTGCAAGCAGATTTTGTACAAGCCCTTAACGCACTGTAGCGCCGTCCTCACAGCCTTTGCAGCGCTGAACCGACGGATCATGGTCCAGCCGTTTCAAGCTGATTTCATCACCGCAATGGGTGCAAAGCCCGAATGTGCCAAGATCAAGCCGATCCAGCGCAGCTTCAATCTTTGCCAAGGTTAGATCAGTGGTTGCCGGCCGCCCAAGTTTAGCGCGCACACACTTACGATGCCTTGCTGGTGGAGAGACAAAAATATAGCGATTCTGGCTGTCTTTTGTCCCCAACACGGCAGCCAGTTCCAAAGAAAAAGGCTCAAGCGTCGTTTTCATAATATAGAACGTGTGACTTCTTTAATCGCTTGGCAAGCCTCAACCGCCAAAAGACTAGTAAGACATATCGATAAACAGAAGATTCGTCAGGAGATGGGCTTATGAGCGGCGTTTTACCCCTCGAAATGCGCGGTGCAAGTAAGTGGTTTGGTGGCTTTCGCGCCGTTCACGAACTGGATTTCTCGGTGCCTCAGGGGTCGATTGTTGGCTTTTTAGGGCCAAACGGGGCGGGCAAGTCGACGAGCCTGCGCATGGCGCTTGGTGTGCTGAGTCCGGATCAGGGCGAGACGCTGCTATTTGGCGAGAAACCGAACCTGAACATGCTCAAGCGGGTTGGTTTCCTGCCTGAAGAGCGCGGCTTGTACAAGAAGATGACACCGCGTCAGATCATCACTTATTTTGCCCGGCTGAAAGGCATGTCGGCCCGCGATGCCAAAGCTCGCGCGGATGAATTGCTAGAGACGATGGGGCTGGGCGAGTTTGCTCGCTCGCGCGTATCGCGCTTGTCGAAAGGGATGGCGCAGAAGGTGCAGATCCTAACGGCGCTGGCGCATCGGCCGGATTTTTTGATCCTTGACGAACCGTTCTCAGGGCTCGATCCGGTCAACCAGATGGCGCTTGAGGATATGATTGTTGAAGAGCACAAACGTGGTGCAACCATTGTGTTTTCGACCCATGTGATGGAGCACGCAGAGCGCCTTTGCGAGAAGATTGTGATGATGGCGCGCGGCAAAAAAGTGTTTGATGGCACGCTGGAAGAGGCGTTTGGCGCTCTTGGTCGGGCGGTCAAAATCGGGGTTGCGGAAGGCTTCGATCTCGGTGCGAAACTGGTGCCAGTGGGGTATGAAGCGACTATGGAAGGCGGCGTATGGCGTGTCAGCCTGCCACAAGGGCGGGGCAGTCAGGATGCCCTGCGCGCGGCGATCGATGTCGGCGCGCCGATAACCAGTTTCATTCCCGAAGAGGCGCGGCTGCGCGATGTGTTTGTGTCTTTGGTCAGCGAGGCCGAGGCGCAGGATTTAACCGATACTCTGGCCGATGATGCCAAGACTGCGAAGGAGGCTGCGTAATGCGCTCAACTTATCTCGTCGCGATGCGCGACTATCTCGGCTATGTCACGGCGTGGGGCTTTTGGCTTGGCCTGTTGTTTACACCGGTCTTGCTTGGTATTTTCATGTTGGCACCAAGCTTTGCGAAAAATGCCCAGCCGACGCGTTATTTCACGGTGCTTGAGCAGGGTGATGAGTTTACCAAAGCTTTGCGTACTGAGTTTCAAACCGTTGAAATCACGAAAGCCAGAGCGCTGGTCGATCCGATCAATGCGGCGCAAGGCAAGCAGAGCGACAAGCTGGGCGTGTTTGATCAGGCTCTGGAGGCGGGTAGCAGTCCGCAAGAGGCACTTGAAGCGGCAGGCGGTACGCCGGCTCTGTTTCCGGCGCCGTCCTATGTCGAAATCCCTGCGCCAGTTAGCGGCATAGACGAGCTGCGCCCCTATTTGCTGGGTGAAAAACTGATTGAAACACCGACCGGTCCGCAGGCTCTGTTCGCGGCGATTGTTGTTCCGGAGGCGGGTGAAGCCATTCAATATTGGAGCGAGAATTTGCAGGCGCAAGACTTGCTCAGCCTGGCGGCGAGAGCGGATCGAAACCTTGCGCAGCAGAAAGTCTATGCCGCAGCTAATATCAGCCCAGTTATTGTCCAAGAAGCGTGGGATGCGCGGCGCAAAGTCGTGCAGCAGCGTCTTGGCGTGAACGAGGCTGATACAGGCGGTGCGCTGACGATTGTTGACAAAGCGCCTTATGTTGCTTCGATCGGTATGGCATTCATGCTGTGGTTCCTGATCTTCTCGGTGATCAATTATTTACTGATGGGGACGATTGAAGAACGTTCGAACAAGATTTTTGACACTCTTCTGACCTCGGTGAAATTGCCTAATCTGCTCGCGGGAAAGCTCCTTGCGGTTCTAGCGCTGGCACTGACCTTGATGACGTTCTGGGCGCTTGGCTCAACCTTGGTTGGCGTATTTGCCAGCAAGAATTGGGGGCCGGAAGTTACCGAGAATATCTTTATTGTGCTCAATGCTGTGATGAAGCCGTCACTGGTTATCCCCGCCGTGATCAGTTTTGTGCTCGGTTATCTGATGTATGGTTCGCTATTCTTGGCGCTGGGCTCACTGTGCGATACGATTCAGGAAGCCCAAACCCTGATGACGCCGCTGATTGTTTTGCTAATGGCGCCGCTTCTGATGCTAGTCTTTGCGATCAATGATGCGCAATCGCCGATCATTTCGACCATGGTCTGGGTTCCGCTATTCACACCGTTCCTGCTGATCCTGCGCATGCCTACCGAGCCACCGCTCTGGGAAGTCTTGGCGCAGCTTGGCCTGATGGCGGTTGCCGCGTTCACCATCCTGTATCTGGCGACACGGGTGTACCGGGCTGGCGCGGTGCACGGCGCCGGGGTTGCGGACGTCTGGGCATTCTTTGGTAAATTGGTGCCGGGCAAGAAGAAAGCGACTTAGAAGCTTTCGAGACCCATTTCGATGTTGGATGCTGACATAAAGGCATGTAGGTAAGCCGCCTAGTTGATGTCTTGGAGGCTTAAACAGTGCAATACGATGAAACGGTCATGGGGCGGCGCAGCATACGGGGTTACAAACCGGTCCCGGTGCCTAAAGCCTTGATAAAAGAGGTTATTGAATTGGCGATGCGCGCGCCGTCTTCGCTGAATACACAGCCTTGGAATTTCTATGTGATTACTGGCGATCCGCTCGACAAAATTCGCGCGGGAAATGTTGAACGTACTGTGGCTGGGGTTCCGGACTCGCGTGAGTTTCGTAGCCACGGTGCTTATGAAGGCGCGCATCGCGAGCGCCAGATTGAGATTGCTATACAATTGTTTGGCGCGATGGGGATTGAGCGCCACGACAAGGAAAAACGCCACGACTGGGTTTTGCGCGGGTTTCGCCAATTTGATGCGCCCGTTTCAATCGTTGTAACCTATGACAAGTCGATCCATGGCGGCGATATTGCGCCGTTTGACTGCGGCGCTGTGACCAATGCGCTGGTCAATGCCGCCTGGTCGCGTGGTTTGGGCTGTGTCATCAACAGTCAAGGCATCATGCAATCGCCAGTGGTGCGTGAGCATGCCAAGATCCCGGATGATCAGGTCATCATGATTTGTGTTGCCATGGGCTATCCCGATGAGGAATTTCCAGCAAATGGCGTGGTTTCGCGCCGTAAGTCAGTCGATGATGCGGCGACATTTGTTGGTTTTGATAGCTGAGCTTTTTTAGGCAAAGAAAAACCCCTCCGGCACTGGCCGTGAGGGGTTTTTTATCTGGTATTCAGATCAATCGCCTAGACGAGACCTTCGCGCTGAGCCCGCTTGCGCGCCAGTTTGCGAGCACGGCGTACAGCTTCAGCTTTTTGACGAGCGCGCTTTTCAGACGGCTTTTCAAAGTAAGTACGAGCTTTCATTTCGCGGAAGAGGCCTTCGCGCTGCATCTTTTTCTTAAGTGCGCGCAGGGCTTGCTCAACATTGTTGTCGCGGACGGTTATCTGAATAATGGTGAACTCTCCATTGGAATATCTGGGGCGGGATAGTCCGCCATGCGGTGTTGTGGCCACTAGGGCTTTGGTCAAGCCGCGCCTATAACATGTGGAAACTCGCTTGCCTACTCCCGGACCCATATTATGCGCACACCATCTGATACACTTCGCGACCGCTGGCTGAAAGCCGCATTACCATTGGTTGAAACGGGTGGCTGGACAGTAGATATGCTGGCTGAATCGGCTGAAACAGCCGGTTTGAGCGAGGGCGAACAAGCTTTGGCGGCGCCAAATGGTGTGAATGACCTGATTGATCATTTTTTTGAAAGTTCCGCCGATGGCATGCTCGAAATGCTGGCGACGCAGGATTTAGGCGCGCTGCGTGTGCATGAGCGGGTGGCGGCGGGCTTGAAAGCGTGGCTCGGCGTGCTTGAACCGAACAAGGAAGCGGTGCGCAAGGCGGCGTCGCGCGGCATGCTGCCTTGGGGCGCGGGCGCGGCGACACGGCGGGTGTGGAGAATTGCCGATACAATCTGGGAAGCGGCAGGTGATACAGCGACGGACTATAATCGCCAAACCAAGCGAGCTTTGCTGTCTGTTGTGATCCCGTCTGTGGTCTTGCGCTGGCTGGGCACTGATGATGATGCGGCGATTGACGCGCATATTACCCGGCGGCTGAAACAAGCGATGCAGCTTGGCAAGGCGGGTGGCAAGGTGATCGGGCCGATATTGGATGCGCTGAGCGGTGTAAAGAGGCCCTAAGTACGGCATCCGCTCAGAGAGACGGAGTTTTGAGCTAACTTGCTGTGTTATGGCTTTGGATAGATTGCCGCGCGGCATCTTGGCCTAGTTCGCGTGATCCAAGCCGGTCTTACGTCCGCAGCAGAATATTGGTCTAAGGAGCCGCTATAATGGAATCGCTTGAACATCGCCCACCCAAGGGGTTTCGGGATCGTTTTGCCTTTGGATTTGTAAAAATGTTGCGGTTTTTTGCCGATCTGTTCTTCCGCAAACGCTATGGCCACCGGGCGGTTGTGCTTGAAACAATTGCAGCCGTGCCGGGCATGGTCGGGGGCTTGCTACAGCATCTTCGCTCAATTCGCCGCATTCGCGATGATGAGGGTTGGATCAGGGAACTCCTCGATGAGGCAGAGAATGAGCGGATGCATCTGATGACCTTCATTCATATCGCACAGCCGACGATGTTTGAGCGTCTGTTGATCATGGTGGCGCAGGCGATTTTCTACAATTTCTACTTTTTTCTCTACCTGTTTGCGCCGCGTACGGCACACCGGGTGGTTGGTTATTTTGAAGAAGAAGCGGTGTTTAGCTATACCCAATACCTCGATCAGATTGATCAGGGCCTGTTGCCGAACGAGGCAGCGCCGCAGATCGCGATTGATTATTGGAAGCTGCCTGTCGATGCGCGATTGCGAGATGTCATCTTGAAAGTTCGCGAGGACGAAGCTGGTCACCGCGACCGGAACCATTATTTTTCTGATGCCTTGAAATCCGGCGAGCCGGTTGCTCAAAAAGTCGGTTAAGCCTTGCGCAGCACGTAACCGACACGCGGGAAGTGCAGGTGCAGGTTCTCGGCTTTGCCGGCATGGCGGGCGATGATCACACGCTCGCTATTGGCGACGACCAGTTCGCCCTCGACCCAATCCTTGGCATAATCATCCGGGGCTATCGCCACGGGGTCGCCCGGATTGAAATCGCGCAAGTCCTTGGCGGTTGAGGCTGGTTTCAGGCGCGGCGCGGCGGCGCGGGCGATCTCAACTGCTTCCTCGCCCGTGATCTCTTCCGGGGCCGGGCCGTTGACCTCTTTCAAGCGCTCATACCAGCTCTGGGTGCGCGGGGCGTCTTCGAAACATACCGCGAGGAAATCGGGGACATTCATTTCCATGAACCACGGGTTCATGAAAGCGTGGACATCGACCATGCCCGGCTTGGTGCCGACCAGCCAATGTCCGGTGCCAGCGCCTTCGCCGCCAGCGAGGCGTTCTTCAATCCACATCAATTGGCTGCGCCACTGATCGCGCAGGAAAGGCGCGGCGGCCTTCATAGTGTCGACATCAAACGGGCGGCCCGACATCTTGGCGCGATCATCGAGGAACGTTTGCGGCATCTGATCGCCAACCGCGCCGAAAATCACCCCGACACTGGTCTGGAACCATTTGCCATCGGTCCAGGAACCGACCATTTTGGCGAGACCTTCATGGCCGGGTAGGTTCAGTGACGGGATCTGGAACCGGCGCTCCAGTTCAGGCAGCATGATCGCGGTATCGCAGAAGATATCGGCACCAATTTGCATGACGGGCGTACGACGATAGCCCCCGGTCAGTGGCACCAGATCAGGCTTGGGCATGATTGATGGGATATCGACACTCGACCAGCCAAGGTTCTTCAGGCGAAAGGCAAGGCGCATCTTCTCAGAAAAGGGCGAGCGCTCGTAATGATGAAGAATAATGCTTTGCGCATTGGCCATATCT
>Ga0256847_1000525_pt1 | contig 23769 bp, 2 predicted proteins | sample TeddybearmetaG_FD_189099 | JGI IMG/M metagenome (GOLD analysis project Ga0256847, IMG submission 189099) | Hydrothermal vent microbial communities from East Pacific Rise, Pacific Ocean - Teddybear | ecosystem: Environmental > Aquatic > Marine > Hydrothermal vents | place: Pacific Ocean: East... | reverse complement strand
TATTTGTACTTTCCCAAGTTCCTCCTGTGGATGGAGAAATATATGAAGTATCACCTATACAAATTTCTTCAGAACCAATAAAAACAGGATTAGACTCGCTTGTTACTGTAATCGCTATTGTAGTGTCTGAATTACATCCTGTACTCAATTGAGTAAAAATGAATTGAGCTGAACCAGAAGCAATTCCAGTTATTTCCCCATTATTTTCTATTGTAGCAATTGTAGGATTTACACTAGACCACACACCACCCGTTGTAGGAGTTAGGTTGGTCGTTGTTCCTATACAAATACTTGTAGGTCCGTTTACTCCAGAAGTCGGTATTGGGCTTACAGTGATTATTTCTGATTCTGGGGATATACATCCTGTATTCGAATCTGTATACGTAAATGTAACTGAGCCAGGCACCAATGAAGTAATTACACCATCATTCCCTATTGAGGCTACTGAAGCATCACTTGATATCCAGGTGCCTCCAGATGATGGCAACATTTGTCTAGTTTCACCTACACAAAGTGCAGAAGGTCCATCAATGGTGATCGATGGCAATCCATAAACTACAATGGGTGATGTTTGGTTTGAAAGACAACCTTCATTCGAAACAAAAGTGAATTTAGCTATACCTTGTCCAATTGCTGTAACTATTCCTTGGTCAGTTACTAATGCTATTGTTACATTGTTACTAATCCAACTACCCCCACTTGTAGGTGATAAGGTCGATGTATTTCCTACACAAAGGCTTGTAGGCCCTGTAATTGAAACACTTGGTTTAGGTAAAATTGTAACTGGTGCAGAAGCATCTGAACTACATGATGTACCTGATTCTACGAACGTAAAACTTGCACTACCTGCAGAAACTCCAGTGACCTGACCATTCAGGTCTATAGTAGCAATACTGATATCACTACTCGTCCAAATTCCTCCCGTAGAAGGTGTCAAATTTGTATTTTCTCCTATGCAAATAGAACTGTTTCCAGTTATACTTACAATTGGTTTATTGTATATGTTTAATGATGTAGAAGTTGTATTGGAGCACCCAGAAGTATTATCTGTGAATGTAAAGTTGACTACTCCGCTTAATATACTGGTTACATTTCCAGAATTATCAATAGTCGCTATAGCATCATCACTGCTTGTCCATACACCTCCACTAGTAGGGCTTAAGGTTGTAATTTCTCCTAAACAAATCAATGAAGGTCCGGTAATAATTGGATTTGGGTTAGGTTCGATTAGTATGTCAATAGTAGGATTTGTAATACAAGATGCTGTTGTACTCAATGTTATAGTTACTATTCCAGGTGCAATGGCAGTTATTACGCCTGCATTATTTACAGTGGCAATAGCTACATTATCAGATGCCCATGTCCCACTTGTGGATCCAAGTAATGTCTCTACAGATTCTATGCACATACTTGAAGGTCCTGAAATAGTAGCATTTGTAGGATTATTAACTGTAAATACACCACTTGGGACTGAGCTACATCCTGTATTATCACTTGTAAAAGTAAATGTTACATCTCCTGCCGAAATGGCTGTAATAGTTCCATCATTTGCTATTGTAGCTATCGATACATCAGATGTACTCCAGATCCCACCTGAATTTGGCAAAATTGAGGAATTATCACCAACACATAGATCTGTTTCTCCTATTATATTAGTTACTGGATTTCCATCAACAGTCAACGCTCCTGAAGCCACAGAGGTACAACCAGATGTATTATCTGTGTATGTAAATGTCACAGCTCCTGAACCTACTCCTGTTATGACACCACTTGAGGTAATGCTTGCTACTGCTGGATTACTACTTGTCCAGGTACCACCAGTAGTTGGGCCTATGGTGGTTGTAGCTCCAATACAAATATTATTATCTCCAAGGCCTGTTATTGTCGGAATTGGATTTACAGTGACCTCTAATACATCAGATGAAATGCATCCATTTGAAAATTCAATGAAAGTGAATTCTGCTACTCCTGGATTAATCCCAAATACCATACCTGAACTACTTACGGTAGCAACAATATTATTGCTACTCAACCAGACTCCACCTGTAGTAGGTGATAAAGTAGTAGTCCCGTCTACACATATTAAAGATGGTCCTGTCAAACTCACATTTGGATTAGGAATTACTGTTATAGGGGTCGATAAGGTTTGGACACAACCAGCCGTAGAAGTAAATGTAAAGGATGCTGAACCACCTGATACGCCAGTTACTATTCCAATATTTGAAACAGTGGCAACCAAAGTATCATTACTCATCCAGGTTCCTCCATTACTAGGAACTAAATAAGTTAATTCTCCTACACATATTGTGGAAGGACCATTCACATTTACAAAAGGAATGTTATTTACACTAATAGGTTTTATGGCTATATTGTAACATGTATTAGGAGCTGGTGAATAAATGATATCTGCATTACCTACAGAGACTGGAGTTACCTCTCCTATGGTACTCACTGTTGCAATACTAGTATTGCTACTACTCCATGTTCCTCCGGCAACAGAGGCAGTAAGAAATTCAGGAATTCCCATGCAAAGATCATTACCTCCACTGATTAGTATATTTTCATTTCCGTTTATCGTAACGTTTGTTGTTGGTGCTGAATAACATCCTGTCGAAGTATCTCTAAAAGTAAATGTGACAGCTCCTGAAGCAATTCCATTTACCAGTCCTGAATTTGAAACTGATGCAACACTATAATTACTGCTTGTCCAAAAACCACCAGATATAGGAGATAGAGTTGTTGTTTCTCCTGCACATATTTCGTCACTACCTGTTAAATTCACGATAGGAAGTGCCTCTACATCAATTACTGCATTGGCTACGATAGTACACCCCTCAGCGTTAGTTATTGTAACATAATAGGTGTCACCTGGGACAGATGGAGTGAGCGTTACTGATTGTGTTGTGGCAGAACCAGCATTTGCACTCCATAAATAAGTACCTCCAGTAGAACCATTTACAGAAAGCGTAATATCTTCTCCTTCACAAATTTCTGTATCTAATGTAAAAACAAAAGGATTGTATGCTTCGTAAACATATGCAGTTTTATTACTCGAACAGCCTGCACCGTCAGTTACCAATACATTGTATAAGCCACTCAATGCAACATCAATTGTATCTTGTATAGAAGCAAATCCTCCCGGACCAGACCAGTAATATGTAAAATTAGGACTACCTCCTGAAACTGCTACAACCAGTCTGGTATCTTCTTCCAAACAAACTGATCCAATAAATTCTATATCCACATATACATAAGGATTTACTGTTATTGGTATAGATGCATCTGATTCACAGGTGTTTGTGGCAGTATAGCTAAACGTAGCTGTACCGGCTGAAATGCCTACAACCGTACCATCTACAGAAACTATAGCTATGGATTCGTCGCTACTTGACCACGTCCCTCCTGTGCTTGAAGCTGATACACTCGTCACTTCTCCTGCACATATTTCAACGGGACCACTTACAGAAACTGTTGGTATTTCATTTATGGTAAGATCAAAAGTTGGATCAATTGCACAAGTACTAGGATCATGTGTATATGTTATAGTAGCACTTCCATAAGCAATACCAGTTACTTGTCCACTACTATTTATTGTAGCTATAGAATTATTATTACTGGACCACAATCCTCCAGGAGAAGAAGCGGTCAAAGTAATGACATCATCTTCACATAATTCTGAATTACCGCTAATGATAATCACATCATTAGGCATGACCGTCAAAGGTGCACTTGCTCCCGAAACGCAGGAAAAATCACTCGTAAATGTAAAAGTAACTGTACCCGCGCCGACTGTAGTTACAACTCCTATATTGGAAATAATAGCAATAGCAACATCGCTGGATTGCCATGTACCTCCAGTAGTTGGTGATAAGTAAGTATTATCACCTAAACATACTGCTGTAAGTCCAGTGAATGTGGTCGTATAAATTGGGTAAATCGTAATATCTGTTGTAGCATAAGAGACACAACCGGTAGTTGAATTAGTAAAAACAAAACTAACTGAACCGATATTTAACGCTGTCACCACTCCACCATTCGTTACTGTTGCCAAAGAAGGATTGTTGCTTGCCCAGGTTCCTCCTGTTGCAGGAGACAAAGTTGTATTATCTCCTTCACAAATTTCATCCGGCCCCGAAACACTTACAGGTGGTCTACCTAATATTGTTACAGCTGATGTTGGATCAGATTCACAATTCGAAATACTATCTAAAAATATAAAAGTTACTGTACCTGCCGACAGACCTGTCACTGTTCCATCATTTGTCACGCCTGCAATCGAATTATCTGAGCTGGTCCAGATTCCTCCGGTTGTTGGGCTTAAAATTGTTGTTCCTCCAATGCATATTTCATCTGTACCACTTACAATCACTGGAGTTTTTGCCTTTATATCTATGTGGACGATTGCTTCTGTAGTACACCCAATATCATTGGTTACAGTAACAAAATAATCCTCAGATGGTAATCCAGGTGTCACAACTACAGATTGAGTTGTCGCACTTCCAGCATTGGCACTCCATTGATATCCAACAGCACTGGCAGAATTTACTGCTAATGTTATTGATTCATCTTCACAAACTTCTGTAGTTAATGTAAAAATGAATGGGTCATAGGCTGCATAAATGTATGCTGATGTATTATCACTACATCCTGCAACATCCGTAACTGTAAGATAGTAGTTTCCTGATTCTATTACATCTATAATTTGAGTCGAAGCTGTAAAGCCATTAGGACCTGTCCAACTATATGTAAAGATTAATGTTCCTCCTGTCACATTTGCAGACAACTGAGTATCATCTTCGAGGCAAATACCTCCTAAAAATTCAATCGCTACTGATAAATCAGGTGTGATGGTCACCTCCGCTGTTGTATCTGAAGCGCATCCAGTCGCAGAGCTTGTAAACACAAATGATACTGTACCGGGATTAACACCAAATACTACTCCAGAACTAGAAACTATAGCAATATTATTGTCACTACTCTGCCATGTACCTCCAGTACTCGGAGATAAGGTTGTTGTAGTTTGGATACAAATTGTATCTGATCCAGTAACGCTAACTATTGGTTTTGAGTCTAAAGATATTGTAACATCATCGGTATCCTGACATCCATTGGCTCCGGTTACCGTGATGGTATAAGTTGTGTTAACAACAGGACTTACTGACACAGTTGAAGAACTTCCTGCACCATGTGACCATTGATAAGATACTCCACCAGATGCTGTGAGATCAATACTTCCACCTTCACAAATCACATCATCAGCACCAGCATTGGCCACTGGTGGTGTAATATCAACAGTAATTGTAGTCAATGCAATCGCAGTACAACCATTGGAATCCGTAACTGTAACTGAATAAGTGCCTGCAGCAGATACAATTTTAGTTTGATCAGTACCACCTCCTTGCCATAGATATGTCAGACCAGCAGGCAATGCTGTCATTGTTACATTGGGCAAATCACATGTAATTGGGCCATTATTAGAAGCTGAAGAAGCTGGCAATGAATGTACTGTCACTATTATATCATCTGTATCTGTACATCCATTTGGAGCGGTGACTGTCACAGTATAAATAGTGGAAGTGCCAGGAGTCACGACTACTATGTCCGTATTTCCAGCACTATGTGACCAGGCATAAGATACACCCCCACTTGCAGTCAATGTTGCACTCTCTCCTAAGCATATTTCTTGGTTCACCCCAGCCTGTGCTGTTGGTGGTGTTATCTCTTCTAACACAGTAGTGCTTGTTACATCAGTACATCCGTCCAAATTGGTAACTGTAACTGAATAAGTACCAGTGGATGAGACAATTTTAGATTGACCTGTTCCACCTCCTTGCCATATATATGTCATCCCAGCTGGAAGTGCTGTCATTGTCACATTTGGTAGACTACAGGTTATCGGTCCATCATTTGAAGCACTGGTTACTGGATTCTGATTTACAATAACATCAATACTTATGTTGCTTATACAACCGTATTGATTGGTGTATTCTCCCGTATATGTACCAGCATCATTTACATCAATATCATTAAATCTTACGATTTCAGTTACTTCGCCATTAATGTTACTATCCTCATCTCTCCATACCCATCCCGTATTCAAATCCGGTCCGCCATCAATCTCAATATCAGATAAACCGTCTTCTTCACAAATTTCTATTTCACAAGTACCGCCAAAAGATATCCAACTCCCCCAGGCACCATTTTCATAGACTCTATATTGTTCACAAAATATTGTAGTTGGAGTTAAATATTCATCTACAATGATTTGAGCATTATTCATACAGCCATTTCCATCACTTACCGTCACAGTATATGTGCCAGATGATGAAACTGTAATTACTTGAGAAGTTCCTGTAGTAGACCAAACATATGTCAAACCAGCTGGTGATGCCGTGAGTTGAACTGTAGGGTTATCACATTGAATATCTCCATCTTTAGAAATTGAAGGGTTGGGCAATGTATTGACTACTACTCTTACAACATCAATATCTGTACATCCATTTGGTGCTGTCACCGTAACAGTATAATCTGTTGTCACTATTGGACTTACCGTTATTCTATCCAATGTCGTATTATCTTCCCATTCGTATGTTCCTCCTCCTGTAGCTATCAACACTATGCTTTCTCCGATACAAATAGCTTGATCTACTCCTAAATCTGCGTTTGGAGGTGAAGTATTATCTATTACTGTGGTCGAAGCAGTATTTACGCAACCGTTTCCGTCGGTAACAGAAACTGTATAAGTTCCTGCAGAAGTCACACTTTTTGTCTGACCAGATCCACCACCAGACCAGGCATATATCATACCTGCTGGAGTAGCTGTCAATAAAACTGTCGGATCAGAACATGTAATGTCACCATCATTCGATGCTCCAACTGAAGGTAGTGGATTGACTGTTACCTGAATTTGATCGGTAGCCTCACAACCACTGGTGTTAGTTACGGTGACTACATATGTAGTAGTGTTTATAGGACTCACTAAGGCTGTTGGTGAACTACCTGCTCCCCCAGACCAGGCATATGTTAAGACACCTGGACTTCCGGAAAATTCAGCATTTAGTACTGCTGTTTCTCCAACACATATTATATTATCTACAGACGTGATAAAGACATTTACTCCATTATCACAATCAGGATCAAGACAATCAGTAAGTCCATCTCCATCATCATCATCTCCGTTATCGCAAATTTCAGGACAAATATATGGTGCCAAATTAGCTCCTGGAATTATATTCCAGGTTGAAGGTACACTTGGTGTCTTCCAATATACTTGAAAATGATCATCTCCTGTTCCTTCTTTTACTAAGAGTTCTACATAGTACCAAACATTTGCCACTAATTCTATGTCAGCAGAAGTTTGGACAACATATTTGGTATGTTCGGTAACTTCACTCCATCCTGTTACAGATGCTATTTCACTTTTATTTACTTCATCCACATCAGTACTTAGATATAAGACAGTATTATCATCACCTGTTATATTGAATGAATACGTTCCGCTCACTGAGGGTATTATAAAACCTCTTACTCGAGTACCATAATTATCTGCATAATTATTAGGACCTTGAAACAAGCTGATATAATCTAATTCATCTGGTGAGTTAGGATAATTAGCATGAGTTGTAAGATCAGTTACACTTGATCCGCTTATACCAAACCATCTTTCTACAAATAATTTGCCTGGTACACATGGTCCCTGGCATGAGATTTCTGTATTACAATCTCCATCTTCACAATCTGTCAAACCATCACCATCATCATCTTCTCCATTACCACAAATTTCAGGACAGTTTTGAGAAATTCCACCTTCACCTGTAGGCAATTCATCACTTAGAGCTACTTTTATCTTGTCTAATAGAGCACCATCTTCTCTATAGGCAAAATCAATGGTATTGGCGCCCACCACTAATGGGAATGTAACTATGGCATTGCTTGCATCAGAATCATATACTTGACCCCAATTCCAACCCGAAGATGCAAAAGTGGCAAATGAATTCCATTTATACCAGGTACCCCCATTTGCTCTGACCCAAAATGAATCATCATTTCCTGTTGGCCCATGTACCCTTCCAAATACATTGTAATCTCCAGCATTGGTGATCGTTACATTAAACCGAATTCGATCATCTACACCTGTAGGTGCTGTACTCAACGAATTAAATCCTGGTGTTATCGTAACATAGTTATCTCGTGAAGCTGTAGTATCTGCAACTATATTCCAATTTGCACCTACTTCTTCACATTCTGATTCTAACCAATATTCTTCACAATTTCCGACTATTGTATAAGTTGGGTCATTAATAACTGCAGTAGCAGGATCATCAGATAAAACTGTAGAACCCAATTCAGAATCCAAATTTATCAATTGGGCTTGATTTGAAATGTCATCACAGAAATCTACTGGTATAGAAATATCAACCATAAAGGAATTAGATCCACCTGGTGGTATATTTGAAATTACAAAACTGGCATTACTGGTACCAATGATACTAGGAGAGCCAAGAGATAAACCTGTAACATTGTATGGATTCGAATTATAAGTCAATCCTGCAGGTAATATATCTTCGAATGTAATGCCTGATAGTGCTTGTCCTGTTCTATTATAAATAGTAAATGTATATGTCAATGGATCGCCTGGTTCTACTGAAGCTGAAGAAGCAGCTTTCGTCAACCCCACACCATATGCACAAGAACATCCATCATTTTCTTCTGTATCAGGACCTGTACCAATAGGAGTTACAACTCCAGTGGCTGGATTTATTTTCACTAATGTTTCCTGATCTGTTCCTGAAACATTCACATCATCACCATAGGCAATAATATCGCCTTGTTCATTAAAAAACAAAGAACCAAATTCAGAATACTGAGTATTAGCTGAGCCTATTGCTGAAGATGCTCCAGTTACAGGATTGACTGAGTATAGTTGATTTGCATCTGTATTCCATATATATATTAAATCGTCAGCAGGGTTTATTGCCATATCTCCTCCTTCGAATCCCAGATCTACAACTTGGGTAGCCACTAATGTTGACAGGTTAATTTCAAATAACTTTCCACTAACTCCTGAAACATAATACTTTCCGTCTGATGCCATACATCCGGCATCATTTGTTCCCGTAAGTCCAGTCACATTGCCAATGTATTGAATGGCTCCTATATTATTGATTCTATACATCTCATAGTTACCCGTTTTCAAAGGATTGAGCCCATATATAAAACGATCTATGGGGTTATAGGCCAAAGAATTAAAGCCTGAGGCATTCATCCCATTGCTGGAAAGATCATACACATGGTTAAATGAAATTGGATCTGTATTGATCTCATCAATATAATATGATACCCCATTATCCGGAGAAATTGATTGATACAATGTTTTATCACAATCGAAAGGAGCATATGTTTGACAATCTGGGTCAAAACTATCTACATAGCCATCTCCGTCGTCGTCTACTCCATTATTGCATATTTCTACATCGCAATATTCGATAACCAACTCAACAGGAGTACTTGAAGCTTTGTCAAATGATTCTGCTACTCTCTTACCATTTCCAGTAATGATTAGCGACATACTATTTCCGGAACTCCAACTCCCCTGCTGTATTATTTCGCTTATAATATCAGTAATAGAGACAGAAGAATACATATTTCCTGTAGTCCACGGCTCAACATTTGACCAAATTGAAGAATTTGTAGTCCTATTTCTACCACTAATATTTCCAATTGTCGCATCAAAAATTGATGAATTTCCTATTAGTTCACCTTCAATTACTAAATTAGTAAGGTCCGAATGAGTTTCATCCGCCTTAAATACTAATTCTGCAGATTGAATCGATGCAAATGGCGGTAATGCGACACCATTAAATCTCAAGCCTATAGTTTGATTTCCAGCGTCTTGATACGTGTCGTAAACGAGTTCTAGATCCGTACTCACTAAATACATTGTGCTATCTTCAGCCTCTTCGGCATCATCATTTCCGTTTGATATAGAGTATGATAAATTTATTGGTGAAGGACACTGTGCATTGACATCAATAGCACCAAAGATTATAACCAGGAAGATTATAATAATGTGTTTTGGCATGTATAAATACAACGATCTATACAAAGAGTAAATAAATAAATTCATATTCATTTCAAGGCTGTTCTAATAAAACTGAGACTACAGCCATCGCGAAATCGTATTCGCACATCATCCTTCAAATATTATCTCATGCATTAATATCTTGGGAATCGATATTTGCTTAGTTTAGTTTATTTTCTAATACTTTGGATATGGGAAACAAAATATTAAAATGCAATAAAAAAACTAAGCGTAATACATTAAATAAGATTAAAGAATGATTATTACCACCTGTGGTCTTAAGTTTAACAACTCTATAATAGCCACTTTCATACCCATTCTTTTGTTTACTGATTAAACTGCAATTTGTAATTCAATTATTCGTACCTAATGTAAAATGGCTGTCACATTACTTTGAAAAATAGCGCTTGTGTTAAAGATTTTTTAGTTCTTATTCAGTTTGAGATTTAAAGGATTAGGGTTTTGAAATTTATTTTTTAACCACACTGGACACTAAGGTATTACAAAGGATAACACGAAGATTGATGTTGGAGATATTAATACTAAGTTCGTTGCGGAAAACTTTTCCCTTGGGTTAATTCTATAATCGAGACAGATCACAAAAAAGCCTCCTATCAAGTAAATAGGAGGCTCAAAGAATTATACCCAATCTCAGTCTTTCTAATCTAGTATCTGCTCAATCAATGAGTTGAAATTCGATAAGAAGGAAGAGTTATATGGGTATAAAAGTAGTTGACTAAACAAATAATTCAAATCATCACTAGGATTGGTAAATTTCACCTTACCATCCATATTATAATCTCCAGTCAAATACCCGTATGCGCTATCATAATTTATCAAGAAGCTTGGCGAATTGAATAATACATCAATGAACATAATATTTTGATCATCTGATGGATTGGTAAATTTCACCTTTCCATTCGAATCAAAATCTCCTGCCCAAAGTTCATTGTATCCAGAAACAATAGAAGTCTTTTGTGCCATGACATAAATTATCTCTTCACTACTACTGTATGTCCCGGAGCTGCCACCAGAATCATATACTATACCACTACATTGAGAATTAATTGATGTAATTGAAATGATAATCATTGTGAGTGTGATCATCAATTTACGAGACAAGATTACGTGCCGATCCAAATCTAGACTTGGGTCGCCTTTTATTGTTTCTACCATCTTAAAAGGTGTTTCAATATAATATTGAAATCACATAATCTGTAAAGTCTTCAATTTTAGATTACCACCTAATTTCTTGAATGTCTACAAATCATGATCTTATCACATGTGAAAAGTTATTCTCTTCATTGTCAGGTAAACAAGTTTCTATATAAATAGATGAAGAGCTGATTTCAATAACAAACCTAAGCATAAGAATAGCAAGGAAGGCTCCGTACAGATTGAAGTGACAAGTAGTTTGCCAAGTAAGAATCAATATGCTAAGGACATCCTCTTGTTATGATAAATCTTGGCAGAATATAATGTTTAGTGTAAAGTATTGTCCACTTAAAAATAGTATTATTAGGCGTAAATGATCCTGCATTAGCTATTTAGAAATTATACTTTTAACTTCTTATCTTTTCTTTGTTATAGTGAAATGAAAATGTGAATAACATGGCGATCTTAATATCATTATTTGGCATAAGAAAAGACCGACAACCATTCTTAAAATGTATCGCCGGTCAACTGCTTACAAACAATTTTTGCTGTAGATAATTAATTATATGTTATGATTCAGCGATCTGATCGCATAGGCCAGTTATTGGAGTGCATTTTATTGAAATACCAAGCAAACTATGACGTTCCATATCTCAATTTGATGAGCTTGTTTAGTATTTTTGAATGCCTTATTACGATGTAGAGATGATCATATTCTTGCTCTGGGATATTTGGGGGCTGGGGTGATATTCCCAACAGACCTATCGTTGAAGGCACCGTATTACTATGACCAACTACCAATACATTCTGACCCGAATGGTTGGATTTAATTTGATTTGCTAATGCTGCAAGGTCATTTGCATTATACAAGATTACTGTCAGACCCAGATCTGTTGCAATGGGAGCTGCTGTCTCTTGAGTTCTATTGAATTCTGAGGCATAAATTGCTACAATGTCTGCATGTCTCAATACTCTAGACAATTCCTGTGCTCGGGCTTCTCCAGCTGCACTCAGAGCATCCGAATTGCCTTGTTTGTCAGCATGTCTAACCAGAAAGACAGTCTGAGGTAAGGGATAAAAAAACCAACAATATATTACAAAACAACACAGAATAATTATTGGAAAGATGTAATACCATTTATTAAATTTTAGGGCTTCCATAGTTGTGTTGTTTAGTTGATCAGCAATATTAGGAATAGATTGAGATGAATGGTAGAATGTTTTTCCTGATTTTGTATAGGAAAGTTCCTGTTTATGGTTTATGGATATTTGATTATGTGTAATCAGCGACCTGATCGCTCAGAGCGATCAGGTCGCTTAGGAATGATACATTAATAAAGTACGCTTTTATACGCAGGTATTTTATTTTTCAACAAGGCAAAAAACGTAGACAATGCAGCGCATTGGCGAGGCTTTTTAACGCCGTAGAAAGATAAAATAACAAGTAGAAAATGTTACTTTATTATTGAATCATTCCTTAGGCATAAAAAAAAACAGCGCAGAAATAAATCTGCACTGTCTAAGACTCAAATATCTCAACTTTATATAAAACTATTGTACCTAAGTACAACAAAACTGTGGGTCAAATTTTGATGGTTATAAGAATTATCTAATAACTGTTACATCACCACTCACTTCGTCTTCAAACTCTTGTCTGTCAGCATCCATCGCTTTGTATTTGTATATAAACACATATACTCCTTGTTCTACAAATTTTCCTTTGAATGTACCATCCCAAGTATCTATTCCATCACCGATGTAGACTAAATTGCCCCATCGATCATAGATGTACAACTGAGATTCAATGACACAATCATATATGTCTGTGATCTTGAATTCTGAGTTTTTGCCATAGCTATCCGCTTTAAAGATATTCGGATAGGCAAATTCACAACAGAATGATTTGATATTTACTATTCCAGCACCTACACATCCCATCGTATCTATTACAGACACGCTGTATATTCCTTGCTCTTCGACTAGGAAGTCTGAGTCTGTAGATCCATCTTGCCATTCATATTCCATGAATTCTCCAGGATAAATAGTGAATGATTCTTCTAATTCGCAATATGTCGTGTCTCGACCTAAGTAAGGCTTAGGATTGTCAAGAACTGTAATTTCAATTTCTGATGCTGTCGATATAAGATTATTGTTACATCCTTCTAGTGATTGTGTTACAGATACGATGATAGTACCAGAAGTCTCAACCACTATCATTGACATGCTGTCTAGTGAGTAAAGTACTCTACCACCCCCAGACATAATTTCCCAAGTGTAAGTCAAGTCAGGATTAAAATCTACTTCTAGTACAAGTGAGTCGCCAAGGCATACTGGATCTGGTGAAAAGTTAATTTCTCCTGGATCTTGCTTATCATCAAATACAAAGAAGTCAATCTCTTCTGAAATATCAGTACACTCAATACTATCAATTAGCAAAGTATATATTCTTCTCAACTTATAAGTTCCTTCTCCTATATTCGAAGCATCGTAATCTTTAGTATTATTCACTCCAGGAGCATCTGAATAACCAGATCCTTTAATACTTATTTCCCATAGGTATGTTCCACCAATTGGAAGAGCTTCACTACCCGTGATAAATAAATCGCCTGTAGACTCACAGAACACACTACTTATATCATCAGGAATCAAATTAGATTCTATCAAACAAGGACAGGTTTCTCCTACTTGTATTAGCACACTATCATCACATCCAGTCACGGTCCATACCAATTCATATATTCCATCTTTCGTGAAATTCGTCAATACTGCATTAGGATCTGTCAATGATGAGATCTGAACTGTACCAGGATTATTTGATCCAAATGACCATACTCCTGTTCCTTCAGCATTCAAAGTTGCCATTCCATCTACAAAACATTCCACAGACTGATCTGCACCTGCACTTTTTGTCTCTTCTAATATAATAGTCATTTGATCTTCACACATGCCATTGGTCCAGAAAAAAGTATAAGTTCCTGGTGCACCAAATCCATCGATTACGGCATCCGCCATGTCTTCATCTGAAAATACAACTTGACTAGGGTTTGATGTTGGTTGTGACCAAGACCCTGTTCCGATAGCTGCCATGTTTATTGTAGCATCTTCTATAATTACACATCCCAGGTTTTGGCTTTCGCCAGCATCTATTGGACCCAATACATTTATCACAACTGCATCACTTACATCTTCACATAAAACAGGATCAGTTTGTAATAAATATCTTCTTCTGAATCTATGTTCTCCAGGACCCAAATCTGATGTATTATAACTTGGTTGCCATATTGTACCTGATGCAGGTGCAAATGGACTTCCATTAAAACTATATTCCCATGTATATGTTCCATTCGTTGGTAATGCATTCGCTCCTACAATTGTCATTCCAGGACTCACGTTACAGTAGTCTGATGGTATGGGTTGATTGATATCATTTTCCATAATTTCACAATCAACGCACTCATCTCCTACAGTAATACTTACTACGTCTGTACATCCATCTTCTGTCGTCCATGTCAATTCATAGATTCCATCTTGAGGGAAGTCAATGATCGTTGTATTTGCATTACCTTCTAAAACTATCGTAGCTATAAGTGCTGAACTCCAAGTCCAATCTCCAGTACCACCAGCAGCCAAAGTCGCCACTCCATCTTCATAACATTCCACATCTTGATCAGGTCCGGCATTTGCATTTTCGTAAACAATGATAATTACTTCATTGCTCACATCCACGCAATCCATTGGTGAGGTGATGGCATATACTCTTCTGAATCGATGCTCTCCTACTCCTAAGATTTCTGTTGTATAATCTCTTTGATCGAAAATAATATTAGCCGCTGTAAACATTCCACCATTGAAGCTATACTCCCATCTGTATGTTCCTCCTGCTGGTGTCGCGTCTGATCCTATGATGGCCAATGCTTCACTTTCTCCACAGAATTCATTCGGGTCTGGTTGAGTGATCGTATTATCTTCTATTGGGCAATCACACGCATCTGCTTCTATTAATACTTCATCCGTACAGCCATCTTCAGTCGTCCAAATTAATGTATATGTCCCTGCAGATGAGAAGTCGCTTACTGTAGCATTCGGGCTATCAATAGGGGTAATAGTTACTGTCGAACTTGTACTCCATGATCCTGTTCCTGTAGCAGCCATCGTAGCTACTCCATCTTCGAAACAATTTACTGCCTGATCTGGTCCCGCGATTGCATTTTCATAAACCACTATCAAGATTACATTGCTTACAACATCACATTCAATTGGTGAAGTGATTGTGTAGTTTCTTCTGAATCTATGCTCTCCTACTACCAATGTTCCTGTAGTATAATCTCTTTGATCATTCGTCTCATTAGCAAGTCCATATGGTCCATTATCAATACTGTGCTCCCAAGTGTAAGTTCCACCTGATGGCATCGCATCTGATCCCAAGATTGTCAATATTTCACTCACTCCACAGAATTCATTCGGGTCTGGTTGAGTGATCGTATTATCGTCTATTAGGCAATCACACGCATCTGCTTCTATTAATACTTCATCCGTACAGCCATCTTCTGTCGTCCATATTAATGTATATGTCCCTGCAGATGGGAAGTCACTTACTGTAGCATTCGGGCTATTAATTGGGGTAATAGTTACTATCGAACTTGTACTCCATGATCCTGTTCCTGTAGCTGACATTGTAGCTATTCCATCTTCATAACAATCTACTGTCTGATCTGGTCCTGCATTTGCTTCTTCTGTCACTGTAATCATTACTTCATCAGTACAAATGCCATTGGTAAATGTAAAGAAGTAAACTCCTGATTCTAATCCTGTAATTTCAGTTGTTGGAGAATTAAGCATCAATATATCTACAGTTGCATTTCCAATATTTGAAGTCCATGTTCCAGGTCCTGTTCCAGCCATTGTGACTGAAGTAGGAACTGCTACACAACTTAAAATCTGATCGACCCCTGCATCTGGTTGTGCCAAGACAGTAATGCTTACTACATTACTAGTATCTCGACAATCAGGAGTATCTAAATCGTAAATTCTTCTGAAAAAGTGATCTCCCACTAATAAATTTCCAATTGAATAATCTCTCTGATCATTTGGAACATTTGCTAAAATAAAATCTATGCCATTTGTACTATATTCCCAGATATAATCCCCATCGACAGGATTAGCATCTAATCCTATTATTGTGATATCATCACTCTCCGCGCAAAATTCATCTGGACTTGGTTGAGTGATTACATTATTTGCAATTGGACATAAACAATTATCTCCAACTATTATTATCATTGTGTCGGTACATCCGTTAGAAGTCCAAATTAATTCATAAGTGCCAGGTCCTGCAAATCCAGATATTGTTGTATTTGCATTACTCATTACGAAGGTCGGCTGATCATTATCAGTAGTCGTTCCATAAGACCAAGTACCTGTTTCTGTCGCTGATAATGAAGCTGTCCCTGTCAAGAAACAATTCACATCTTGATCTGCACCGGCATCTGCTGCTGCAGAAACTGTTACCATTACTGTATCAGTACAAATACCATTTTTATAAGTGAAGAAATAGTCTCCTACTGCTGAAAATCCTTCGATTAAAGTTGTTGGAGAATTAATACCTACTATAGTTACGTCAGATGGGTTACCCGTATTTTTCGTCCAAGTACCATTGCCAAATCCTGCCATATTTGTACTACCAGGAAGATCAATACAATCTAATGTTTGATCGATTCCAGCATCTGGTGTGTCAATTACTGTGATTAAAATTACATTACTAGTATCGCTACATTCTGGTGTCTCGTTGGTGTAAGTTCTTCTAAATCTATGTTCACCTGCAAGTAAATTACCAGTTGTAAAATCTCTTTGACTGTTAGGAATTGGAGCTAGTGAAAATCCATTGCTACTATTGAAACTATATTCCCATGTATAAGTGCCATCTGCAGGTAAAGCATCTGATCCTTCGATTAAAATCATAGGACTCAGATCACAATATTCTGCTGGAACTGGTTGAATTATATTATTTCCAATTATTGGACATGGACAATCTTCACCTACTACTATAGATACTTCATCCGTACATCCATCATTGTTAGTCCACATCAATACATATGTACCTGCTGACGGGAATCCACTTACTTGTGAATTTGGATCATTGAAATTGATTGTATTTGCCTCCAATGCTGAAACCCATGTCCATGTTCCACTTCCTGAAGCAGCCATTATAGCTATCCCATCAACATTACAATCTACTGTCTGACTTGGTCCTGCTTCTGCCATTGCGGAAACTTCAATTGTGACAATGTTACTTGTATCGCTACATTCTGTAGGGCTTAGTACTGAAAAGACTCTTCTGAATCTATGCTCTCCTACTGCTAATAAACTTGCAGTATAATCCTTTAGATTATTGGGTGTAGGTGCAGGGAAAAACATTCCTCCATTAGCGCTGTACTGCCAAAGGTAGGTTCCATCTGCTGGTGTTGCATCCATTCCTGTGATAATAAAATCTTCAACTGACTCACAGAAATTATTCGGATTAGGTTGATTAATAATATTATTAGCAATGGGACATTCACAATCAGCTCCAACTGATATTACTAAACTGTCAATACAGCCATCATTATTCGTCCAAATCAAATTGTAATCTCCGTCAATATTAAATCCTGTAATTGTTGCATTTGGATTGGTATTAATTAAAGCTGGTTGGTCTCCACTAGGAGTCATTCCCCAAGTCCACATACCGCTTCCATCCGCATTCATAACTGCAGTTGCTGTTTCAAAACAAATAAATGATTGATCTGCTCCTGCATTTGCTATTTCAGTCACTGTAATTCTTACTTCGTCTATACAAATTCCATTGGTAAATGTAAAGAAGTAAACTCCTGAGACCAATCCTGTAATTTCAGTTGTTGGAGAATCAGGTATTGATATATTTACTGTGGCGTTTCCACTATTTGAAGTCCATGTTCCAGGTCCTGTTCCAGCCATAGTGACTGATGTAGGTGTTTCTACACAACTCAAAATCTGATCTAGTCCTGCATCTGGTTGTGCGAATACTGTGATGCTTACTACATTACTAGTATCTCTACAATCAGGAGAGTCTAAATCGTATATTCTTCTAAAAAAGTGATCTCCCACTAATAAATTTCCAGTTGAGTAATCTCTTTGATCATTCGGAACATTTGCTGCTAAATCAAAGTCGATATTATTTGTACTGTATTCCCAGATATAATCTCCTCCTAAAGGATCAGCATCTAATCCGATAATTGTTATATCACCACTCTCTGCACAGAATTCATCTGGACTTGGTTGGGTAATTACATTATTTGTTATTGGGCAATCACATGCTGCACCTACTGTGATCAAGACGACATCCATACATCCATTAGATGTCCATACCAATTCATATATTCCACTTTCTGCAAATCCAGATATTGTTGTATTTGCACTAGTCGTATTAAATATTGGCTGGTCTGGTGGACTTCCTGGAGTATTAGCATATGACCAGACCCCTGTTCCAGTTGCTGATAATGAAGCCGTACCTGTCAAGAAACAATTTACTGATTGGTCGGCTCCTGCATCTGCTGCCTCAGAAACTGTTATCATTACTTCATCAGAACAAATTCCATTTGTATAAGTGAAGAAGTAGTCTCCTACTGCTGAAAATCCTTCTATAAGTGTGGTAGGAGAATTTTCGCCTCCGATAGTTACCATAGATGGATTGCCTGTATTCGCCGTCCATGTTCCTGTTACAGACCCTGCCATATTTGTACTTCCAGGAAGTTCTATACATGCTAATGTCTGATCGATTCCAGCGTCTGGTGTTTCGATTACTGTGATTAAAATTACATCACTAGTATCATTACACTCTGGTGTTTCAATACTATAAATTCTTCTAAATCTATGCTCACCGACATCTAAATTCTCTGTTGTATAATCTCTTTGATTAAATGTTCCTGGTGCTTGTGAAAATCCTGAATTATCATATTCCCAAGTATAAGTGCCATCAGTAGGGGTCGCATCTGATCCTTCAATTAGTATCATTGGACTCAGATCACAATACTCGGATGGTACGGGTTGAATTAAATTATTTCCTGCTATTGGGCAATCGCAATTATCTCCTACCACTATTTCTACATTATCACTACATCCGCTATTTATATCTGTCCATATCAATTCATATGTTCCTGGTACATCCCAATCGTTAACGATTGTATTGGGGCTTCCTAGAGAAACTATATTCGGATTGATAGTTGATAAAGCTGGTGTAACGCCAACTGACCATGTTCCAATTGCAGAAACAGCAGCCATCGTCGCACTTCCTGTAACATAACAATTTACATTTTGATCTGGACCTGCATCTACTGATTCGGTGACAGATACAAAAACTGTATCCGTACAAATTCCATTAGCTAGTACAAATCCATATGTTCCTGGATCTGTAAATCCATTTATTGCGGTATTTGATAAAGAACTATCTACAATAGTTGCACCTCCTGAGTTGATCGCAAGAGGACTCCATGTTCCTACAGTTGAACCATTCATAGTTACACTACCTCCTGGAAGATCAATACAACTTAGTGTCTGATCTGCTCCTGCATCAGGTTGGTCTAGTACCGTAATCTCTACTACATTACTGATGACCGTACAAATAGGTAAACTCGTAGTTGTGAATACTCTTCTAAAGAAATGTGTACCTACAGAAAGTTGACCTGTTGTGTAATTCTCTTGATCATTAATCCCTGGTGCATCAGCAAACGTAGCTGGGTCGAGTCTTGACTCCCAAGTATATTCTCCATCAGGTGTAGCTGTACTTCCAGTTATTGTTATTGCTGGACTGATACCACAGAATTGTGATGGATCCGGTTGATCTATATTATTATTTTCTATTGGACAATCACAATCATCTCCTACAAAGATGCTAACTGTATCGCTACAGCCTTCCACTGTCCAAATTAAAATGTATTCTCCGTCTTGAGCGAAATCGCTAATCATAGCATTTTCGTCATTCATATCAAAAGTTGGTTCATCACCTGGTGTATCTCCCCAACTCCAAGATCCATTTGGATCAGCAACAGCTGCCATAGTAGCTGTGCTCGTTGCGTAACAAATAATTGTCTGATCTGGTCCTGCGTTTGCGGCTTCTGTGATCGTTATCGATACTTCGTCAGTACAATCTTCTCCATAACTGAAGACATATGTTCCTGATTCAGTAAAATCCTTTATTACAGTATTTGGCTGATCATTATTTACAATCGTAGGAGTCGCTGTACCTGGTCCAGATACTTGATTCCATGTCCCAGTACCAGTAGCATTCATTACCACTTCTAAAGAAGCAAAGTCTTGACATGTGAGATCTTGATCAGCTCCTGCATTTGGTTCTGCTAATACTGTCATCATGACCAGATTACTTGTATCAGAACAAATTGGGCTGCCTGTAGTAGTATAGATCCTTCTAAATTCGTATGTTCCAATGCCTAACGCTGAGGTTGTATAATCTTTAGAATTGGCGCCAACTATATTATTAAATAGTGCTCCACTTTTGTCTTGCCATTGGTATGTTCCTCCTGGAGGAGTTGCGTCTTGTCCTTCAATGAATCGCTCTACACTTGTACCGCAATATACTTCAGGGGTTCCGTCTATTATATTGTTTGCTATCGGGCATTCACAATCATCATCTACATTAATAGTGATGGTGTCTGAACAGCCTCCAATAGTCCAAATCAATACATAAGTACCTGGATTTGAAAAGTCTGAAACTACTGCATTGGGATCATTCATTGGAGTGATCGTTAAAGTACCATCTAATGGACCTGTACTCCACATTCCATTTTCTCCTTCAGCGGCCATAATTGCTGAACCAATTTCATTACATTTTACAGATTGATCGACGCCTGCGTTAGGTTGTTCGGTTATTGTTATTTGTACTGAATCAGTGCAAATGCCATTGCTCCAGAAGAAAGTATATGTTCCTTTTTGTGTGACGTTATTAATTGTGGCAGTTGGTGAATCTAATGGACTTATTGTTACTGATGCTTGATTTGAACCTGTAGTCCATTCCCCATTTCCTGTAGCAGCCATTGTAATTTCAATATCAGCTAATACAGCGCAAAGAATAGATTGGTCTTCACCTGCTGTGATCTCTGGTGAGATCTCAACGTCTGTACAACCAGACTCACTTGCACAACCATCTATAATAGCGATTACACAATAAGATCCATTATCAGCTGGAGTAGCTCCATTTATTGTAGGATTTTGTTCCGTGGAACTGTATCCTAATGGCCCCGACCATAAATAAGTTGCACCTACTATTTCAGTACTTGTCAATTCTAAAGTTTCACCTTCACAGATTGGGTCGTTGTTATTTGCTATTGGTGTATCTGGAGTAGAGTTTATAATTACATTCGTACATTCAGATAAACTCTCACATCCGTCTACTGTTATTATTACACAATATGAACCAGCATCTGATGGCTGTGCTCCTGAAATTGTAGGATTTTGTTCAGTTGAACTGTATCCTCCCGTTCCACTCCACGCATATGTTGCTCCTAAGACTTCATTTGTTGCTAATTCTAGGTCTTCTCCTTCGCAGATTGGTCCGTTATTACTTGGTGTTGGAGTTTCAGGATTTGGTTTCACGATTACATCTATGCATCCTGACTCACTTTCACATCCCTCTACTGTAACTATTACACAATAAGGTCCATTATCAGAAGGACTAGCATTTGCAATAGTAGGATTTTGTTGATCTGAAGTATATCCACTTGGTCCAGTCCATGCATAAGTTGCATCTATAACTGTAGTAGTGAATAACTCTAATGTTTCTCCTTCACAGATAGCACCATTATTACTAGCTGTTGGTGTAGATGGAGTTGGTTTTACAATTACGTTTGTACACCCTGACTCACTTTCACATCCATCTATAATAATTGTTACACAATAGCTACCTCCATCTAAAGGAATAGCATTTGAAATGGTAGGATTTTGTTGATCTGATGTAAATCCACTTGGTCCAGACCAAGAATATATTGCTCCTGTGACTTCTTCTGTTGTTAATTCTAGTGTTTCACCTTCACAGATTGGACCGTTATTATTTACTATTGGTGTAACAGGTGTTAATTTGATAATTACATCTGTACATCCTTCTTCACTTACACATCCATCTATAGTTACTATTACACAGTAGCTGCCACTTTGATTTGGAACAGCTCCTGCTATAGTTGGATTTTGAAGATTAGAGGTAAACCCAAGAGGTCCACTCCATGAATATGTAGCTCCTGAGACTTCATTCGTTGCTAATTCTAAATCTTCTCCTTCACAAATTGGAGTGTTATTACTTGCTATTGGTGTTTCTGGTGTTAATTTAATAATTACGTTTATGCAACTTTCATCACTATCGCAACCGTCTACCGTTGCAATCACACAATAGGTACCACTTTCTAATGGAACTGCTCCTGAAATAATTGGATTTTGACCAGTTGATGTATATCCACTAGGTCCTGTCCATACATATGATGCAGCTGATATTGGATTTGTTATTGTTAAAATTAAGTCTTCTCCCTCACAGATCGGTCCATTACTATCTAATTCCGGTGCTACTGGTTTTAGTTTTACTGTGACATATTCACAATCTTCTTCACTTTCACAGCCATTTACAGTTATTATTACACAATAGTTTCCACTGTCAAATATTGAAATGTCACTTACGGTTGGATTTTGATCCGTTGAACTGAATCCTCCTGGACCACTCCATTCATATATTGCTCCTACTACAAAATCTGTTGTTAAAATCAAGTCTTCTCCTTCACAGATTGGTCCATTACTCACTACTACTGGAGTCGCTGGCGTAGGTTTCACGATCACATTTGTACATCCTTCTAGACTCTGACATCCATCCAAGGTTACTATTACACAATAGCTGCCATTATCTGCTGGTGTTGCTCCTGTGATTATTGGATTCTGATCACTCGATGAAAATCCTGTAGTACTTGTCCATGAGTATGTTGATCCAGTAACTGTCGATGCTGTCAATTGTAATTCTTCTCCTTCGCAAATTGGGCCATTATTACTTGCTGTTGGTGTAGCCGGTGTTGGGTAGATTTCGACTACTGTTGTAGCAGCCTCACTTTCACATCCATTTATTGTGGCTATCACTGTATACGTTCCACCATCCAATGGTGTCGCTCCTGTGATTATTGGATTCTGATCACTTGATGTAAATCCTGTAGTACTCGTCCATGAGTATGTTGCTCCCGCAACTGTCGCTGCTGTCAATAGTAAATCTTCTCCTTCACAGATTGGGCCATTATTGCTCGCTGTTGGGGTCGCTGGTGTTGGATAGATTTCGACTACTGTTGTAGAAGCTTCACTTTCACAGCCATTTATTGTGGCAATCACTGTATACGTTCCATCATCCGATGGTGTCGCTCCTGTGATTATTGGATTCTGATCCGTAGATACAAATCCATTTGTACTTGTCCATGAATAGGTCGCTCCCGCAACTGTCGCTGCTGTCAACTGTAAATCTGCTCCTTCACAGATTGGACCATTAT
>Ga0256847_1000524_pt1 | contig 23772 bp, 22 predicted proteins | sample TeddybearmetaG_FD_189099 | JGI IMG/M metagenome (GOLD analysis project Ga0256847, IMG submission 189099) | Hydrothermal vent microbial communities from East Pacific Rise, Pacific Ocean - Teddybear | ecosystem: Environmental > Aquatic > Marine > Hydrothermal vents | place: Pacific Ocean: East... | reverse complement strand
AATCCGGTGTTCTGGACAAAATTTCGCTGGTATTTGGACAGATGAATGAACCTCCGGGTAATCGCTTGCGAGTAGCGCTTACCGGTTTAACGATGGCTGAAAACTTTCGGGACGAAGGCCGGGATGTATTGTTGTTTATTGATAATATTTATCGCTACACGCTGGCTGGTACAGAAGTATCGGCTTTGCTGGGTCGTATGCCATCTGCGGTGGGATATCAGCCTACGCTTGCGTCCGAAATGGGTGCTCTGCAAGAACGTATTACAACCACGAAAACCGGCTCTATTACTTCGGTGCAAGCAGTATACGTGCCTGCTGATGACTTAACCGACCCGTCTCCGGCAACTACTTTTGCCCATCTGGACTCTACGGTGACCCTGTCCAGAGCGATTACCGACCTGGGTATTTATCCTGCGGTAGATCCGCTGGACTCAACTAGTCGTCAGCTCGACCCGCTGGTTGTTGGGGAGGAGCACTACGCCGTAGCGCAAGGTGTACAACAAATTTTGCAGCGTTATAACAAACTTAAAGACATTATTGCAATTTTGGGAATGGATGAGCTGTCTGAAGAAGATAAAACCATCGTTTATCGTGCCAGAAAAGTTCAGCAGTTTTTCTCTCAATCATTTTTTGTAGCTGAAATTTTCACCGGCAACCCAGGTGTATATGTAAGTCGAGAGGATACAGTACGTAGTTTTAAGGCGATACTGGACGGTCAGCATGATGACCTTCCAGAGCAGGCCTTCTACATGGTAGGTACCATCGAAGACGCTGTAGAAAAGGCTAAAACGCTTTAACGGTATGACTTACCAGGAGATTTAATCAATGGCTATGACCATGCATTGCAATATTGTCAGCGCAGAGGAAGAAATTTTCTCCGGACGCGTAACCATGCTTGTTGCTACGGGTACGCTGGGAGAATTGGGTATTATGCCGGGGCATGCGCCGTTATTAAGTGGTCTAAGGCCCGGGCCGGTTCGCCTGCTAATGGATAATGGTGATGAAGAAGTATTTTTTGCGTCTGGTGGCTTTCTGGAAGTGCAACCTGGCGTAACTACTATTCTAGCGGACACAGCATTGCGAGCTGAAGACGTTGACGAAGCAGTAGCATTAGAGGCAAAAGAGGCCGCCGAGAAGGCAGTTGCCGACCAGGGTGCAGAGTTCGAATTTTCTTTTGCGACGGCACAACTGGCAGAGGCAACGGCCAGATTGCGAACGCTGGATGAGCTGAGAAAACGCCGGCGGTAGGCCGTTGGAACAAAAACAGGTTAAAAAGGGGTGATTTCGGTCACCCCTTTTTTGTCTGAGAGTCCTATAATTCCTGTTTCAGTTACGTAGGACAAAGGGATTATGTCTTCAAAGAAGCCACTTGATCTGGAAATTATTGTGCTGGCCGCGGGACGCGGGACTCGCATGCGATCTGAGCTACCTAAAGTTTTACATCTTCTAGCAGGAAAACCTCTGTTGGCTCATGTTCTTGGAGCCGCACGGGCGCTTAATCCCGCTCGCATTCATGTAGTGTGTGGCTATGGTAGCGAGCAGATTCAGGGTCAATTTGCTGCGGATGATGATATTAACTGGGTTCTGCAAAAAGAACAGAATGGAACCGGGCATGCGGTTTTACAGGCCCTGCCTGATGTTTCTGCAAATGCAAACGTACTGGTTATGTATGGTGATGTGCCATTAGCCGGCTTTGAATCTCTCAAGGCATGTATTGCACGGTCGGGTGAAACAACAGAAATTATGCGCCTGATAACCACCCTGCTTTCCGACCCCAGTGGTCTCGGCCGGATTGTTCGGGATAGCAATGGCTGCATAAGTGAAATTGTGGAGCATGGGGATGCTAATTCAGAGCAAAAAGAAATAAACGAAATTAATACTGGAATACTGTTTGCACCAGCCGGAAAACTTCAAAATTATCTGGCAAGCCTGGCCCCGGATAACGCACAGGGAGAGTTGTACTTAACAGACGTCATTTCCAAAGCCGTAGAAGAGGGAATGCCAGTTGAATGCGTTATTGCAGAAAAGCCTGAAGAATTTATGGGCATTAATGACCGCGTGCAACTTGCTCGAACTGAAAGGTACTACCAGCAGCGTATGGCTTTTGAATTGCTTGAAGCCGGTGTTGCACTGTCAGATCCTGCGCGCATTGATGTGAGAGGTAATCTAAGTGTGGGGAAAGATTGTTTTATTGACTGCAACGTTGTCTTTGAAGGAAATGTGGAACTGGGAAACAGGGTAACAATTGAACCGGGTGTGATAATTCGTAACTCTCGAATTGGTAACGGAGTGACCATTCAGGCTAACACTATTATTGAGGGAGCAAATATTTCCAGTGAATGTAATATTGGCCCTTTTGCCAGAATTCGCCCTGGTACCGAGTTGGCAAGTGGTGTGAAGATCGGGAATTTTGTTGAAACAAAGAACGCGCGACTTGGAAAAAACACCAAGGCTTCTCATCTTGCGTATCTTGGTGATGCCAATGTAGGGGCTGATTCCAACATCGGTGCCGGAACCATTTTTTGTAACTATGATGGTCTGAATAAACACCAGACAAATATTGGTGATGGCGTTTTTGTAGGCTCCAACTCCACATTGGTCGCCCCCATTACCATAGAAAACAATGCTTTTTTGGCCGCAGGTTCGACCCTTAACAAAAATGTTTATAAAAACGAGCTGGCGATAGGGCGAGGAAAGCAACGTAACATTAAGGGGTGGACGCCACCCGCTAACAAATCAAAAAAGGAGCAGTAGCTGTGTGTGGTATAGTGGGTGCAGTAGCGTATAGGCAAATTCCCAACATTCTTCTTGAAGGCCTGCAAAGGCTTGAATATCGGGGTTATGACTCTGCGGGAATCTCTGTAATACAGGGTGGAAAGCTATTTCGAGCACGCTCGCTTGGAAAGGTAAAGGCCCTGGTTAAAAAAGCACATGAAGCAAATCTAAAGGGGAACGTGGGGATTGGACATACCCGTTGGGCAACGCATGGAGAACCCAGCGAAAAGAATGCACACCCACACAATTCGAGGGGGCGCATAAGCATTGTCCATAACGGAATACTGGAAAACTATCAGGATCTAAAAGAAGAGCTTATAGAGAAAGGTTACGAATTTGAGTCGGACACTGACACTGAAGTAATAGCGCATCTTATTGATGCGAGGCTGGATAGATCTGGTTCGTTGCTTGCCGCTGTTAAGAGCGTTGTTGGCAGGCTGGTTGGAGCGTATGCACTGGGTGTTATATCCAGTGAGTTTCCTGGTCGCATAGTGGCCTGTCGCGCGGGCAGCCCGCTGGTTGTTGGCATTGGTATCGGAGAAAATTTTATCGCTTCCGACGTTTTGGCATTACGTCCGGTAACTGACCGATTTATATTTCTGGAAGAAGGAGATCTTGTAGAACTTACTGCTGATTCGGTAAACATCTGGAACATGCACGAAGAATCGGTGGTGCGTGCGACCGTGCGTATAGAAGCAGACCATGACGACCACGATAAGGGTAACTATCGACACTTTATGCAGAAGGAAATCCATCAGCAGCCCGAAGCTGTTACCAACACGCTTCAAGGTCGCATTGGTGCTGGCAAAGTACTTGAAGCAGCGTTTGGAGTCGGTGCGGGTGCCATTTTTGATTCTGTAAAAGCCGTTACTCTGGTGGCATGTGGCAGTAGTTATCTGGCAGCGTCCGTAGCTAAATACTGGATTGAGAGTTTGGCAGGCACTCCCTGCCAGGTAGAAGTAGCCAGCGAGTTTCGTTATCGCAAAGTAGCTGTGTTACCGAACTGTCTGTTCGTTGCTATATCCCAGTCCGGTGAAACGCTGGATACTCTGGCCGCCCTGCGACTTGCAAAAGAAATTGGTTTTGCACACAGCCTTGCAATATGTAACGTACCAACGAGCTCCATGGTGCGGGAGACAGACCTTACTCTATTGCTGGAAGCCGGAACGGAAGTTGGGGTGGCATCGACAAAGGCATTTGTCGTGCAGCTGGTAGATTTACTGTTACTCAGCATCCTGTTAGCGCGCAGACAGGGACTTTCTGAGGAGAAGGAAGCTGAGCTGGTAACAGCATTGGAAGGATTACCAGATATTCTGGAACAGACATTGGGCCTGGATAAAATAATATCCAAATTGGCAGAGCAGTTTGTTGACAAGTCACACGCCCTTTTTCTTGGTCGCGGACCGCAGTTCCCAATTGCGATGGAGGGTGCGCTTAAGCTTAAAGAGATATCCTATATCCATGCGGAAGGTTATCCAGCAGGTGAGTTAAAACACGGGCCACTGGCTCTGGTAGATGAAGATATGCCTGTAGTCGCAGTGGCACCAAACAACGATTTACTGGAAAAACTGCAGGCAAATCTTGAGGTTGTTCGGTCGAGAGGCGGAGAGTTGTTCGTGTTTGCTGATGCGGACGCAAAGTTCAAGAAGGAATCGGGTATTACAGTGATCACCATCCCCGGAGTACACGATATTCTCGCGCCGGTGGTGTACACATTGCCATTGCAACTTTTGGCCTACCATGTTGCGGTGCTTAAAGGCACGGACGTTGATCAGCCGCGTAATCTGGCGAAGTCGGTGACGGTGGAGTAGTTTATTCTTATCCTCTCCAATGCTTTGCCGCCAAATCAGAAAAACAAATAGTTCGAATGCGGGGTTGTTTCCATGCATGGATGAGGGATAGTAAATCCCAACCAGGTCTGCACAGGTGTCTTAAAACCCTTTGGTGAGGATAGTCATTTTAGTGGTGGCTCTGCTGACAGTCCACCGCCAAGGGAGGCAAGTTAGAAAATCTAGTAGTTTACCTTACGAGGTAAGTCTTTCGCCTGAGCAACCCAATCTTCGACCTGGGATTCGGTAGGCACCTTTCTAACCAGATTCTTTTCTTCGTTAACCTCAGCCATTTTTGCTGCAAGGTTAGCTGCATTTCTCTGAGCGAGCTCTGGGATAGTGTCTACACCTGCGCATTCGAGTAAATCTGCGTATTGCGTACTTACACCTTTTACCCGACATAAATCAGCACGATTTACCCAACCCAGTATCTGTTTTTCGCTAAGGCCAGACTTTGCTGAAACATCAGCACGGCCTTTTTTCTCACAGCATGTATCCAGTAAGTTTTCCAGCGATGTAATACCTGCACCTTCCAGTTTGGCTGCGTAAGTGTCGCCAATACCTTCAATATCGGATAATTTGGCCATATTGTGCCTCCCAAGGCGTAGTTAATGATTAATTATGTGTCGAGAAAGCATAACAATATTGTTCGAAAATATCATCATGCGCAGCCCCCCCTAAGTAGCGAGGACAACCGTAACATGCATGACTTATATACTTGTTTGCCCATTTGCTTTGTACCTGTCAGCAGCGTTATTGTGGAATGAGCAATGTCACTAATGTTATAGGGAAGCATCATGGATCTTATGAAAATAGGCGTAGAACTATTACAAAAACAACTATCCGGATCGACGGGTAGTGGCGAAAGTAACAGTAGCGCGGGTATTGTATCCGCGTTATCGAGTTTGTTAGGCGACGGGAAGGGTGGATTAGACCTGGGTGCTATTCTGGGAAAGATGCAGGGTGGCGATCTGGCCGGTATGGCGTCATCCTGGATGGGTAGTGGGTCAAACGATTCCATTGGTGGTGATCAGCTACGTGAATTGTTTGGAAATGACAAAATTTCCCAGTTTGCCGCTCAGCTGGGTCTGGATGAAGGGTCTGCTCTTAGCGGTTTGTCGGATATGCTTCCCAATATGATGGATCAGGGTAGCCCTGATGGCTCTCTTCTGGATTCTTTGGGTGGGTTAGGTGGCTTGGCGAGCGTTGCCAAGAAATTTTTGGGTTAGGCTCTATTCGGATTAAGTGCGACGTTTGTCTCCATGAGCACCATGGATAAAGCGGCGTTACACGAGGTTGATCAATTGCCTTCATCTAAAGAGCAAACGCATCTCGAATTGATGCGCTGCTCTGCGAAACACAAAGTGCAAACTTTAGCTGTCCATATCAAGCGGACGATAATAATCTTTCTTCTGGCTCTCGTATTCGCCTCGCCTCGCCATGAAGGTCTCGCCTGCTGAACCTTCCTCAGATAGCGTTAGATTTTGACGGAAAAAGTTAATACTGTCCGGGTTTAACGTCTGTGTGAGATTCCAGTATTCCTCAGCCTTTTCTGTCAATCCATGTTCACGGAACAGGTTTGCCAGGCGGAACGCAGCATCAGCTTTCTGTTGGTTGAAACTCAGTTCGCGGATGTTGCCGGTCACTGTCTCGACTGATTGAACAAATTCACTTTTGTCACCCTTCGCCACCCAGTCCCGTACTGCAGGCGTGTAGACATCATTGCCAAAAGTAATGGATCGTTCTTCGTTTCCGAGTTCATGAATCTTGGCATAGGTACCTTCATCTATTCGCACGATTCTGCCTTCTTCGTCAATCCAGGCGGCAGATGGCACGTTAACAAAATTGAACGCACTGCTGATGATATGGTTTTCATCCACAATCTGAATGTAGGTGGGATTAGCGGCGTCGAAAATTGGGCCGGCTACTGCTTCACCGCCAGTGTCTTCTGCAACGCAGAGAATGACAAAATCAGGATCGTTTATTTCTTCGTAGACTTGTTGCCACACGGGCACATCCAGGAAGCATCCTCACCATGATGACCACGTGACAATCAGTGCCTTTTTCCCTTTGAGGTCTGTCATTCTGATGACCTTGCCCTGGCGGTCGGGAATTTCGAAATCCGGCGCCAACCCATTTACCATCATATTGTCTCGCTTGGCTGGTATTTCAGCGAAGCTCCAGACCTTAGATTCCTGATCGAAGACGTAAGGCTGTTTGAGCAGATCAGCAAAGGCCGTCAGATCAAACCACTGCTTACCGAATTGAGCCGTCAACAGTTCACTGTTAATCGGAATACACATATCTGCGTAGCAAACGCCTTCCGGTTTGAGTTCGAAGCCATTGATACGCTTGAGATCCTCTGGATTTATCAGCAGGCCTGGACCACTACCGGTCTCTGAGAGCGTGATCTGCCTACCCTGATACAGTACACTTGCGCTGCCCTCTGCATGAACAGGTTTAGCCTGAAACGGGTGGCGGAGTTCTGGATAGGCCATGAAAGCTGTTGCCATGTACTCTTCTCCAATTGTTTGAATGCGAAAGTTGATAATACGCGAATTGTTGTCCTTCGCAATTATTCGCGAAGAACGTCACATGAATCATGCGCAAAAAAGCATCTGACAAGATTGGGTTAGATGGTGTGGTGGGGATAATAAGAGTAAAAAAATCATCATCAGAAGAAATAGTCTTGAGCTAAACTTTCTCAAATGAATAAAGTTTACTCTGGCATTCTACACTGACCTCCTTCTAAATTGAGCCACCACATATTCGCCTTTTCGGTAAAACAATACAAATGGCCATCCACGGCGCGATAGCTAACCGGCGTTGATAGCGGTTTGCCGCTCTTGCGATTTTTGAACTCCAGAAGAACCGTGTTGTGACTCATGAGCCCATGAAATGGCGAGCGCAAAATTTTTATTACCCAGGGATTAATTACTTTGTACAGTGGCTTGCTCATGACGAGGTCCTTTTGTTTGGCTTTGTTCCTTCGAGGGGCGGACGTAATCGGGCTATCTCAGCTGGCTTAAAAAAGCGAACGATGGTTTCCGGTATTGAGATGGCAGGAATTGTAGAAAGTGACGGAGAAAGGCTTAAGATTGGCGATCGGGTCGCAGGGTATACCCATATTTTCAAGGGGCCATTTTTTCACGCCCAATACGTCGCCGTACCTGAAAACAATCTGGCACTTCTGCCGGACAATGTAACACTGGAAGGCGCGACGTCTATCGTCGGCGGTGCGCTTACGTCTATCAATTCGCTTGAGCGAGTCGCTAGCCTTACAAGTGGTAATCGAGTTCTTTTAACGGGCGCGACCGGCCGTGTTGGGGTTACCGGCGTGCAACTGGGTGCTGACGTGTCCGCAGTTTGTCACTCGTCACAAACTGATTCTGTTCGACCCCAAGGCGCATCACAAGCCTACGCCTATGATAACAAAGAGTTACCTGAGGCGGAAAAAAGTTTGATTTGGTTTTCGACACTGTGTAAAAATCTGCCTGAAAGTTGAATTCGTTCGGCCAACAGTGCCGGGCTGACCAGCTTATGCGCCTTTGTTATTCTAAGGTTATCAGCCTGCATAGGTGGAAATTTTTACAGATAGTGGTTAAGGATGCCAAAATTCTGGGTGGTTAATCGCGTAGCGAGCATATTGCCGACAGATTGCCTTGCTCCAAAGCAGCGCAAAACTCTATCATGGGTAACTTGTAACTACTAACTAAGCATACTGTGGATCCATCATTAATTATTGACGGTCTAAATGACCAACAACGCGAAGTCGTGACCGCACCATTAGGAAATACTCTGGTTATAGCCGGTGCAGGGTCGGGTAAGACCCGTGTTCTTGTAACACGCCTGGCCTGGCTGGTAATGGTAGAGAACGTCTCTCCCGGAGGCATTCTGGCGGTAACCTTCACCAACAAAGCCGCCACTGAAATGCGCGCGCGCGTTGAAGAGATGTTAAATATTCCAGGGCGCTCGCTTTGGGTCGGTACCTTTCATGGCATTGGGCATCGTCTTTTGCGCACCCATTGGAAAGAGGCAGGTTTACCTCAAAATTTTGAAATTCTGGACTCGGATGACCAACTGCGTCTTGTTAAACGCGTGATGAAGAGTCTGGGTATTGATGAGTCGAAGTGGGCGCCGCGACAGGCCCAATGGTTCATTAATGCACAAAAAGATGAGGGTAAACGTGCTCGTGAAATTACTCCGGGTGACGATCTCTATTTGATCACCCACAAGAAAATCTATGAGGCATATGAAGTACTCTGCCGGTCCGGTGGACTGGTGGATTTTGCCGAAATCCTGTTGCGAAGCCATGAGTTGTGGCTAAACAACCGGGAGCTGCTTCTGCACTATCAAAACCGCTTTAAACATATTCTTGTAGACGAGTTTCAGGACACCAACACCATTCAGTACGCCTGGCTAAGGGTACTCACGGGTAAACATTCACATATTATGGCGGTGGGGGATGACGATCAGTCGATTTATGGCTGGCGTGGTGCGCGAATTGAAAATATTCAGAGCTTTAAGCGAGATTTCGACTCGGTATCAACCATTAGACTGGAACAAAACTACCGATCCACAGGAACCATATTAAAGGCAGCAAATGCCCTTATAAAAAATAACACAGGCCGACTTGGAAAGGAGCTATGGACAGCGGGCGGGCTCGGAGATCCTATTCTTACCTATTCCAGTTTCAATGAGGTGGATGAGGCGCGTTTTGTAACTGAGCGTATCCGAACCTGGGTCGAACAAGGCGGTAGCCCGGACAACTGCGCAATATTGTATCGCTCCAACGCACAATCCCGCGTTTTGGAAGAGGCTTTGTTACGGGCGCAGATACCGTACCGTATCTATGGGGGACAACGGTTTTTTGAACGACTTGAAATCAAGAATGCGCTCGCATACATGCGTCTTGTGTTAAGCCGGGACTCTGACCCAGCCTTTGAGCGCGCGGTTAATACGCCAACCAGGGGCATAGGGGAAAAGAGTATTCAGCTACTACGAGAGCTTAGCAGCGAACAGGGTGTATCCATGTGGAATGCGGCTTGTCTTGCAACAAAGGAAGGTTTGCTAAAAGGTAGAAGCCAGAAAGCCTTAGCTGGTTTTATCACGTTAATTGAAGAACTGGCTCAAGGATGCGATTCGCTCAATCTGGGAGAGGTTGCGGAGCTTTGCATAGATGCTTCCGGTTTGATGGAGTTTCATGGCCGGGAACCGGGAGAGCGTGGCCTTGCACGTAAGGAAAACCTGGAAGAACTAATCATAGCGTGCAGGCAGTTTACAGGTGAGTTGTTACTACCCCTGGCGCCAGAGGGTGCCCAAAATGATGTTGAGCAGTCGATGTTGGAACAGTTTATGGACCAGGCAGCGCTGGAAAGTGGAGAGCGGCAGTCTGATGCCGGCGAGAAATGCGTGCAACTCATGACACTTCACTCTGCGAAGGGTCTGGAATTTCCTCTGGTGTTTTTATGCGGTATGGAAGAAGGGCTGTTTCCTCATCGAATGTCCATGGATGATCCGGCACGTTTGGAAGAAGAGCGCCGTCTATGTTACGTGGGAATTACACGGGCGGAGAAACAGTTATACATAACCCATGCTGAAGTAAGGCGGCTGTTTGGCAGCGAGTCATACAATAGACCATCCAGATTTTTGGCTGAGATCCCCAAAGATTTGTTGCAGGAAGTGCGTTCCGGGGGTGCCCGACAATCCAGTTCCCGGGGATTTGGTGGTGGGAAACAAAGCTCATTAGGAGGTTCAGGATCGAGTCCTCGCGGGTCGCGATCCTCTATTGGACCACAAGCTACGGATCCAAAGTCCGATAGTGGTGAACTGAAAATGGGTCAGCGTGTTCTGCATAAGAAATTTGGCGAAGGTGTCGTATTGCAATGTGAAGGGAAGGGCGACCGATCCAGAGTAGAAATCAACTTTTCTTCCGTTGGATCAAAATGGTTAATGTTGGGTTTTGCAAAGTTGGAGTTATTGGATGGTTAATGAGAAAAACAGGTATGCCTGCCGGTTGGCTAGTTTTGCATTACTAATTATCCATTGTGTTGGGCTTGTTGCTTGTGGCTCTGCGCCTGATAACTCCGGGGAGAGTCAGCAGCCCGACCTTGCGGCCGCCCAAAAAACGTATAACTGGAAACTGGTAACCACCTGGCCCAAAAACCTTCCGGCACTGGGAACCGCTCCGGTGCGTTTCGCCGAGCGTGTAAAAATAATGAGCGGCGGGCGATTGAATATTAAGGTCTACGCTGCAGGAGAGCTTGTACCGGCATTCGGGGTTTTTGATGCCGTATCACAGGGTAATGCCCAGATGGGGCATGGTGCAGCATACTATTGGCGTGGAAAAATTCCTGTAGCCGCCATGTTTGCAACAGTTCCCTTTGGTTTTCTGCCGCAGGAAATGAACGCCTGGTTACAGTACGGCGGAGGCCTGGAACTATGGAGAGAGGCATATGCTCCTTTTAACCTGCGCCCAATGATCGGTGGTAATAGCGGAATGCAGATGGCGGGTTGGTTTAATACCGAAATTAAATCGCTCGCAGATATCCAGGGCCTAAAAATGCGTATTCCAGGGCTGGGTGGCGAGGTCTTTCAGCGCGCCGGTGGAATTGCAGTAGCTACACCCGGGAGTGAGGTGTTTACAGCATTGCAAACAGGAGTTATCGATGCCACGGAATGGGTTGGCCCATATAACGATATGGCACTTGGGTTACACACGATAGGAAAATATTACTATTATCCCGGCTGGCATGAGCCGGGTTCTGCGCTTGAGGCTATTGTGAACATAGACGCCTGGAACAGCTTGCCGGAAGACTTGCAGATGATTATTGACGTTGCCAATACAGCGATGAATCAGGAGATGCTAAATGAATTCACGGCGCGAAATGCATCAGCATTACGGACTTTAGTGGATGTGCACAATGTGCAACTCAGAAAGTTGCCGGACGATGTGTTGAAAGAATTTCGTAAAATTGCAGAAGTTGTAGTTCGAGAAAACGCGCAGGGAGACAAACTTTCTCAACGTGTATACCAGTCCTTCATCGACTTTAAAAAGGAGACTATGGCCTATTATGCAATTACCGACAAAGCGTATGCAGAACATCGATGAATATCGAACTTAAAGCTACTCTCTATGAGGTTGATGGGGGAATAGCAACGATATGTTTACACAGACCACACAGAATGAACGCGTGGACTGGAAGAATGCATACAGAATATCGACACTGTGTAGAAGCCGCCAACAACGACAGTAGTGTGCGCGCTATTGTAGTAACAGGTAGCGGTAAAGGGTTTTGTGTGGGTGGTGATTCCCAGGCTCTTAACGGGCATGTTAAAAAAGGTGGTTATGACCCGGGAACACCGGACAAACTTCCCACGCCCGGTTACGGAATTGCGCCGGAGTTCGATGAAAGTTTTGCTTACCATTTTGGACTTCAAAAACCGGTCGTAGCTGCAATTAATGGGCCGGCGGCTGGAGTGGGTTTGGCTCTTGCCTGTTTTGCAGATATTAGGTTTGCGGCACGTGGCATAAAAATGACCACTGCACATGGAAAGCTTAATCTGCCTGCCGAGTTCGGCTTGTCCTGGTTGTTACCACGCATGATCGGGCTGGGAAAAGCCAACGACCTATTGCTAACCAGTCGCATATTTATGTCCGAAGAAGCGGAAGAACTTGGGTTGGTTAATAAAGTGTTTGATGCTGAATCACTTATGGAGGAAACCTATAAGTATGTGTCGAATATGATAAAAAAGGTTTCACCTGATTCACTACGACAAACAAGATGGCAGATATATCGGGATCTGCACAGAGATGTAGGTACCTCTGTATCCGAGTCTGAGCGACTGATAAGAGAAATGATGAAAGCAGACGATTACGCAGAGGGTGTTAAGGCCTTTATAGAAAAGCGTCCACCTGCGTGGAGTTTGCCAAAACAGTAGATTCGTTTTACTTGTCAGGCTTTCATTTTATCCGGCAACCAGCTCACCAGTTCCGGCCAGATAACCAGTATCAATAGCAAAAATAGCTGTAGCACAATAAATGGCACGACACCTCTGTATATTGCGGTGGTGGATATTGTCGAGGGTGCGACACCGCGTAGGTAAAAAAGAGCGAAACCAAATGGTGGTGTCAGAAAAGAAGTTTGCAGGTTTACCGCCAACATTATTCCTAACCATACGGGATCTATCCCCATTGTGAGTAATACCGGAGCAACGATAGGTACTACCACAAAAGTTATCTCAATAAAGTCGAGAATAAAACCCAGCAAAAAAACTATTCCCATCACCAGGAGCATTGCACCCCACTTGCCACCGGGCATATCAGAAAATAGCCCCTGAATAAGCTCGTCCCCACCATAGCTCCTGAAAACAAGCGAAAATACCGAAGCGCCTATAAGAACGAAGAAAACCATTGAGGTGGTTTTCAGGGTGGAAAGGCATATCTCAGATAATGTAATTCGTTTTAGTTCACCCCGAGATAGCGCGAGTGCACTAGCGCCCAGAGCGCCCATTGCCGAAGCCTCCGTTGGTGTTGCTACACCGGTAAGAATTGAACCCAGCACGCTTAGAATCAGTAACAGGGGGGCAAACAACCCGGAAAGTAGTTGCCTGAAAATCAGAGTACGATTGATGTCTGTCCGTTTTTCTGGCTCCAGCCCAGGTAATTCTTCAGGATGGATATATGCACGAGCTACGACATAGATAATATACAAAGCTACGAGTATCAGGCCCGGAATCAATGCGCCGGTAAACAGGTCTCCAACCGAAACAGTTTTTGGGTTAAAGATATTCATACTCAACTGCGCCTGTTGGTAGGCGTTGGATAAGACGTCACCTAATAGAACCAGGGCGATGGAAGGGGGAATAATCTGGCCAAGCGTACCGGTTGCACATATCGTGCCCGTAGCAATAGATGGCTCATAGCCTTGCTTCAGCATAATTGGCAAGGACATCAGACCCATGGTTACAACCGTTGCACCAACAATACCGGTGCTGGCGGCCATTAGTGTGCCGACGATAATCACAGCAACGGCCAAACCACCCTTCAGGTTTCTCAATAGCAATGACATGTTTCCGAGCAAGGCTTCGGCTATATGAGTTTTCTCCAGGGTAATGCCCATATAGATAAACAACGGGATAGCGATAAGGGTTTGGTTGCTCAGAATTCCGAACAGACGACCGGGCAAAAAACCCAGATCACTTAAGATAAAGACCCCTGCCAATTCGCCTCCAAAAGCGAACAACAAGGCAGTTCCAGATAAGGTAAGTGCCACGGGGTATCCAGCCGTAAGTGCAATAAAAATGATCGCGAACATTATTAGCGGGATATATTCCACGAACTAGACTGCCTTGGCAGATTGTGAAGATTTTAAGGATCGCACACACTTTGAAATCTCAGACAGACCCTGTATAAATAACAGTAAGGCCATAAGTGGAATGAGTGATTTCAGTAAAAATACAGCGGGTACTCCTCCTACTTCAGCCGAGCCTTCCAGAATACGCCAACTGTTAATTGCGTATTGCCAGCTAAACACCAGAATACTCAGACTCAGCGGCATAAGAAACACCACATGTCCGCACAAGTTAACTCTGTTCTGCCACTGTTTGGAAAAACGTGCATAAAATATGTCTACGCGCACATGCTCGTCCACACTTAATGTATAGGGAATGCCTAACATAAAAACCAGGGCGTGAAAATAGGTAACAGATTCCTGCAAAAAAATGGACCCACTGTCAAAAACATAACGCAACAAAACAACCAGCCCCATAACAAGCATCATAATAGGTAGCAAATAACTAGAGACGCGTGCCAGAGAGTGTATGGCGGTATCGATATGCTGGCTTATATGCATCGTAAAATCAGGCCACAAACGGCAGTAGCGTTTCTTCTACTACAACGCCAACAAAAAGAGTGAACCCAACCCAGATATTATTGTTGAATGCGGCAAAGTATGCCGGATGCTTTGCGCGGCGAATGAGTTTTTGCTGAAACGCAAACAATGCTGCGATAACCAGTAATGCAACGTAGAAGGCCGCACTGTATGCGAGATTTTGAGCCAGTAGAACAAACAGGCCTAGCGTTGCTAATTGCAGTGACATAACGGCCCATGGAACAGCGTCGCCAAATAGTATTGCCGTGGATTTTATACCAATTTTAATATCGTCTTCCCGGTCTACCATTGCCAAGAGGGTATCGTAGGCAATAATCCAGAGTAGGCTTGCGGTGAACATTAACCAGGCAACTGGTGGAACTTCGTTGCGTACTGCTGCAAATGTCATGAGTATGCCCCAGCTGAAGGCTGCTCCCAAAACGGCCTGCGGCATATAGGTCCATCGTTTCATAAACGGATATGCAATGGCAATCAGCACGCCACCAACTGAAAAATACAGGGTAAAACGGTTTAGCAGGCTGACCAGTATGAGGGCGACAGTGCACAACCCGGCAAAAAGGGCCAAAGCTTCAAACTCGCTCACTGCTCCAGTGGTCAGAGGACGATTTTGCGTGCGTGTTACGTGTCGGTCGATGTTGCGGTCGGCGAAATCATTGATTACACAGCCCGCAGCCCGCATGGTGACCGTCCCAAACACAAAAACCAGCAATACACTTATGCCCGGTATCCCTTCGCTGGCGATCCAGAGAGCGGCAATTGTTGGCCACAATAACAACAGCGTACCAACTGGCCGATTAAATCGCATCAGTTGGCTGTACAGCTCTAGTCTGGAACTATCTCGTGCAGGCAAGGATCAATGCTCCCGGATAATTTTTAGCAGGTATTTGATTTTTGTTCGTTCGGCAAGTAATTTACCCCGCTGGTGTATATGCCGTATTGGAAAGGAGAAGGCAAGCGAATGCGTAAGTGGCAATGTATTGTGTGTGGCTGGATATATGATGAAGCAGAAGGGCATCCGGAGGATGGTATTAAACCCGGAACCCGCTGGGAAGACATTCCTGAAGATTTTGTATGCCCGGAATGTGGCGTAAGTAAGGAAGATTTTGAAATGATAGAAATCGGTTAACAGGGGTAAAAGAGTGACACTCACCGTTCGAATATTAATCGGAATGATGGCGGGGATAGCGGCGGGCCTTGTAGTTCAGGTATCTGGAGTATCCGACACTCACTGGATTTCGGCATGGTTAGTTAACGGTGTATTGGATGTTGGGGGGCAGTTATTCATCCGGTCCCTGCAACTGATGGTTGTTCCCCTGGTATTCGTGTCTCTGGTTTGTGGGGCCAGCAGCCTGGGTACAGATACTGGAATGGGCCGAATGAGTGGCAAAACCATTGGATTGTATTTGTTAACTACCGCGCTGGCTGTAAGTATTGCGCTCGGTTGTGCATTGCTCATTTCGCCGGGAGAAGGTGTGGACAAGCCGGTGGAGACATTTGTTCCGGCACCCTCGCCGGGGTTTAAACAAGTTGTGCTGAATATCTTTCCCACCAATCCTGTAGCGGCAATGGCAGAAGGAAAGATGTTGCAGGTAATCGTATTTGCTTTGTTATTGGGCGTGGCCCTCGCGCGTTCCGGGTCGTCCGGTGAGCGTGTCACGGAGCTTTTTAAAGATCTTAATGAAGTGATGATGAAGTTGATTACGATGCTGGTTCAGTTGGCTCCCTATGGAGTATTTTGCCTTTTAGCGGTGTTATTCACACAGATTGGCTGGGACAGAATTGTTAAAATACTGGCCTATTTCCTAACCGTTGTAGTGGCCCTGATGCTGCACTTGTGTTTTGTTTACTCCTCAATTCTGGTTTTCATTGCCCGGGTAAATCCCTTGCAGTTTTTCATGAAAATTCGTGAGCCAATGATGTTGGCATTCAGTACCGCGTCAAGTGGTGCAACCATGCCGGTAACCTTGCGCACTGTAAAAGAGCGGGTTGGGGTGGATAATCGAGTAGCCGCGTTTGCTGTGCCTCTGGGCACGACAATTAATATGGATGGTACTGCCATAATGCAGGGTGTTGCTACTGTCTTTATTGCTCAGATCTGGGGAATAGATTTGTCACTGTCCCAGTATCTGATGGTTATTCTAACAGCAACCATGGCATCCATTGGTACCGCTGCAGTACCCGGTGTGGGTTTGATTATGTTAACCATGGTGCTGGCACAGGTGGGTTTACCGGTCGAGGGTATCGCCTTGATAATAGGCGTTGACCGACTTCTGGATATGATGCGAACCGCAGTGAATGTAGCGGGGGATGCGATGGTTGCTACCACAGTGGCATCTACTGAAGGTATGCTTGATAGAAGTATTTTGAACAACCCCGATGCGGGTCGAATTTACCCGTCGAACGGATAAAATTTCCAGTAATCCTATACATTCGCCAGTTCACGTCGATTATTGAACCAGAATGCGATTATCGACTCTGCAAGTTCTGAATTTTGCTCCATCAGGGTATTGGCTATTTGTATACATTCCTGCATCAGATGGGCATGTTCAAATATGTCAGCGATGCGAAATAACTGATTTCCCGTCTGGCGCGTTCCCTGTAAATCACCCGGGCCTCTCAATTTCAGGTCTTCCTCTGCGATTCTGAAGCCATCATTGGTAGAGCGCATCACTCTCAGGCGCTCTTTGCCCGTGGTGCTCAGTGGTGTGCTGTAGAGCAATATGCAGTGGCTCTGTGCGTTTCCACGCCCGACACGACCGCGTAACTGATGTAGTTGAGAAAGACCCAGTCGTTCTGAATTTTCGATTACTATTAATGCTGCATTTGGAACATCCACACCTACTTCAACGACAGTAGTTGCCACCAGTACGTCAATTTCGCCGGCTTTGAACTTTTGCATGACAATGTTTTTATCCTGTGATGAAAAACGGCCATGCACCAGACCGATACGCAAATTTGGAAGTAATAACTCCAGTTCGCTGGCGGCGGTTTCTGCTGCGGTGCTTTCAAGCTGCTCAGACTCCTCAATCAAAGTGCACACCCAGTAAACCTGCTGGCCACTGCCAACTATTTTCGCAAGACGCTCAATTACCTCTGGCTTGCGTGTTTCACTAAGTACTCTGGTCAGTATGGGTAGACGATTTTTGGGAAGTTCATCTATTATGGAGATCTTCATGCCGGCATAAAGAGTCATGGTAAGCGTACGGGGGATTGGTGTTGCGGTCATAACCAATTGGTGCGGAACCTTATCGGACTTGTCGCGTAGCAGAAGGCGCTGCTCGACACCAAAGCGGTGCTGTTCATCCACTATGGTAAGTGCCAGGTTGCAGAATTTCACCGAGGCTTGAAACAGGGCGTGTGTGCCAATAACCACCTTTGCGGCACCTGAAGAAATAGACTGCAGAGCTAGTTTTCGTTGTGCAGCTACCAATCGTCCGCTAAGTAAAACTACAGTTATTCCGAGCGGCGCCAGCCATTGACTAAAGGTAGAGAAGTGTTGTTCTGCGAGTATTTCGGTGGGTACCAGTATGGCGGTCTGGTAGCCATTTTCTGCTGCGCGGATTGTAGCAAAGGCAGCGACTACCGTTTTACCGGAACCGACATCACCCTGCAGTAATCGCAACATTGGTGTCCGGGATTCCAGCTCCAATAGTATTTCGGTTGTTACGCGGCTCTGTGCAGATGTTAGAGTGAAGCCCAGTTGGTCACGAAGCTTTTTCCCCAGGCCGAGATTTCGTGGTAATGCAAAAGAAACTTGTTTGCGAGACTTCAGACTGAGTTGTTTCCGACTAAGAAAATACGCAACGAACTCTTCGCGGGCTACACGTTCCCGGGCACCACTCAAGCCTTGAGAGGAAACATCCGGGCTGGGGCGATGCAGAAGGCAAATTGACTGTTTGAGCTTCTGCGACTGGTTGGTAAGGTCTGGTAATTCCAGGTCCAGCGACGGGATGTCAAAATTCTTTTCCAGAACCTGCTTACACAGGGAGCGGATTTTATTTTGTGATAGTCCTTCTGTGGTGTGATAAACGGGTGTCAGTTCGGCTATCGGTTCAGGAGGTTGTTGGTCGAACACGGTATATTCAGGGTGGACCATCTCCAAACCCTGATTGCCTAACCTGACCGAGCCAAAACATCGTAGAAACAAACCAGCCTTTAGTTTTTGCTGCTGAAACCGACTGTAGTGGAAGAGACGAATGCTCAGAAAACCGGAGTTATCGCTCAGAGAAATAACCAGTGATCGGCGCCGGCCAAACCGTTGGGTTACATTCAGTATTTCTCCGGTTATCAGCTGTTCTTCATTAACGAGAAGTTTGTTAAGTTCGATAGAACGCGTTTTGTCCTGATATCGAAAAGGCAGGTGCAGGAGCAGGTCGCGTGGGGTAACTATGTTTAGTCGCGCAAGTTTTTCTTTCGTGGAGGGTCCAACACCAGTTAACTGGGTGAGGTCATGATCATTCCGTGGGGAAGAACGGTCCATAATTTCCCGGTTTGCTAGTTATGGTAAAACCATTATTGCGTCTTATGGTAAAACCATTATTGCGTCAATTTCGACTTCAACCCCTTTGGGAAGCGCCGAAACCTCTACCGCCGCCCTGGCGGGATAGGGTGTTGAAAAATACTGACTCATAACAGAATTAATAGCTGCAAAGTTTTCAAGATCGGTGAGGTAAACCGTTAGCTTTACACAATCATCCAAAGCCCCCCCGGCGCTCTCGGCAATGGCTGCAAGATTCTGGAAAACTCTGTGAATCTGGTTTTCAATGGGGCCGTCGACCTGCTGCATTGTCTCGGGATCCAGAGGTATCTGTCCAGAAATATAGACTTGTTTATCCAGGCATACAGCTTGTGAATAGGTGCCGATGGCTGCTGGTGCCAGGGGGGTGGTTATTACTTTTCTATCAGACATATTATTCCAGGTCCTGATTATGTGATGTAGCGTGTCAGTCGGTGTACTTGAGGGATATTTCTTAACTCGCGCATTACGCGCGCAAGGTGTGTTCGATTATGCACCAGTAGTTCGATGGTTACCGAGGACAGTTCTGCATCACGTTCGTCAACCTTGATGTTTTCTATTCCGGCATCAGCTGCATTAAGTCTGGTAGCGAGTTCGGCGATAATTCCCTTCACCCGATCAACATCCAGTTTAAGGGCGGTGAGGTATTCTCCTTCGGGGTGTACCGACCAACGGCAGGGAATAATCTCGTTTGGTGTTCTTCGTCGTATTTCTGCGGCATTGTTACAGGTATCGATATGAATAACGAAGCCTTTTCCGGGCGACATGTGACCAACAATAGGGTCACCATGCACAGGAAAACAGCACCTGCTATAGCTAACCACAAGACCCTCTCCGCCTCGAATAGCCACCGGGCCACCTTTGTCGACAATTAAAGACTGATAATCCGGATTATCAGCGGATAGCAGATGCTGCGCGACAACATAGGCCATAAGGTTACCTATGCCTATTTCCTCAAGCAGTTGATCCAGCTTACGCACACCAAACCGATTGAATACTTTTCGCAGGCGGCGAAAATCCAGGTTCTTGATACTGGATTTTCCGTTTGCCAGTGAGCGGTTGAGCAATCTGCGACCCAGAGCAATAGACTGCACCGTCTGCTGGTTTTTTAAAGCCTGTCTGATTCCGGCCCTGGCCTTTCCGGTTACGGCAAATGAGAGCCAGTCGGGGCTGGGAGTCGCCGCTTTTGAAGTAATAATTTCTACCGTCTGGCCACTTTTCAACTGAACACTTAGCGCCTCCAGGCGACGGTCGATACGACAGGAGACGCAGGTATCGCCAATGTCTGTGTGCACTGCATAGGCAAAATCTATTGGGCAGGCGCCTTTGGAGAGCTCATATATCTCGCCCCTGGGTGAAAAAACATAAACTTCGTCAGGAAATAGATCAATTTTAACGTTTTCTACAAACTCCAGGGAGTTGCCCGCGCGTTGCTGTAATTCCAACAGATCTGATATCCACTGCCGGGCACGCATTTGGCCACCGTCAAAAGGAGTGTCGTCTGATTTGTACAACCAGTGCCCGGCAATGCCGTTGTTGGCGATTGTTTCCATCTGTTCCGTTCGAATCTGCACTTCGATGGGTACACCATGCATGCCGAACAGGGTTGTGTGTAAAGACTGGTAGCCATTGAGTTTGGGGATAGCTATATAGTCTTTAAACCGTCCGGCCAACGGTTTGTAAAGAGTATGGGAGACACCCAGAACGCGATAGCAGGTGTCCACTGACTTAACGACGATTCGCAGACCAAACACATCCATGATGTCAGAGAAAGATTTGTGTTGGTTCTTCATCTTCATGTAAATGGAATACAGGTGTTTTTCTCTGGCGGTTACTGTTGCTTCTATGCCCTCTTCTGCCAGCGCATTTTCCAAGGATTTCTTGGTTTCCTCCATTAACGCTTTGCGGTTTCCCGCGGTATTTGCTACCGCTCTGCGAAGGCGGTCGGCGCGCATTGGGTAGAGTGCCTCGAATGCGAGATCTTCATATTCGATTTTAAGCTGGTGCATACCGAACCGATTTGCGATTGGCGCGTAGAAGTCGAGTGTTTCCAGGGCGATGCGTTTACGTTTTTCTTTAGACATAACGCCCAGGGTGCGCATATTGTGTAAACGATCAGCAAGTTTGACAAGAATGACTCTCAGGTCTTTCGACATGGCGATTGCCATTTTCTGGAAGTTTTCTGCCTGCGCTTCTGCGCGTGAACGAAATATGGTCTTTAGCTTACTTACACCATCCACAATGTCTGCTACCGCCGGGGTAAACATATCGCCCAGGGTGTGTTTTAAAACAGTGGTGTCTTCCAGAACGTCGTGCAGCAATGCTGCCATAAGGGTTTCGTGGTCAAGGCGCATCTCTGCCAAAATCTGGGCTACAGCCAGCGGGTGGGTGATATAGGCATGCCCGGTACGTCGACTTTGTCCTTTGTGTGCGAGATCGGCGTATTCATACGCGCGCACCACAGATTGCACTTGCGAAGGTGTTAGGTAGTCTCTTACGGATTCAGTCAGCGTCTGGATTGTTGCAGGAGCAGCTATCCGGTCCTGGCAGGCAGAGTTTGCTAGCTGTGACTGAAAATGGGACTCATATTTTGTGTCTTCCTTCATCTGAAATTCCGAACGGCATATCAACCTCATTCTGATACTGCGAGGCTGCGTCTTGCGCGTCAAGAAATTCAGGGCTAATCAACCCAGCTGCAATCTCTCGTAGTGCGATAACCGTGGCTTTATCGTTCTCCGCCGGAACAAGAGGCTCAGCGCCAAAACTGTGAATCTGACGTGCACGACGGGTCGCTACGCGCACCAATTCGAAACGGTTTTCAACGTTTTCGAGACAATCCTCTACTGTAATTCGAGCCATAATTATTCACCTGCAATGGAACCGCGGGAGTTTACTAGATGTGCTTATGGGCTTTCAAGCCCTGCGTTTAATAAATCCTCTATTAACTGCCTGTTTTTGGCAGTTTTGAAGCCGCTGCGTGATCTAAGCGCGCGAACTATGCAGCGCATTTCAGCAAGAGCAACATCAAAATCATCGTTAATCACCAGATAATCGAACTCTTTGTAGTGCGACATTTCGCTAATGGCAGTATTCATGCGCTGGTCTATTATTTCGGGCTTGTCCTGTCCTCTGGCCTTGAGTCGATTACGTAGTGCTAATCGGGAAGGCGGGAGTATGAAAATACTAATGCTGTTGTCAAAACTCTCCCGAATCTGTTCAGCACCCTGCCAGTCAATCTCAAGTATCACGTCCTGGCCTTCTTCCAGTTTCCGGTTTACAGATTCTTTTGAGGTTGCGTACTGGTTACCAAATACCATCGCGTGTTCCAGAAACTGGCCGTCCTTTTGCATGTGCCTGAAAGTCACCTGGTCTATAAAGTGATAGTTCTCACCGTCTACTTCCTGTGGGCGTTTGGCGCGGGTAGTGTACGAGATGGACAGGCAGAGGTTTTCTGTCTTTTGTAGAAGTGCCGCGACCAGTGAGGTTTTACCAGCCCCGGATGGGGCAGATACGAGTATCAGCAAACCTGATTTACCAGCAGTGTTCATTCTATGTTCTGAACCTGTTCCCGAATTTGTTCGATGATAACTTTAAGGTCTACGGAAATCTGCGTGGTTTTGGGAAGTACAGACTTTGAACCGAGTGTATTTGCTTCTCTGTTGAGCTCCTGCATTAAAAAATCCAGTCTGCGACCATGAGGTCCTGCACCTTTTAATGCGGTGCAGGTTTCGTTTACCTGGATCTCAAGCCTGTCCATCTCTTCCATTATGTCGGCACGTTGCACCAGCATAACCACCTCCTGCTCCAGCCGCTCAGGGTTTACACTTAGATCCAGCGCAGAGATTTTTTTTAGAAGGGCTGCATGTCTTGCTTTGCCTACCCCCGCCATTACGCCTCTTGCTTCCAACACCAGGGTAGAAACTTCATCGAGTTTTTTAAGCAATATGGAACGCAGGCCTTCTCCCTCACGACTGCGGTGCTCCACCAGCTGTTCCAGGGTCGCCTGAAATGTAGACTTAATTGCCTTGCGTAGCTTTTTGCCAGGTTTACTGCTGGCTGAAATAACACCGGGCCAGCGCAGGATATCCAGGGCGTTTGGTTTCGCTACATGTGGTGACGCTTTGCGAATACGCCCAATCGAGCGCAATACCTGTTCTAGTTCGGCGGTGTTAATTTCAATGCGGCCGGGTTCAATGGTGTTTAGCTTCAGTACACAGTCTAACTTTCCTCGGCTTAGGCCAGATCGAATCAGGGCTTTCAGATCTGTCTCCATATCCCGCAGAGCTTCTGGAAGCCTGAATTGTGTCTCCAGAAAGCGGTGATTTACTGATTTAAGTTCCCATTGAATGCTTGCCTGGCTGTAAATTTTTTCCACACGGGCAAATGCGGTCATGCTGTAAATCATAACTTGATTCCTGGTGCCGATTTTTGTTGTTCTGCGGGTATAATACTCATTTTTCTTATTTCGGAGAAGTAATGCCAACACCTAGACCTAGTGGCCGATTAAACAATCAAATGCGTAAATTATCGGCTGAAGTGAACTTTACCAAACACTCTGCCGGTTCCGTACTCATTTCCTTTGGCGATACCCGGGTCATTTGCACCGCGTCTGTGGAACGCAAGGTGCCCCCATTTTTACGTGGTAGTGGGCAGGGTTGGGTAACTGCGGAATACGGCATGTTACCCGGCGCTACTCACACGCGCGTTGATCGAGAAGCAGCCCGTGGAAAGCAATCAGGAAGGACGGTTGAGATCCAGC